>MDSW01000117.1_pt1 | contig 11736 bp, 21 predicted proteins | sample 811171 | NCBI WGS metagenome assembly MDSW01 (sample SAMN05326641, study PRJNA326480) | marine metagenome | isolation source: seawater | place: Atlantic Ocean: North West | collected 2012
CAAGATGAAAAACTTAATGGAAAATTGGCGTGGATATATTCAGGAGTCTGAAGATGACTTCAGCCCGCACACAATGTATGATCCCAAGTCAGGTAAGTCCGAGCGCGCCGAAACAAAGGAGCGTCATCTTGAATTGGCTGATAAAGGCTACACGCATGTTGATCCTGAGAAACTCAGAGATATCATTAATAAAGAGGGCGGCGCCGCAGGCTTAGATGCCATTGTTGATCAGGCTGATGCCTCTGAGGAAGAGGTCAAGAAGACGCTTGACGCGATGGATGATGTGGCTACACACAAAGAGGGCGACCTTGTGATTGACGACGGCGATGGCGTCGAGGTCTCAGAGGGCAAGATCTGTGATGCTGGGATTTCCTATGTGATTAGGACCGATCCTGGCGGAAAAGATATCAAGAGAGGAAAAGATAAGGACGGCGACGGGAAAGGAGATTTACAGAATTGGTCTGCGCGAGCTGCGCAAATTGCTTCCAAGTATTGTAAGGACCCTGACTACGGCAAGGGACGAGGCAAAGACGCTAAAGATGAAAGTCAGGAACTAGAAGAAGACTGCTGGGATGGATACGAGCGCGTCCCAGGGTCTAAGGAAGGTGCTCCAGGCTCCTGTCGCAAGAAGACTGATGAGGCTATGACTGAAGCAGAGGGCGGTTTGAAAGCATGGGAAAAGGAAAACTGGACTCATTCCGATGGCACGCCCTGCGGCGGTGGCAAGGGTGACGGCTCCTCGAAGCGATGCAAGCCCGCCTCTAAATGGAAAACAATGTCCAAGAGCGAGAAGGCAGCGGATAACGCAAAGAAAAAGAAAGCCAATAAAGCTGGCAAGTATTCAGTCTCTGCGACGAAGAAAGGAAAGGTAACAAAATCGCACACAAAGAGAAACGAATCAATCTTCAAGAACTTGCGCGAGTCGCTTGACAACATTGAGGAAGCAGCCGACTACGGCAACTTCCCAGACGAAGTATTAAATTACCTTCAGGAGAAACCCAACAGGGTGATCAACGGAGCGATGTTGGCATATGCCTTTGGTGGAGCGCAGCAGCGCCATACTCGTATGTTGCAGATGATGGCACAGCAGGGCAAGCTTGAATACAAGGACGGTCACTATAGACTGGCTAGCCTGACAGAAGATGAGATCGAAGAAGCAGCCAAATGTGATGGTCCAACAAAGAAAGCCTCTTCCGATGCCAAGGGTAAGAAGTGGATGAAGTGTGTTAAAAGTGACAGTGGCGGATACAAGAGAATTCATTGGGGTCAAAAGGGTGTTCGCGTAACTGGCAAGTCTGGCGACACCAAGAGAAAAAAATCTTTTAAGGCGAGGCACGGTTGTGCTAATGCAAAAGCAAACACGCCTAAGGGACAAGCTTGTAAAGACTGGGCATAGGAAATATTAATGAAGCTGATACTTGAAAATTGGCGCAAGTTCGTCTCAGAAGAGGAGGCGATTGACGAAGACGCCATTGGTATGGCGCATGATCTGGCAGCCTCCGGTGAGCTAGGCGCAGATAAGGTGCATGCATATCCGCTGCCCAAGGCATCAGGTCGCGCAATCAAAGATGCCTTCAGAAAGAACGCAGACCACCAGTGGCTCGCGAGCCTTAACACTGTGCATTGGACCGGCGAAACATCTGGAATTAGAGATGTCATTGACAGCGGTAGGGATGAGTTATCAACCGTGATGAGCTTGCCAGGAGAAAGCTTTGGTCAGGGCGGTATATATCCAGTGGGTATCCTGATCAAAGGAAGAATCACCCTAGCCACTAACGAACAGGACAAGCTTTATTCTGGCTTCTACTCTGATTATATGGGCTCATCTGATGAGGAAGAAGCGGCAAAGCAAGCTCACCGCGCCAAATCCTCTGGTGTAAATAAGCGCCCGATGGTCTCAAAAGATTATAGTAGGTATGGTAAGCTTCAGCGCGGCAACAAGCATATGGAGAAGATGGCAATCAGCGCTATTCCGTATGTGCTTGATCAAGAGACTTGGAACCCCGAAGAAACCAATACCAACAACGAGGCTCTGGTTGACAACTGGAAGCCTCAGGCGCTTGTCGTCGCGCCAGCAGATATTATAAAAGCAGTCAAGTCCGTCGCGCAGGACAGAACTAAAGAGGCTGGAGAGTCAAAGAATCTTTTTGCTATAGCCGAGGAGTATGGACTGCCGATAATAGATATAGATAAGAATCTTTTATGGGACCCTAACAAATGAAACTTATAATGGAAAACTGGCGTCACTACAACGAGCAGCAGGAGCTTGAGCTTCTTGCTGAGGGTATGTTTGGCGATGCGATGGCTTGGATCAAGAAGAAGGGCGGTGCTGCGAAAGAGGCAACCAGAGACTTTCTCTTGAAGCTTAAGACAGAACTACAGGAAACCAAAGAAGGCGCTGTGCTCTTAGCAAAGATCGCAAAAGGTCAGCAGCTTACCCCTGAGGAGTCTGATTTCCTCAAGACACAGATGAAAGATGTGGCTGCTGGCGTGTTCCTGCTTGGCTTGTTCGCACTCCCAGGCGGTGGCATTGTCACGGCTGGTATCCTTAAGTTGGCTGACAAGTTCGGTGTTGATCTGAAGCCCACTGCTTTCGCAGAGTCGCTCCTTAACGAAGGGTTTAAATTAAAAGGCAACAGTAACTATTTCCGCGTTGAATTACCCAACATTGGGTATGCCGAGGGTGGGACAAACCTTAGATTCGAAGAGTGTCAATCAGATGTCGATGCTCTGATGCAGACACCTGAATACATTGCAGCCGAAGAAAAGTATGTAGCGAATGCAAAGCCCCGAACTGATATCGTCCAAGATGAAGATGGTAATTGGGTTGAGAAAGAGGTGGGACCAGCAGTATTCCGACCAAAGTTTTATGATGTTAACAACGCTTGGATTTCTGATGAGAAGAACCGAGGCAAGGGTCACGGTAAGAAGATTTATAAAGCCTTCATTGAGCAGGCGGTAGAATACTCAAGATCATCTGGCGGCGTCTTTGTTGGCGCGCACCACTGCACCATCGGGTCAGGCACATCTCCAGAAGCTAAGCGAGTCTGGGCATCCTTGGCGAGAGATTATACTTCTTCAGGTGATGTAATCTTCATAGGACTGTAGAATGAAACTTATACTTGAAAGCTGGCGGAAGCATTTAAACGAAATCTCATCGCCCGACCAAGAACATATGGCAGCATTTAAAAAAGTAATTGCTGACTCACAGTTCTGGACTCTATCAAATAAGTGGGCTGATGTTGATGAGATGGAGAATGGCGACACACTTAGCACTCCAGCTATTGAATCACTGATGAAATTATTAAACCAGAAGGCTGAAGAGCTTGGATCTGAGATTTATTTTTATTTGTCTGTTGATCCAAACGAAGAGTATGCTATGGACCCAGACAGCCCCTATCCCGGCTACCCAAACAACTGGATGATGCAAGGTCAATATCAAGGACCGCAGCAGGGCAAGCACGTCATATGGTTAAACTTTCGTCCGCTATCTGATAATTTTGAGATGGAAGAATTTAATCCAAATGAGCTAGTCAAGATTATATCTCGCACCCTAAACCACGAGCTTGTTCATTATGAGCAGCTTAAAAAGCAAGCCGCGTCAAAGGGGCTGAGTGACGAGGAAGCGTGGGAAGAACTAGAGAACGATCCAAAGCAGCTGCCTCAAGGCGAGACTCACGCAGATTATATTTCTCTACACAATGAGATCGACGCATACGCCCACGAAGCCGCCGAAGAACTACTTGATAAATATGGAGCCGAAGAAGCCCTAGAGGTAATCCGAAACATCTCAGCAGATACTCTAGATAAATATCCTGAGGTATCCAGAGTTGTGGCTGATTATATGGTGCTATTCAAGCAAGACCCAGATATTCTTAACAAATTTAGAAAAAAGCTGTATCATCAGATTGACCGACAAAAGAGTTTGCAAGAACTATTTAGTAGGTGGAGGCGCCTATGAAGCTTATAATGGAAAACTGGAGAGAGTATGTCAACGATGTCAATGATGTCAATGATATCAATGAATCGACAGGGGATCAATTAGCGCAAGCTTTAATTGCACAAGTTCAAGGGAAAGCCAAGAAAAAGGGCAAAAAGGGCAAGAAGGGTGAGCCGCAGGAGCTAAATGAAGAAGTTTTTACTCTCGCAGCAATGGCTGTTCCATTTTTTCTTAAACTTGTGGGCAGCGCTGCAATGGCTTCCGCAGTGGCTAAGTTCGGTTCTTGGGTTCAGAAGAAATTTACTGGAAATGAGTCGGAGTTTTTAAATAAAACTTCCGAGGTTTTTGAAAAAGCAACTAGGATGATAGCAACTCTTGGAATAACCTCTGGTGCAAAAAAACTAGTTAATTGGTATTATAGTGTTAGACCAAATAGAAAAGCAAAGAGAAAATGGCTGGCAAGGATTGAACTAACAGAGGGCTTAGTCACAATGGCAGTCTTAATGTTCGGTGCATACAGGGAGATTGCAGCTGCCGCCCAAGAAGCAGGTGGTGTCGGAAAGGCACTAGCGGGCTATTTTCAAGAAGCCGGCTTAAAGGATGAAGGCGCCCGAGCCGCTCTAATTGATGCATTTGAAACCGCAGTTGATATTGGCGAAACAGGCGCTAGCGGAGTGGGAGCCAGCGAGCTAGCGCAAGCTTCAAGCATTGATAAAGATATTTATTGGGCTACCATTAAGCGCACACTTAAGACTGCTTGGGACGGCTCAAGATAATAAAGAGATGAAGCTCATAATGGAAAACTGGCGCAGCTACTGCGAAGCAATCACTCTTGACATTGAGGTCGGAGATATAATCCTTGGCGGCAAGTATAAAAACAAGCGCACCGAGGTCAAGGAGATCGGCGAAGACGAGCTTGGTCAGCCAACCATTAATGGCAAGCCTATTTTAAAGTTCCGAATTGAGAAGCACCTTCCTGATGAGAAAAAAAGCAAGAAAACTCTAGAGGCGGAGAAAGAAGAATAGTCATCGGCGTTTGAACTTTCCACTTCCTACTTAAGTCGCTTACTAAACAACTTAAGGGGGGCAAAATGGATGGTGGAGAACACTGATACTTTTCAAATTTCGCGCAGATGTCCAGAGCTTTATATGCTAATCAAGGACATGTTTAAGAGTCAATCGCTCAGAACTTCTGTGGTTATGGTCGACTTTGAAAATAAAATTAAGAAAAATACTTGAAAAAACTGCCTTTTGAGGGCTGAATCATTACTTATCTTTAAGAGGGTGTGAAATTCTTTACACACCTATCGTTTTACTCATGCTTGGGCGAGGGTCTTCAGTTGGCAATAGAGACGAAGGCTAGGTATATATTTGCTTGGCTTATACTTACGAGTGTTGTATACTTTTCCATTCAGGCAGTTGTGCCTGACACTTATTCGTTTCTGACTTCCATAGATACCCTCATTCCGTTCTTACCTGGCTTTGTATGGCTTTACCACACTCTTATACCTGTGATCCTGTGGACGAGTATCTATTTGATTAAACAGAGGTTTGTGTTTTTTAATACGGTCTGCGCGTTGACATTCTCTATGGCAGTATTAACATGCTTTCATCTTGCTTTTCCCTCTTTTTATCCTAGGCAGGAGCTAGTCTACGAGTCGGGCTTTTCTATGTCGTTGTGGCTTGTTGATGTAACGAGGCAGTTTGACGCGGCATGTAATACTTTCCCGTCTGGTCATGTTACTTTTTCGTGGATCATGTTTTTCTGTATTAGACTTTCTGACGCTGCTAAGCGAGATTCAAGAATAGTCATCCTATATCTTTTCTGGGCGATATTTATATCGATATCTACATTAGTTTTAAAACAACACTATATTTTTGATGTTGTTTCTGGTATCATATTGGCATATACTAGTGTTTTAGCTGGTCGCTACATGACGAAAAGGTATTTTAATGTTAAAGAAAACCCCTAAAGATATTCGAAGGGAAGAAAGTCAGGCGCTGCTTAAAGATCTTTTAGCAGGCAAATATTTAACTTTGTCAATCGGCGCCCTCACTATCGATGAGCAAGTGGCTACTGGTGAAACTCAGGTGCGGTGTGAGTTATCGATCGCAAACATCGAAGGAGTGCTAGACAATTATAATGTCGTTGGCACCGGCATGGGGTTTATTGACGCGCTTTTTAATGGTGTGTGCGATAAGATAGTTGACGACTGTCAGACATTTGATAACTTGAGCATTCAAGAGTTTCATGTTGAAGTCGATAAGAGCGAATTGAGGGAAGCCAAGCGACGAGGCGTCCAGGGCAGCGCTGCGAATGTCGACATATGCCTTATTTTACACAATGGCTACTTAACAAAAAGCAGTGCTTACATACCTTTTCGATCGCGCAGCAGATCTCTTGTTTCCGCAGGTGCTCAGGTCGTGATGCAGGCTGTTGAGTTCTATGTTAACTCGGAGAAGGCAGTGATGGAGTTGAGGTCACTTATTGACAATGCAAGAGAAAGAAATCGTATTGATCTGGTTGAGAGATATATATCTATGCTCTCAACACTGACAGAGAACACATCGTATGAAGGGATATGAAAGAACAAAAGATAATTACAGACATCTCGATGCTGAGAAGACCCTGCGCAACGGTGACAGCCGCCGAAGGTAGAGAAATAGGAAAACTTTTGCTGGAGGTGCTCGCGTCACATGATACTGGCGTTGGACTAGCTGCTAATCAAATTGGTATTTTAAAGCGCGTGTGCGTTATTAATGTTATAAAGCCAATTATCCTCGTTAATCCAAAAATAGTTGGCTCATATGATAAGATAGAATATGACGAGGCGTGCTTATCATTCTCTGGCGAGTCTGTCAGAACACAGAGATATAAAAATATATTGGTGTCTGATACTCTGGGCAAAGGAATTATAGCATTTTACGGTGTCGACAAACTAAGTTTATTAGAAAGTGTGTGCGTGCAACATGAGATAGATCATTTGAATGGTGTCACGATGCATGATCGAAAAAAGGAGAATTGAAAATGACAGACATTGATAAACTGTGGCAAATAGTTGACGAGATGCTAGAGCAGCAAGAGGCTGCTCGCGACGATGCAGCAGAGGAAGAGCGCGAGTGGTATCATGATGGCTGGGTCGATGCCATGAAGTGGGTGATGGATGTGATCGAAGAGGAATTGGACGATCATAACACCGACGACCAAGAAGAGTGGTAAAAAAATAAAAAACAAGTTGACATCTTTGTTAAGATAGGGTATATTATTTGTATATTAGCAATGAGATTTAGGAGGTTGCCAATGCTGCGTCTCTACCATTGAGAGACCGGCGCACAACTTATAGTATGTTGTTTATGTTTACCGGCGCTTATTGCCTATAACAAGCGTCCACGGGCTGCGCCTTTTCTGAGATGGGATTGGTTGAAGTAGCTAAACAAAATTTAAGGTAGGCTAGCTTGGGATCCAATGCGAAGAATGATCCTCAACATGTTGTGCGCCCGCTATTTTATAGCAAGCTTTGGTTAAATATTTAGGGTAAAGGAATTTAAATGTTTTTAAACAGATCTGCGCGTGAAGCGCTTATTGGTATTGTCGATTGGTATGATAATGTTAACGGTCAAGGCTTTGTTTCGATCGATGACTTATCTAGGCTCAAGATGTGGGCAGACCTGTCAAGACAGGTTCTGGATCTCGACAAAGAGTTGATGCAGAACGAACGAGATGCTGAACAGGCACAATGTTCATTTGACTTTACAGACGATGTTCCTTTTTAATTTGTGAGTTGCATTAGCGACTGCCCTCTTCTATATACTTTAGGGGGCAGTCGCTTTTGCAGCTTTTCATGGTGCGATATAAGTATAAGGTTGGAGATCTTGTCGAATTGTCGAGGTTTTTAGATTCTGGGATCGCATTGGTGATAAGAAGAAACATAGAATATGTATCTTCTGCGTATGATGTCTTAAAACATGTGCATGGCTCTGATATAGTGGTTGATAGGCTAATAGGCGACTTGCTGTCTTACGAGGTTTACTTAAACTCAGGCATCAGGGCGACAGTAAGAGAAAGAGAAATAGTAAAAAAAGTTGGTGAGAATGTCATATGAGAAGAAGATAAGCCTTTACGGTGATGGTATTGGCTCTGTTGATTATATTCAACACATGGGTAGCGATTTGACAATTGTTAACAGTGCAAGAGTCAGCTACGGCAAAGAGAAAGAGAAGTTAGATTCTGGCGATCAGAAACTTATCAAGTATCTGTTGGACCACAAACACTCCTCTCCGTTTGAGCACTGTTCAATCACATTTAGATTTACAGTGCCAATGTATATCTCCAAGCAGCATATGCGTCATCGAACTTGGTCCTACAACGAGATCAGTCGACGATATACTGATGTTGACTTGCAATTTTACTCGCCCAAGTCGTTTCGAAGCCAGCACAAGACAAATAGGCAAGCCAGCAACAATGATGCTATCAATCCGACGCTGGGCAACTTGCCGACAAGAGTTATGGCGGGAGCGCGCTTTTCTAAAGCTCCGTTGCGGGCAGATAAAGCTGTAGCAAAATTTCATAAAGATGCTCTCCGCTTGTATCACGATCTTATAGAATATGGAGTGTGTCGTGAGCAAGCTAGAGGCGTATTGCCACAGAATCTTTACACTCAGTATTTTGGAACTGCAAATCTTAATAATATTTTTAAGTTCATAGCACTCCGTTTGCCAAGCGACGCGCAATGGGAAATACAATCGGTTGCCCGTGCTGTTTTGGAGATTACAAGCAACTGCTTCCCAGTTGCAACAGAAGCTTGGATGAACTCCAACAAAATTCAAAAGCCTAAGAAGACTGATGACTGGTTTATCGAGGACTGGAGTCAGGTGTTGGAGCCAGACATACCAACGATCGAGCCTGAAGCCAAGAAGAGCAGCTTTAAAGATTTCTTTTCACTTAAAAAATAAGGAGCAACAGTGAAAACTTTTTATCTTGTCATGGAAAACAACACCACATTTCAACGCGAGACTGTCGAGATTAGTGCGCGAGAGTTCTCAGCTGCGGTATCTAAAGCATATGTTAAGAGGCATAATAACTCTTTCAACGGTAGTTCATGGAATATTGTTTCCTTGAGCGAGAGTGGGTGGAATGTAATAAAAGTTCCAAAAAAACCTTGACAGTAGGCTTTTTCTGTGTTCTAATAGCGATGTAACAAGGAAAAAGGAGAAGTTACATGTCACTTCCAGTATACGATAAGGGCTTCACTCAAGAGGAAATTGACTTTGGCTTTGAGCAGTTTGTTCGCCTTGTCAATGAAAAGATTGCAAAGCATTATCGCGAGAAGTTCCCAACCTTATCACCACGCCGTGTGACAGTTAACAGTCGCGGTCGGGTTTATTGGAAGTTGGTGTCTGAAGCCGATGGGGCTCATTCTAGTGTCTACTGCTTTGTCCGCAAGGAAGACGGCGCTGTCCTTAAGGCTGCTAGTTGGAAAGCTCCGGCTTTGAACCATGCGCGCTCTTTTGTGACCGACACCGACTATGGGATGTCCGGCGTTGGCGTATACGGCGCCGCTTACATGATTTAATGTCCCGTTTTTCAATTGGAGATCTAGTTACTTATGACCACCCCGCTGCCTCTTTCCGAAAGGAAAGAGGCTTTGGAGTAGTAACTAAAATCATAAAGGTGAAATATGAGCCCACAAAAATAGAGGTTTGTTTTCCTAATTTTAAAAAACCTCTAAGAAAGAAATGTCTCGTTCTTTTCGAGAGGGAATTAAGATTAATCAGTGAAAACAGGCGATCTAGTAAGGGCAAGGAAGATACTTCTTCCTGATGGTATTATACATGATGTTACCCATGATGGTGTGGGCGTTATAATAGATGTTTATTACGACGATGTTACCGGATTCACATATTATCACATAGCTTGGAGCCACGAGGCTCAGTGGTGGATGGAAGAGGAGCTGGAGCTAGTTAGCGAGAGCGAAACAAATGAAAGTTGGTGATTTAATACAAGACAGGGTGCATCCTGAAGATATCGCGATTGTTTTAAAGAGCAGCGAAGAGACATTCAACGACATTCACCTTTTTTGGATCGCGGGAAGCACTGCTGGCGATGTTACGCTTGAGGGGCGTAAGTTTGTTTTAAAAGATTTTGTTGTATTATCTTCAGCAAAAAGCGCTAGCGAAAATTTTAATCAGAAATAAAATATGAAAGTATACGAACCTAAGAAGGAATCTGCACTTATTGCCGAGGTCCTTAAAGAGATTTACTTACTCAGGCAGTCTATAAAACATGACTCAGGATCAGCTGAGTCTTATATAAAGACGCTTGATGGGTTAAGAAGAAAGCTTACTTCTATAAAAAAGCTTATTGAGGATGAAGGTGAGAAATGACTGGACTAATGGGAATAATTATTATTGCTACAGCAGCTTCGCTGTCAGCTAGTGATGCACAGGTTGCATATAAGGATCTGATGCGGGAGGCAAAAAGCTGCAAATATGCTAAGAAGCCACCATCTGACGCGCTACTAAAATCTTTGGTCGAGGTTGAAAAGTCTTTCAACCCACCAGAGAGTGTCAGGGGAATGGTGCTAGCAGCTGCCTGTATGGAGTCAGGATTTAATCCTAAGGCTAAGGGCGATCACAAGTTTAGCAAGAGCGGCAAGAAACCAATGGCGATTGGCATCTTGCAGATGTGGAAGTATTTTGAGACGAGGTATAAGATCGATCGCACTGACCCAGTTCAATCTGCTCGCGCATGGATGACTCACATCTCAAAGCAGGTCCCTAAGGTTAAGCGCCAGTGTCGCTATCGAAAACCATACAAGGTCTGGGTAGCTGCATGGGTCACCGGGATTAGATACAAAAAACCAGGGGGCAGGTGCAAGGAAAGACCTAAGCACCTGAGGCTACTTAGGAAGTGGCATAAAAATATTAAAAAGCAAAAGGGGATCAAATGAGCGAGCAGAGTATGAGCGAGAAGATTGAGCTTTTCCAGCGCGACTTAAATCAATTACTTGATAAGTATGGCTTCACAGATCTATACAGAGAGATAATTCAAGATACATGCGTAAAGGACGCACGCGACCAAATGCAAAAGAAGCAGGCAATTAACGCTTACGAGGAGAACAAATGAAGCGATTATTAACTTTTATTGCTGGCGCCTGCTTAGCACTGTGGGCATTCAACGCTGCTGCTGCAAGTAGCCCACTGGAGGATAAGAAATATTATACTCACGCAAAATATTGGATTGAAGATCCCCGCGAGCCGAGCTATGTAGCGCTGGTTAAGTTTAAGCCGGCTGATGGCTGGAAGTGGAACGATAAATACCCCTCAAAGTTTAAGGTCACCAAGCCAGAAGCCGGCTCGAAGCCCTATAGGGTTGTAAATATACTTGTCGAAAAGCAAGAAGATGAGACCTGGGTGTGGATGGAGATGGAGCCGTCTAAGGCGGCAAAAGTGCATCGACAGCACTTTATTCTTAAGGCGTCTTACAGCTTTTGTGACAAATCATCGTGCTTGGTGTTTAAGAGGGATATTAAATTTTAGCTTATGAAAACATACGAGAAGAATCTATTGGATGATGAACTGGATGAAGAACTAATAGTTGGCAACACTCCGTTTATTCAAATCGGAGATAGGCTATACGCAAAGCTTGAGACTTACAACCCCAGCGGATCGATCAAAGACAGGATGGCGTCTTATATACTAAGCCAAGCTAGGAAGTCTGGAGAGGTGCGGAGTAACACAACCATAGTAGAAGCCTCTTCCGGTAATACTGGGATTGCTTTTGCTCGCTTGGCTGC
>MDSW01071562.1_pt1 | contig 11736 bp, 8 predicted proteins | sample 811171 | NCBI WGS metagenome assembly MDSW01 (sample SAMN05326641, study PRJNA326480) | marine metagenome | isolation source: seawater | place: Atlantic Ocean: North West | collected 2012
AGAACTACACCAAGGTAGCGTCCAATAAGACCCATGTGCGGTACTTCAGAAAGGAAGAAATCGTATGAGTTAGCCAATTTTTTAGCCTGCATCTTATTCTTACCAAGTTCTTCGATTTCAGCAGGATCGATGACATGTATGCCACCAGCCTTTGCTTTTTGAGCTGCATCAGAACCTGCAAACATTGCTACCTTGATTGAACGACCACGCCCAGAAGGAAGTCTAATCTCTTCTTGGATACGGTTGTTTGGATTTTTCAAATCGACATCTTTGATAGTGAATGCAAAGTCCACTGATTCGACAAATTTGCGGTCTGGAGCACCTTCGATGGCGCTCTTGATTGCTGCAGATATTTTTTCTTCCATTTTTGTTCACCCCTTCGGTCTGCGAAGGACAAAGTCCCTCTACCGTGGTCCGTGAGTTGTTTCAAGCAAAGCGTGTATCCCAATCTCCATTTTCTATTGTTACCAACGCGTCCTTTGCCCACTGGCCCTCGATCTTTACACGCATTGCAACACATGTTCCAATGACCTCACGGGTCTGCGCTTTCAAATCGGCACCGGTTAGGTGGCCCTCTTTCGCCTTCTGGCGAGCGACGTCCATTGCCTTCTCAAGGCTCATGTCCTCGGTAGCGGCATCAACTGAACCATTGCACTTCTTGACACCTAGAGCCTTCTTGATAAGCTCGCTAGTCCAGGGCTTTGGCATGATTGAACACCTCTATCGCTCACGGACGTGAGCATTTTGCCGACTTACCACCCCTATTTAATCGCGTCGTGCGGTTAAAATTGGGGTTAAGCCAGGTACCTCACTAAATTCACTCGACACGTTCGACCACTCTTACATGGTCTCCGCGCATCTTCAAAGTCATAGGAATCGGTTGTTCGTATAGTTCCATACTTACCTCTTCCTTGTTTTCAACAACACTGGTAACACGAGCCTTTTCGCCCTTGAATGCACCAGTTACAATCTCGACAATACATCCAACTTCAATACCGCTAGTAACCGCCTTAGGTTCTAGGTATGGAAGAATATCCCTGAGTGGTGCTTCCCCTGGAAGAACTGTTTTTGCATTCTTCAAAGGTGTTTGGTTGAGTCCGCGTCTAGCTTTAGGATCTCGACCACCAGAGCGACCAATCAATTTCTCAACATGATGTAAAGCACTAGATTCAACCATCACATATCCTCTCATTCCAGTAGGATGGAGGATTCCATAGATATGAGGAAGTATTGCTGAAAGTGAACCAGAGCCCATCAGTCTCGCTTGCATCTCATCAGCAACTCTCTTCTCTGAGCCAATTGCTGTCTTTACAATAAAGAGATAGCCTGCTACGCTACCATACATTTCACGAAATAACTTGTCTGAATTTTCCATATCTAAATCTGCAAAGACACAGTTGTGGTTTTGGACTTCTCCAGGATCGACCCAAGATGCTTCTGTGTAGCGGCCAGCAGGAGTTACCTCGTTACTGGCTGAAATTACCAAGCAAGGGGCGATGTCTTGTAGACGCCCTCCCATGTCAATACCTAATGCAGGCCCAGCACGGATATATGTCAAATCTTCTAGAGGTATTCCTGTGCACTCAGTAACACGATTGAGTACATCTTCTTCAGTATCTCCAATCCCATATACTCCGTCCCAAAGAGCAGGTGAGTCTGAATCAGACTTTGAACGGCGAAGAAGAAGTAATTCTCCTTCATGGCGGATAAATGCGATAAATGCTTCAGTCAAAATAATCACCTTAGATTCCAAATACATCATGGATAAGCCATGGAATAAAATTGTCCATTAAAATTAGAATTACAAACCCGATAAATCCGAGAACAAATAATCCAATTCCACAAATAATCGATGTTTGTTTGAACTCTTGTGGAGTTGGTTTTCTAGCCATACGCAAAATACGAGCCCAAGATCCGCGAGAAATCTTACGGAATTGAGCCTCTATTGCATCTTGTCTATCTTGGACCTTGTCCTCAAACGAGCGCTTTTGGTCTTCTTTATCTGACATGGTTTCACCTCAGGGGTATCAAGCCGAACTATGACCCTCATTTAACCCAATCGACGCGGTATAACTCGAACCAGCGAGTGGTTCAAAGCACACCTGCGCCTCGATGATACAATGGCGGAGCGCGACCCATATCAGGTTCTCGGTGTAAATAGGGGGGCTTCCGACGCTGAAATTAAGAAGGCTTTTCGCAAGTTGGCTCGCCAATATCACCCCGATAGAAATGATGGTTCACCAAAGGCAGAAGCGAGATTCAAGGAAGTACAATCCGCTTACGATTCAATTGGAACCGCAGAAGCACGCCGTCAGCATGAACAATCACAGATGTTTGGAGGAATGCCAGGCGGGGGTTCTATGAATATGGACGATATTATTTCACAAATGTTTGGTGGAGGCGGTTCACCGTTTCCAGGAATGGGAGGAATGCCAAGAGGGGGTCGAAGGTCATCACCCCAGCCCCCACAACAACGTGGACAAGATGCTACAGCATGGTTGGATTTAACTAAGCAAGAAGCAACCGATGGAGGGGATTTCACATTTTCATATACTCAACTGATTCCAGGTACACACGGCAGCATAGATAAGAAGCGTAAAACACTGAAAATAAATGTGAAGCAAAATTCTGCTCATGGAAAGGAAACTCGCCTAAAAGGCCAAGGTCATGGCCATCCAAATGGCGTGAATGGTGATTTAATCGTCAAGATAAGAGTTGACCCCGGAGAAGGTTGTCGCTGGGATGGTAACCGTGTTGTAAAAGAAATCGAAGTTACTTATTCTCAATTAATGCTAGGTGGTAAGGTCGATGTTACGTTACCGTCCGGTTTGAAAGGAAGAATCACAATTCCTCCTCTATCCCAAGTTGGCGATAGGCAACGGGTCAAGGACGTCGATATCGAATTTGTTTTGAAAGAAATCTTAGAACTAGATAAATCACAACAAGATGCTTTGTCTAAATTGAAAGATTCTGGCCTATGACCATTTTTCCCAATCGCCAGATTCGAGATTTCTAATGAACCAATTTCCACTTCCTGCTGGAGACTCTAGATATTCATAACCATCCTCAGAACTAATGTTGCCCTTGAGTTCTCTTTGCGGTAATGATTGTCCGCGCATCGCTATTTCTTGTTCCAATAGATTCGTCCTTTCTTCAGAATCCGTGGTTCCGATAAGACCGAAATACGAATCATTGAATGCTATTTTCTCAATCTGGGAAGAGTTAGAAACTAAAAGTTCCTCGACTAGAGTAATTATCTTTTCACGAGTGTTTTTATTTATCTCATTGTTCATGTAGCGAGCGGTTAAGTCTGCTTTCAACAATTCAAGTTCTTCCTTAAGTGATTCAGTATCAATATAGTATGCTTGAACAAGGGATTGAAGATAATTCAATTCCTTAACTTCTTCTTTTGAGAGTTTATTCGAGCGGCGTAAAACTTGAACCCATCTAAAAGCATCAGGAAGTAAAGCTGCAACGAAATTAGTTTGCAGTAGTGCAAGAAGAGCAAGTAAGATAGCTCCAAAACCTACCGTTTGAGTGATAGTTTCTGAATCTCCAGAAAGTAGTGATTCTAGATAGGTCTCCTCTTCAGAACCTGAAGTGGATTCTTCTTGTGTTTCTTGTTCAGGTTCTTCTTCTATTACAACCGACCCATTTAGTTCATCGTATTGATCAGCGATTCCATCACCGTCTCCATCAGGACAACCAAAGATTCCATCTGCTGTTGAGTTACCCGAAATTGTAGGACAATGGTCAGGTAATTCTGCGCCCTCAACAAATTCCCCTGGGAAATCAATCACGCGTGTAGAATTCCAAGATGAGTTACCCCAATTATCACCATATCCATCACCATCTGTATCTGCCCATTGCGTAGATATATTCGTGAATTGGTCAGGATTATTTCCTGAAGAATTGTCTCCGTATCCATCGCCATCTGAATCATTTGTTTGAGTTGCATCGCCTGGGAATGCGTCTTGTAAATCTAAGATTCCATCATTATCACTATCAATGAAATTGTCAACCAAGGGATACTGATCCTCGTTATCTCCGATTCCATCACCATCAGAATCCATAGATTCATTTGCATTTTCCGGGAACATGTCAGCGTTGTCCCCAACCCCGTCACCATCGCTGTCGATGGTTTCATTCGCATCTTCTGGGAAGGCGTCTGCATTATCTCCAATACCATCTCCGTCGGTATCGAATTGTTCCATGCTATTTACTGGGAATGCATCAGAATTATCGCCAACACCATCGCTATCAGTGTCATGTGTTTCACTGGCATCGAACGGGAATGCATCGAATATGTTAGCATAACCATCACCATCAGAATCAAGACAACCTAGACCAGGCATAGTCGAATTACCTGCTTCGGATGGGCAATTATCGGAGTTGTTTCCTAGAGGGTTATCGCCAAAACCATCACCGTCTGTATCGTTCCACTGACTAGAATCTGATGGGAAATGGTCCGGATTGTTTCCGCTAAGATTGTCTCCGTAACCGTCTGAATCAGTATCCGTACATTGTGTTGTATCATAAGGGAACTCATCAGCATTTACTCCAGTTGGATTATCTCCACAACCATCATTGTCATAATCGCTATATTGGCTAGAATCATTAGGGAAATCATCTCCTGAATTGCTATATCCATCACCATCTGAGTCTGGGCATCCGGTTTGGTCAATTGTAGAATTTCCGTAGGTTTGAGGGCAGTCGTCCGAGGTGTTTGGACTGCCATCTCCATCTGAATCATATGTTTCGTATTCGAAGCTTACAGGAAGATTAATTTTTGTTCCATTATCAAGCCAAATCACCAAATCTACTACTTCTCCATCAATATTTCCAGAAGGAGATGTGAGGGTTATTGTCTCATCATCTAGTACCGTACCAGTAACATTTCCGTAGCCAACAAACTGGACATCAACCTCACCAAGAGGGTCGTTCGAATTTACGATGTTTTGTATCATCTTCAAGTTTGAGTTTGTATCATCGTAGTATGAAATGTAGATGTTATCATTTGCATCGATTGTAAGCGATGGATGCATTCCTCCAGATTCATCCAAAGTGGAGAAGTTCCAAGATGTGCCATCGTGATATGCGTACTTCAGTTCTTGATTTCCATTATCATAGTAGGCAACATGAATATTATCTTGAGAATCAATTTCAATTGAGGGGTACTTGCCCACATCTCCATTACTATCCAAAACTGTGTTCTGCCATAGGTTAGATTGAGTGTTGTAGTCCGCATATCTTAGGTCGCCATTATCATCATCATAGTACACAATGTGCTTGGCATCGTTTGAGTCAATAGCAATAGATGTACCATTGTCGATTTCACCTGAACTTCCAGAATCTATAGTCGGTGTGGTCCACGAACTTCCACTCTTGTAACCTAATTCGAGACGGTCGTATGTTTCATCGCAATGAGAGAAAAATGGTTTATCATTTGAATCAAGCGCGATAGAAGTCCACTCTCCCGTCATATATCCCCACTGAACTATTTCATCAGCCCAAGTTCCCCCACTTGCTGCTGATTTAGTAGCATACTTAAGATCAAAACTTCGGCCCCAATAAGAAACATGAATCAAATCATTTGAATCAATTACTAGCGAGGAATACATACCCGCTTGACCAGTGCCTCCATCGTCGATTGTGCTTCGACTCCATGAGCCTGCTACATTTGTCGCATACTTTAGGTCCCAAGAATTTAGGTTACCGTAAGAAATGTGCACCTTATCATTGGAATCTACGTCAATTGATGTGTATCTTCCAATGTATCCGCCGCCGTTGTCTATTGGATAATTAGTCCAAGTTCCGCCTGAATTGGATGCATACTTCAAATGACCATTTGTCGTATCGCGGTATGAAATGTGAAGTTCACCATTGGAATCCGCTACTATTGAGGAGAATTTACCTACATCTGCTGAAGAATCGATGGTGAAATTTTCCCAATTACTTTTTTCAAAATATGATGAAAGGCCAGTTGTGGTTAATGTGAGACTTGTCCCGCCAGTATGTGGTCCAGATGTAGGAGATAGTGTCCAAACCGAACCCTCGCCGCTTCTCAAATCATCAATTTTCTCTTCGAGAATGGAGTTTTGCGTCATTATTGGGGACAACATAACGCTTAGCATTATTGCAGCCAATAGGCAAGAAATCAATTCGGGTGACCTTACCAACTTCTGCATAAAGCCCTGTAAAGGTTTTCATGAGTTAATCATATGGTAACAGCGATGTAACTAACAATTGAAATCAGTGATATATGAGCAATGAATCGTAGAGCCGGTTAGATATGGAAATTGAATGCGACCCCGTTTATGCCAAGGTAGACGAACTCCTTGGGATTTTGACAAAATCAAAGTCCTTACACATTCTATTGATACTACACAAAGCAAGCGGGCCACTGAGTTTCACTAAACTAAAATCTAGCGTGGATTCATCGGGAACAACCGTTTCAAGACGGTTGAATGAACTTGAAGAATATGGGTTAGTGAAGCGCAAGGTAAGTGAATCAAGGTCGATTACCTACAAAATAACAGAAAAATCAGAATCATTAGCACCGATTATTCAATCGATGTATAATTGGGCTACAAATGAATCATAACTTAGATTAATCCTAATCGGCTGACTTTCTACTCAGTGCTACGAATGCTAATACCATTAAAATCGAACTAGCAGAGATAAAAGGCATCTCTTCTACTTCTTCAACAACCTCTTCTGGTTCAATAATTTCCGAAGCTTCTACTATGACTTTACCAACCATGCCATAGGCTTCATGTGGCTCACACACAAACCGATACTCTCCTTCAGAACCCTCTTCAAAGGTGTATGAATAATCAACATCATTTTCTGGATCACCTGAATCAAATAATCCATTATCCTCGACCGCGTTATGGGGCAACGCTTGTCCGCTCCAATAGAATCTAACCGTTTGACCTTCAGTAACTGTTACCTCAGATGGGCTAAATCTTAGGTTCGAACTATCAACTGTAACTATTACTTCTTCCAAACTATTTTGAGCGGATACCGTACCTACTGGCATCATTAGTAACCCAATACACATGACAAACGCCCATCGCTTCATACACCTGACTTTTTGTTTTCCTTTATGAACTAATGTTTTCAGCAATAGGTCTACTGCGTCAAAAGAGTGCGGGGGGCAGGATTTGAACCTGCGAAACAGTATGTACTGGGACCTAAACCCAGCGCCTTTGACCAAGCTCGGCGACCCCCGCCTAACCTGCCGTATCCCATCTCACAAATGAACCTGACCGTATACACTACTTCAAGAACAAGTGACCCAGCACCCGGTACAATGGCGGACTTTACCGAGTTGAGCCGATGGCTTGTTCCACGACGGAATAAAGTGCATATCGTGATTTTTATTTTAACGATATTAATGGTACCAGGTGCGTTAAGAGCGCTCGAACCAATCGACATGGAATCATATGACTTGGAGTCGCCTGAGTTGACAGCAGAGAAGATTGTCAAAAGTGAATTTTCAGAAACAGAACTGATTGTTGCATTCAGCGTAGGAGTCAGAGACCCCGGAAAAGTAGGTACCACTCCAGTGCCAGTTCCCCTGCTTTCTGATGGCACTCCTGATTGGGATTCTTTTGCACCAGCGGATGAATTGATTCCTGCCGGAACACGCTGGGGTGGAGTAGAGGAGCCTCATGGAGGAATCCTCAATCTAACAATCCTAAGAGAAATCGATGCCAGAAGTGACATAATTCGTAATCATACTCTTGGCGAATTCATGAAGCCTCTAGTCAATGATGTAACTGGATTACAAAATGACGGAGTAATGTCTCTAGGCGATATTTTCAGAGGATTCATGGCCAACGAATCGATTCTAACCCAACCTAAATTGACCTTATTGGGAACTGAGCCTGCCGCTGCTGATTGGTCCGATTGTGGAGTTCTAGAATGTTTGACATTTGATGACCCTAACGTAAATCAATCCCATATCGATCTTGCCGCAGCTAGAATGGCCGATGCAGAAAATGCAGTATTCCTACGTTGGATTACCCTTGATAGAGGATTTGTCAGAGCGGACGAAAACGCCGGTATTGTAGGTGGCCCTGTTGGAGGGGAACTAAATGAAAATGGAACTTGGGAAAATGCAAAACCAGGACCTGGAAGATGGTCTGGAACCGCTTCTTGGATTATAGTTCAATTAGATGTTACAGCCTTACATGATGCTGGATGGACAGATATTTGGAAAGATTCCTTCCAAGAAATTGATATCGAAGTTATCGATGAAGGAGTAAGGGTCGGAGGATTTAGAGTATCTAATGGAGAAATGGTCCTTCATCCTCCAAATTATGACAATGATACATGTCCGATAGAGGGGGAAAAATGTTCATTGGAATGGTCTATAATGCATTTAGAAGGCATGATGAGAAGTCATGATAACCACTCTCTAACCTTGCAGATCGGCCAAGCAGTAAATGTAGAAGTCAACCGAGAATTGCAATCGAGTGGTAATTTAATCATCCTGATGGGCTTTGCAATATTGATATTGCTTTATGTATCTTTGAGAAGAGTTTCAGATGTAATGATTGTATCTATGGCTCTTGGTGGGGCTTTGTTATGGATGCAAGGATTGATTGGACATTCAGCCTCGTTGTTTTCATGGCTAGGAATAGATATTATTTCTAGGTCTCAATTCTCTAATCTATTACCGATTTTAGTTCTTGCATTAGGTATCGATGATTCATTACACGCCTTACATCGTTACAAAGAAGAGAGAGGTATGGGCAGAACTCCTCTGGTTGCTGGAGAAATCACAATTTCAAGAGTAGGTAGAGCAATCATGCTCACTTCAATTACAACCATTGCTGCATTCTCTGCCAATTTATTCAGCAACGTTGCTGCATTGCGTTCGTTCGGCGTAGAAGCAGGCCTTGGGATACTATCTGCTTTCATACTGACTGGAATTTGGGCGCCATTGGTTAGAGTTTCATTTGACCAATGGATGGAAAGAAAGGGTAAAGATACAACTCCGAATAATAATAAATCTTTGATTAAAAAAGAGGTTTTGCAGAAAATCTCCTCTGGCAGTGGAACTGAAAAAAGACCTGTAATTATCGCTTTAATCGCATTACTGCTAACCATTCCAGCCGCTTATGGGATGAGCCAACTAGAAGGGGATTTCTCTGCTGAAATGTTCCTTGACGAGAGTAGTGATTTCGTATTTGGAGTCGATTTGGTAAATGAACGATTTTCTGATGAGGGAGAGCCGGCATTATTACTTATTGAGGGTGATGTTACCGACCCTGAAGTGTTTACTGCATTGAAATTATTTAGAGAAAATGCCAATAATAAATCCGGGGTTTCCAATAAGATTACAATAGCACCAAATGGAAGTGTAGCAATTCTTGCAATCGATGAAATGATCGATTTGGCAGGGCAATCTCACGCTATGGAACCTCAGCCGTTTTGGGACCGAGGTTTGAATGAAAGTGGCTGTGAAATAATTGGAAAGAACTCTTTTACAGCAGGAAAACCAGATACTTCATCACAAGCTTGTTTGGTATTCGTCTTTGGATTATTATCCCTCGAAGGAATACCTGGGGTGGGCCCCATTCCTCATATTCCAAGTTCTATAATCGACCTATATGTCTCTCCAACCGTGCCCCTCGATACGAATAGAGCCTGGCTCGATATTAATGGCGAGCCGGCAAATTATGAACGTATGCTGGTTAGATTTGGAATTACCAACCCAGAGGACTTCCCATCATTTGGTCCTGCTTTGGAAAGAATCCGTGAAGATTTGAAGCCACTCACCGATATTTCCAGTGGTGATTGGGAACAAGGTGGCGAAGTTGAAGAAGGCAAACCTCTAACTTGGGTCATGACGACTGGCAAGCCTGTAATCCGCTATGTCGCTAGCGAAGAGATGCAAAACGAGATGCAGTCTGGATTGATTTTGGGCGCCATATTTGTATTCTGCACTTTGAGTGTCGGTTTCCGTTCTACTAAACAGGCTGCAGTATCTTTGGTACCGATATTGTTGGTAGTGGTATGGTTATACGGTTTGATATATTTGTTAGGATATTCTCTGAATATTGTAACGGTAACGATTGCTACGATCTCTTTGGGAGTCGGAATCGATTATTGTATACATGTTACTGAACGTTATCGTGAAGGGCGGGAAAATGGAGAAAATCACCGCCAAGCACTGGTTGGTGTTGGTGGTGCATGTAGTCTAGCACTGGTTGGCTCAGCTATGTCAGATATTGCTGGGTTTGCAATAATTGCAACATCACCAATGGGATTGTTTAATGCGTTTGGACTATTCTCTGCTATGATGATTTTACTCTCACTTATTGCTGCTATGATTCTAACAACAGCTGCATTAGGCTTGGTTGAACCAAAGGTGAAAACTGACGAGAGTACAGATGTGGTTTTACCAAGTTAGGTCAACTCTAGAGTCTTTTCAACTCAAGCAATGGATTGATGAAGGGGTTGTTTGTGGCCTGAGCGTTCCATAGTGGGGTTGACCCCGATGGAATGGTGAGTTTTATGCCAGACGAAGAGACTGAAGACAACGAAGATTGGATGTCATATGCCAATGCTGGATTTGGAACTACAGATTATTCTCTTTGGGATGAAACCGAACAAAAGGCTGAGTTAATCGAAGAGGTTCCATGGGATGATTCAGAATTACAACTAGATACAGGAGAGGAAGAAATTCCTGCTGCGCCTCGTCCTGCAGGACTGAAACATTTGGTTAGAATCGGAACCTGTGACCATTGTCTTGGCCGTGTTGGAGGGAAGAAGCGCTTCAACCAATCTGATTTAGAATCTGGAAAGGAGATTCGTAAATCTGTCATTGAAACAGATCCTACCATGAGCGATGCTCGAGTGAAAGAGCCTTTGTGCCCTTTTTGTGAAAACCTGTTTGATGAGGCCCCTTTACTCGCACAACTCGTCCATGAGAGTATTGGGGAGCGAGAATGTTCTCGTTTACAATTAGGTGCGCGGTTCCCTAAAGACCAAACTGAAGCCGAAGATCATCTACGTAAGCGATTTGGTTCTGCAGGTTCTGCTCCTCTCAAATCAAGTCTAACAGAAGAGATTGCTACACAGTTACGAGCGATTGATTCGGAGGTGAAATTGGTGATTGATAAACCTGAGATTTTAGCCTTGATAGATGTTCTAACCCTAACTGTTGAACTTGATATTCGTTCACAATATATCTATGGGAGATACCGCAAACTAGAGAGGGGAATACCGCAAACAAAGTGGCCTTGTCGTGCTTGTAAGGGAAGAGGCTGTGAAAAATGCCAGCAGACCGGGCAGCAGTACCCTTCATCGGTTCAAGGTCTAATTGGCGATCCGTTACTCGAACATTTTGGCAGCCAAGAACATGCATTCCATGGAATGGGCAGAGAAGATATCGATGTGAGATGCCTAGGCAGAGGTAGACCATTCGTTATGGAGATGAAGAAACCCGTAAAGCGTGATTTCGATTCGGATGAGGTTGTCAAACTGATCAATAACCAGGCTAATGGTAGCATCGAAGTTTCAGACATACGTGCATCGAATCGTAGCGAAGTAGTACGCGTAAAAGATACTCCCGCTGAAAAGTCATATACTATCTGTTTCAAGATTGAAGCGATTAATCAAACAGAATTAGATGAGCTTACAAAGGTTCTAGAGGTTTCAAAGAATAACCGAGACCGAAACCGCAGAAGGAAAAATCGCCATTTTAATAGAAAACCTGAA
>MDSW01093943.1_pt1 | contig 11736 bp, 13 predicted proteins | sample 811171 | NCBI WGS metagenome assembly MDSW01 (sample SAMN05326641, study PRJNA326480) | marine metagenome | isolation source: seawater | place: Atlantic Ocean: North West | collected 2012
ACAATGAACAAACTAGGGATGGGGCCGATAAATGACGGTCATGAGACTATGGCTAATATGGGTCATGATACCCCTACTAACGATGGTCATTCTCCTGTTAATCACAAAGTTGACGGTAAAGACCACACATCTGAAGTGGCTGGACATAAACACGGTGGATTTGTAAATACAGTTAAAAACTTTGCAAGAAATTATTTAAATCCTGAAATTAAATATGGTAGTTCTGGTCAGCAAGGCGGAATGGCTCAAAGACCACCAGCTAAACGATTTAGGCCTTTCGGACCAACAGATGAAGAAATAAAAAAGAGTTAAATGCCCCTAGCTAAGCGTAAAAAAAGGAAGCCACCTGCTCCTTCAAAGAAAAAATCTTTAGGGTATTATGCTAAGGTAAAAAAAGGCGGAGGTAGAGGAAAAAAAGCAGGCGGTGGTATGACCGCTAAAGGGGTTGCTAAATATAGAAAAGATAACCCGGGCAGTAAATTAAAAACTGCAGTTACCACACCTCCATCCAAGCTTAAACCTGGAAGTAAAGCGGCCAAAAGAAGAAAATCTTTTTGTGCTAGATCTAAAAGCTGGACTTCTGAAAGAGGTAAAGCTGCTAGACGTAAATGGAATTGCTAAAATAAAAAATTAAATTAAATTAAATCAAATGTCACAATTCGGCAAAACAAAGCTAGTAAAAAAATTACATTTCGATAAAAGTGCTAAAGATAAACTTTTAAGCGGAATAAATAAAATAGCAGAAGCTGTAGGTTCTACACTAGGTGCTAGTGGTAGAAACGTTATAATCGAAAACGATTATGGGGATCCTCACGTAACAAAAGATGGTGTTACAGTTGCTAATAGCATATTACTTGAAGATCCTATTGAAAATGTAGCCGTTTCAATGATGAAACAAGCTGCACAAAAAACAGCTTCAATTGCAGGTGATGGTACAACCACCTCAATTGTACTTACTAAAGCTATAATAGATTCTTATTATAAGCTTAAAGGTGATGAATTTTCATTTAGAGATATTAAATCCGGTATAAATAGATTTGCTGAAAAAGTTATAGAACATATAACAGATAAATCAACACCAGTGGATGATAAAATGTTACATGACGTTTCTGTAATATCAACTAATAATGATAAAGAATTAGGTGATATGATAGCTATGGCATTTAAAAGTGCAGGCGAAAACGGTATTGTAACAATGGAAACTTCACCTAATAATGATACTTATATAGAAAACGTACAAGGTACTAAAATAGGTAGTACCTGTAAAGCTCCGCATTTTTATACTAATAAAGAAAAAGAGCTTTGCGAACTTGAAAATCCTCTCATCTTTATGAGTGCTTCTGATATACCTAATGTCAGAAAAATTCAAGAAATCTTGGAGTATGCAATTAAGTCCAATAGATCCATACTCCTTATTGCTCCTTTGGAATCTCAGCCTCTTATGGCACTCGCTATGAATAAAGCAAAGGGTAATATTAAGGTCAATGTGATTGACCCTCCAAGCTTTGGGCTAAAACGAAAAGATGTATTGGAGGATCTAGCATTGCTTGTCGGGGCTACTGTTTTTGATGAGAGCCTGGGGGATTCGATTGATGCGATTACCCCTGACATGCTAGGATCAGCAGATCGTGCTGTTTCAGATAAAGATGGCACTGTACTCGTTGTTTCAGAAAAAAGCAAAGAAGTACAAGATCGTATAGAGTATTTAAAAACTGCTCTTGCTAAAGAAGAACATTCTGTAATGGCTAAACATTTAACAGATAGAATAGCACTTTTAAGTGGTGGCGTTTCTGTTATTATGGTAGGCGCAGCTACGGAAGTTGAATTAAAAGAAAAGCAAGACAGAGTAGATGATGCAATACATGCGGTAAGAGCTGCTAAAAAAGAAGGTATATTGCCAGGAGGCGGTACTGCTTTAGCTCATGCTGCAGTTATAGATTGGGAAATGAAATTAAATCCCGGTGAATTAAGAGGTATAGATATATTAAAATATGCACTCGCTGCACCATTTACCAAAATACTTACAAATGCAGGTTTAGACCCTAAAACTACATTACATAGTTGGGGTGAAGGTATTGATGTTACTTGTGGATGTAGAAAACAATTTATAAAATCAGGTATTATAGATCCTCTTCTTGTAACTAAAACTGCACTTCAAAATGCAATATCGGTTTCAACTACAATATTATCAACAGATTGTGTAATTTCAAATGTTAGAGAAGTATGAGAGCTGTAGGAAATTATATAATACTTAAAGAAATAACTGAAAATATTGTAAAAACAAATGGAGGATTAGAGCTGGCTGAAAAGCATAGAGAAGATACAAGATATAGAAAAGGTATTATTATATCTTCAGGTCCTGAAATGTTAAAAGAAAAAGATCAAATAGTATTTGATAAAGTTGCAGGCCATGATATTGAAGATAATAAAAATATATATAAAGTTATTACAATAAAAGATGTAATAGCTATATTATAATGGATAGATCTGATTTTGTTAAAAGAGGCGAAATTAAAGTTGATTTTTTAAAAAACTATAGATTAGTATCTAGGTGGGCATGTAGAAATAACGAACTTAGTATTTCAGATTTAGAATTACTTTTTTATTTAGATCCTATAAATTATTTTACTATAAACGATTTTAAAGACGGTACTATATATTATTCTTGGGATAAAACAAGATTTTATAGACTGCAAAAAAACGGATGGATTGATAAAGTTCATATTGGTAAAGGCAGATCAGGTGATCACAATAAGTATAAAGTAAGTTATAAAGGTAAATATCTTATTAATAGAATATATAAAATATTAATAGGTGAAGAACAAATACCTGAATCAACTAAAAGAAATAAAATATTAAAAAGAAAAAGCTATATAGATAAAGTATATAGTGAAGCTATTAAAAAATTTAACAAACAAAAATAAAAACAAATGGCAATTTTAACAGTTACACCGACAATAAACGCTAATACAGGAGAAGTAACTTATACTGCATCTAATCCAAGCAATGGTGATATAATAACAGGCGTGGTGCTTAGAGATTTTATGACGAATGGGCCCGATAAATTATCTGACGGTACATATGAAACAGATGCAGCTAAATTAGTATACGACGTAAAAGTACGTCCTAATAGTGTTACAGCTGTAATGACAATAACCAAAGGAGGTGCTGATTACCCTATTATTATGTTAAAAGCTCCTGAAGGATTACAACAAGAATATAAATGGGCTACAAGCGATGTTATTAAAGTTAACGCTGTAGTTGCTGCGCTTATAACTAACGGATAAAAATAAAAAAATGAAAAAATTAAAAGTACATCTTAACGACAATTTACCGGGCATGATGGTTAATTTATCCTCAGGTGATGAAAAAAAATTAATGAAGCCTATTACAAAAAGAGCTAAAGAAGCAGCTAACGGAACTTTATTAAAAAATAAATAATGGCAAGAATCAGTACATATACAATCGATTCCGTAATTGAGGGATCTGATAAACTTTTGGGTACTGATGCAAATTCAAGTTCCGCATTAGCAACCAAAAATTATACTATAGATAGCCTAAAGACCTATATCAACGGTAGTCAAAGTACTGCCGTTATACCAGATGTAGTACCTTTAGGTTTTTTTCTTTCTGTAAATAGAGAAGGCACGGCATTTGAAAAAGCACAAGTTAGAACACTTGCAGGCTCTGTATTAACTAATGTCGTATTAAAAAGCAGCACTGTAAATACTGGTGCAGACATATATTTAAACACACTTGGTACAGGCCAAGTTTTTTTAATTATACGAGATTATAATGATGGTTCTTTTGGTTTAGATTATGATTTTCAAGCCTTTGCAGATAATTCAGCAACATTTACTGGGGTATTGAGCGGTACAACATATACAGGTACAGTAACATCATTTAATCCAGGAACACTTACAAGTGATAGCCCTGCGGCTAATGATAGCCAATATGTAACATCTGGTAGTAATAAATATACTGAATGGGCATTTAATGTAACTTTAGATGCAGGTCAAACTTATACAGGTGGCAAAGTTGCATTTACATCATTTACTTTTTTAACTGGAGTACAGCAAGTTGAAAGTCAAGTAGTTGGTAGTTTAAAAATAACACGTAATTTAACTATTGAGGGAGATGTTGTAATTGGTACAGATACACCCGATACAGATCCTAAATCACTTACAGTACATGGGCCTATAAAAATTAAAGATACTGAAGGAAGTATCGAATTTGGTGATACCGATCCAAATGTTACTTTAACTACAGATGGAACTAATTTAAATATAGGCGGTAATGGTGCTAATATAATATCTAATGCGACAAGATTTACACAAGATATTGTAAGAGATTCTAATACCTCTGCAGGTGATGGTCGTACGATAATGGGGCAAAATACTGTAACTGCTATTGCAAGTGATGGTACGAGAGCTGTACTTTCAGCTACTGGTATTCAATTACAAGACTCTTCAGGTAACCCAACTGCTAGTCAATTCGTACCTGTTACAGGAAATCCTTCATCAACGAGTGGTTTAACAGACCAAGGCAATTTAATAAAAATTAAAATTGGTACTGATTTTTTTACTTTACCTGAATTAACTTCGGGAGTAGTAGCTGCTTTACCAGGACTTTCAGAAGCATTAGCTGGGCCTTCAGGCAATATTAATACTGGAAGGTTATTTTACGGTACAAGGCAAAGTAACGGTGCTTTATTTAAAGCAGCAACCTCGCCTACATCATTAACAGGTACAGTAAGTATAACTTCAGGTGCAACGACTAAAGTATTAGGTGCAACTAATTATACTACAATAGATACTTTATTTCAAGCTATACCAGCTAACCAAGCATTGTATTTTGTTGAATCAACATATACTACAGCTTTTCCAGCTGTAAACGGTCTTATTAATGATTCTTCAGTTAATATATATCAAATTGTTTCAACCGATGATGCTACAAGTAGTTTTACTTTTGGTAAACAAGGATCAGGAGTTATAACAATCAACACCAGTGAATTTAATATTAATTCTGAGGTGTTAAAACTTAATGATATACCTTCAGGGGCTACAAATAATTATTTATTTTATAATACTGGTACTAAAGCAATTTCTCAAGCATCGCTTAATATACTTGCTTCTGCAAATGGTGCTAATTATGATTTTGGCGGAAATACTGATGTACAGGTAGCATCTATAAATTTTGATAATTTACAAGTTGTAGCACCTGCAAATGGGCAAGTTGTATTAAAACAAGGGTATGCATACGGTGGTGCTTTAACGGCAGACACAACTGCAGCGGCTTGGAATTACTATATATTAAGTAATATAACAGCTGATAAAACATTAACACTGCCTGTGGGAACAGCGGGAGATAGTATTAAATTTACTAATTTATCTTCTTTTAATAGTACAGGAACATATGAACAATCAGCATATACATGGACAATAAATCCTAATGGATCAGAAAAAATAATGAGAACAACCTCACTTGTGTTAGATGAACAAACTTCATCATTTGAACTGTTTTATACAGATGCAACTAATGGTTGGGTAATAAATGGAATAAGCTAATGGGACTAACAATAGATTTACCAAGTGCTGGACTATTAGGAATATCCGGTGCTACAGGAGGCGTAATAACAACAGCAACAACAGCAGCCCAAAACGGAATATATATAATAGAAGGAAGTAATAGTTTAACACTTACGCTACCGGCTACTATGGATGTAGGAGGTACTGTACTTGTAAAAAATACAGGTACTGGTACTGTTACCGTAACATCAACTGCTGATATTGAAAATTCATCTAGTAATGTTACTATGAATACTCAAAACGAGTTTATACGTTTTGTTTATGTTTCGGCGGCATACGGATATTTAAAAGCGTAATAATATGGCTAATTTAACAACAAGAATAGGTGGACAGCATTACTATAAAGCTGCAGATGGAAATAGTGAAAGTTTACTAAACTTTTGGAAAGGTACACAAACAAAATATGACCAATTAAAAATGACTAGTGCATCAACAAGTGGTGCTCCTAGCGGTCAATCTTCTGTAACTTTTACAGTATCAGATTCACAATATTTTGCGCAGGGTGACACTGTATATGTAACAAGTGCTGGATATAGCGGTACAGGCGGTGCTACGGCAAGAGTAGTAGGTAGTATAAGTAGTATTGCAAGTGCAACTTCTGTAATTGTGGCTTTCACACCTAATTATACTTCATCTTCAACTAGTGGCTATCAAATAGATAAATATGATCCTAATACATTTTATATAATAACTTAGTATGCCTATTAATTTTGAGAACGCAGCTATTAGCGACGCAAAGTTAGGCATTGAAGATATTTCAAAAGCATATTTAGGACATCAACAAATTTATCCTAATGGTTCTATAATATCAGCTTTAGCATTTACTGAAAGTTCTGTTGCTTATAATGTTGGAGCAACAAATTTTGTTGTAACAGGTACTGAAGATGCTCAGTATACTTTATCAGGTAGTACTGGTGCAACACCGCCTTCTGGAACACAAACAATTCCTTCAGGAGGCAGCAATACACATAGCGTAAGTATTTCTACGCAAGGTACAGGTACATCTAGTAGATACCCGAGAGTTGATGTTACTCCGGTATCTTCAACAACGCCTACAGCTTTTTCACCACCTACCCTACAAAGTTATGATACTGTTTTACAGGGTGGAGGACCAGCTCCTTCTTACAACCATACACTAACTCATTCAATTAGTGGAGGTAGCCCAGCGCAAGGCGCGCAAGGTAATCCATATAGTGCAGGTACTTTTACTTCACGAACATATCCATTAACAGCGGGAGCTAGTTGGTTTAATTATTTTTTATATGTAATACCAGGTTATGGTAAAAAATTTACAAGTACAAGTGATGTTACTCTTGGCAGTTATCCAAGTTGGGTTACTGTAACTAATCCATATTTTTATTCTTATGCATCCCAACCAATAAATTCATCATCTTCAAACTATTATTCTTATGTGCGCTATACTGTATCTTGGACAGGACAAAGTAGCACTCAATCGGGAACTTTAAACATTACAGCAGGCGGATCAACAGCTACTTATGCTGTAGGAGGTAATTGGTGCGGATTAAATAGCACTACCAATACTTCAGGATATGTTAGTGGATCTGGATGGGGTCCAGGAACTATTAATTCGGGTGCATCTGGGAGCACTAGTAATACTATGACTTTTGCAGGATCTGGGAGCATCACTAGTATTGGATCACCTACTATTAGACAAGCAGCTTATGGTGGAGATATTTATACTGGTTATTCAATTTCACCGGTTCCTTCAGCGTCAAGCCCAATTCTTCCAGGAGATAGTTTTACAATAACCGTAAATTATTCTAATCCAGCACATACAGCTGATAGGGTAAAAACTCAATCACTAGCAGGTGTATATTTTACAGCATATGGAACTTAATAATGTCTAGAATACAACAACTACCATTAGATACCACTATCACTGGTGGCGATAAACTAGTAGGAACGGATGTTGGTAGTAATAATGCTAGCAAGTCATATCAAATTGAAACTATTGCAGCATTCTTTGCACAAACGGGTGGTGCAGATCCTTTAAGATCAGGATTACAATATAACTATGCCGGTAAATATGTAAATAATACATTAGCATCTGGTGAATTTAGGTATCAAGTAGATCCAAGTGCACCATCGGCTTTTGGATGGGCACATATAACCGGTATTGCTGTTAGTAGATATAATAGAAATTTAGTTGATATAAATCCTGTAATAGGATTGTTTATAAATCAATTAATTAGAATTACAGATATAGATACATCTAGTAATACAAGCTATGCAATATATGAAGTTAGTGCTAAATCAGATTTAACGGATGCATATTTATTATCTTTAACACATAGAGGAAGTGCTGGTGATCCAGTAGGAGGTGTTACTTCAATAGCACCGTCTGGATTTTCAAATGATACCACAGATACAACATTTATATTCACTCAAGGCTCAGCAAGTAATACTTGGACAATAAATCATAATTTAGATAAATTTCCTAGTGTGACCATAGTGGATGATTCGAACAACATAGTTGTAGGAGCTGTAACATATAATAACGTAAATCAGATCGTAATAACTTTTACCTCGTCTATAACAGGTAAAGCTTACTTAAACTAAAAAAAATGGCAATAAAATATTTAAACAATCTCGATCTAAATAAAAATCAGTTACAACAGGCTGTAATACAGACTGCATCTTCGGATCCGTCTTCACCTGTTGCAGGACAAATATATTATAATACTACAGATAATGTTCTTAAGTTTTATAATGGTTCTGCTTTTGTAAGTGCAGGCGGAGATTTGACAGCTATAACAAGTGCTACAACAGATCAGCTCACTATAGCTAATAACACAGGTCCAATACCTGCATTAACTATTGTAACTGGTGCTGTTACAAATAACGGCACAGCTCTTGCTACAGGAGATCAAATATATGATTTTGTAACAACAGGTATTAATGCAAGAATACAAAATGTTACAGATCCAACAAGTGCACAAGATGCTGCAACTAAAGCATATGTAGATAGTGTTGCTACAGGCTTATTAGAATATAAAGGTGCATATAATGCATCAACAAATTCACCTGCGCTTACAGGGGGATCGTGTATAGCAAGTGATAAAGGAGATACTTATACAGTAACCGCTGACGGTAGTTTTTTAGGTGAGCAAGTTAGAATTGGTGATTTAATTATAGTTGAGGTAGCAATAGCTGCTAGCTCATCGCCTGCTTTAGCAGATTTTACAATTGTACAATCTAATGTTGACTTAGCAACCGCAGCTGCAACATCAGGTGCAACAGTTAAAGGTATTTCAGGTTACGACTCAAATAACTTTTCTGTATCGGGAGGTTTTGTATCGCTTAAAAAGTTTTCAGCTAGTATAGGTGATGGGTCGAATACTTCTTATACAGTAAATCATGCACTCGGCTCCAGAGATGTAATTGTACAATTATTTGACAATTCATCTTATGATACTGTTATTGCAGATGTTGTAAGAACAGATATAAATAATGTAACAATTTCGTTTACAGTAGCACCGTCTACAAATGATATAAGAGTACTTATACAAAAAATTTAATACATGGGTGTGAAATTTAAGTCGCCGTTAGAGCTTTCTGGACACCGAGCAATAGCACATACAGATGTTGCTCAGACTCTTGTGGTTAAGGTTGTAACTAAAACTAATGCTCATCCTGAGTATGGTAGTGGTAGTTCTAATGGTTATACTATAGATGGTGTTGAAGGTGCGTATTTAGAATTTACACCAGGTAATACATATAAGTTTGATCAAGCTGATAGTTCTAATGCTACTCATCCTCTAAGGTTTTATGAAGATGCTGCTAAAACAACAGCCTATACAACAGGGGTAACTACAAGCGGTACACCAGGTAGTTCAGGAGCATATACACAAATTATACCTACAATATCAACACCTCCTATATTATTTTATCAATGTAGCGCTCATGCTCTTATGGGTAGTTATGTTAAGTTTGGTACAGGATCACAAGGCGATACATATACATTAAGCGCTAGTCAGGATGGTAATAATGTTGATTTATTATTAGATGCAGGTTCAGGTACAGATTCAACTGTACAGCTTACTGCTGGTAATAATATAACACTTACTAGGAATAGTGCACAAGAAGTTGAAATAGCTGCTTCAGGTGGTGGTGGTGGTGGGACTGTAACTGTACAAAAAAATGTATATACAGCAAACGGTTCAACTACAGCATTCAATACTACATCTGCAATTGCAAATGAAAATAATGTACAAGTATATTTAGATGGTGTTTATCAATCTAAAGATAATTATACAACAAGTGGCAGTACTGTAACAATGTCTGCTGCACCTGCTAATGGCACATCTGTAGAGCTTATACATATGGTTGCTGTTGATGGTGTTATTGCAAGAGATAGTTTTACCGGTAATGGTTCAACTACAGCATATGTACTTTCTATGAGCATCTCAAATGAAAATGCTACACAAGTATATTTAGACGGTGTATATCAAAGCAAAGATAACTATTCAACTTCTGGCAGTACATTAACGTTCTCCACCGCTCCACCGAACGGTACTGCTATAGAAGTTGTTCATATAAAAGCAGTTAGTGCTTCATCTTTAAATCAAAATAATTTTACAGGTAATGGATCTACAACAGCATTTACATTATCTCAAACAATTGATGATGAAGTTAAAACATTTGTATTTATACAAGGTGTTTATCAAGAAAAATCAACTTACAGTATATCAGGTACAACAATAACATTTACAACACCGCCTCAAAATGGTTATACTGTTGAGGTTATGGCATTTAGTACTATATCAATAGGTAATGCTACAATTAGTGCAACTGATTGGCAATCAACAATACAAACATCAAACTTTACAGCAGCTGCAGGTAAAGGATATTTTGTTGATACTTCATCAAATACTGTAACAGTTAGTTTACCAGCTGGTGCTGCTGGTGATGAAATACATTTTGTAGATTATGCAAGTACGTTTGATACTAACGAAATAATATTTGATGCAAACGGCAGCGAAAAAATACAAGGCAGAAGCACTAATGCTAAAAATTCAACTGAAAATGCTATTGTAAGATTAATTTATCAAAATGCTACAAAAGGTTGGACTTCTGATAATTTAACAGATGATCCACCGGTATCTTCAATACAATATTTAGTTTCTGCTGGTGGTGGTGGCGCTTCAAATGGTGGAGGAGGTGCTGGCGGTTATAGAACAGGAACTTTATCAGTAAACAACGCAACTAATCTTACACTTACAATAGGTGCAGGTGGAGCTGGAGCACTTCAAGGATCAGCAGAAGCTGCTAAAGGCTCAGACTCAGTATTTAGTACTATTACATCAACCGGTGGTGGTGGTGGTAGTAGACAATATGATGGTGCTGAAACAAATATGAGTGGTGGTTCTGGTGCTGGTGGTGGTGGTTATCCAAATAATAGAAAAGGATCAGGTAATACACCTTCAACTACTCCCTCACAAGGTAATGATGGTGCCGGTGGTACCAGTGGTTCTAACTATTCTGGTGGTGGTGGTGGAGGTGCCGGTGCAGCTGGAACAGCAGGTAGTGGCACAACTGCAGGAAGTGGTGGTATAGGTGCTACAACAACCATTATAAGTACATCAGAAGCAGGTACATATAGTGTTGGCGAAGTAAGTGGAGGTTCTTTATATTTTTCAGGAGGTGGTGCTGGTGGATCTGCAAATGATAACGCAAGTTATACAGCAGGAACCGGAGGGCTTGGTGGTGGTGGAGATACCGCAGGATCAAGACCAGCAGCAGGACAAGCAGGCGCTGTAAATACAGGTGGCGGTGGTGGTGGTCCCGCTTTCGTAGGATATACAACTTCAACTGTATCAGGTGGTGCTGGAGGCTCAGGTGCTATTATACTAAGATATCCAGCGGCTAATACATTAACAAAAACTTCAGGATTAACAGGAACTATGAATGTTACATCTGGTTCTGAAAAAATAGCAGTATTCACAGCAGGAACTGGTACTGTACAAATTAATTAATAATTATGGCACATTATGCTTTTTTAAACATGCAAAATATCGTTACCGAAGTAATAGTTGGTAAAGATGAAACGGAAGGCCCAACAAATTGGGAAATGCATTATGGTAATATTCGTGAACAAGTTTGTAAAAGAACTTCTTATAATACATCA
>MDSW01064794.1_pt1 | contig 11735 bp, 11 predicted proteins | sample 811171 | NCBI WGS metagenome assembly MDSW01 (sample SAMN05326641, study PRJNA326480) | marine metagenome | isolation source: seawater | place: Atlantic Ocean: North West | collected 2012
GCAATCTGGGAAGGTTAACATCTTTTTTGGGCGCATGTATATCTTTCATGGATACGTTTTAATAAGTGTTTTATAGTGATAGCGGGTTTATTTACCGATAAATATAGACATAATATAAACAAATTTGGATTCAATTTATATAGGCCGTTTAAATAAACAACATCGCCCCATCTTTAGACGCATCACTCAAAAAAGTTACAACCCCACCGATTTCAATATTTAAGTCACTTCGTAAATCAGAATGATCAAGGTTCATAGCTCTCAACCCCATTTCGCAGACCAAAAATTTTACCTTAAAGGTTTTGCAAGCAGTTAATAATTCCTCTGCAGTAGCAATCCCAGATTTTTCATAAAATTGATCTTGCTCGAGCGCTAGGCCATCGTTATTGCTAAGGGGCATTTTTGCCCAGCCTGGAACTCCGTCGTGGTTTGAGTGCAGCAGTATTTGGCAGGCACCCATGGTGAAAAAAACAGTAGTGGGTTGACCAATTGCGGATGCTCCAGAAGCGAGAATTAGAGCAAAATGGACTTTATCAAAATGTCCATCATAAACAATTATTGATAATTTATCAGGTGGTTGGTGGTTTTTCATGTGACGATAAATCCGTGATTTTGGGATTGAACCCACAAAGCGGGCAATCAGGGTCAGATTTAACTTTAATCTTTCGAAATTCAGCGCTGAGCCCATCTAAAATTACTAGTGCCCCTGATAAACTCTCACCAATGTCAAGTAACTCCTTTATGACCTCCGTTGCTTGGAGGGAGCCAAGAACCCCGCAAAATGCTCCAAGAACTCCAGCTTCAGAGCATGATGGTATTTGACCAGGAGGCGGAGGTTCCCTAAATATACAACGATAACATGGTCTAGTCCCGATATTCTCTTTTTTGTCAAAAGCTTTGAAAGTAGAAATTTGTCCGTCAAATTGTAAAATAGCAGCCGATACTAAAGTTTTTTTTGATAGAAAAGCAGCATCATTGATTAGAAAGCGTGTCGCAAAGTTATCACTTCCATCGGCAACTATGTCATACTCAGACATTAACTTGAGCGCATTAGATGCGGTTATTCTCTCGTTATATGCATTTATTTGTATTTCTGGGTTAAGTTTATTAAGTACTTTTTTTCCATTTATTGCCTTTGATTTATCTAAATCTTGGGTTTGATGCAATATCTGTCTTTGAAGATTAGATAAGTCCACCGTGTCATCATCAATTATTCCGATGGTCCCTATGCCGGCTGCGGCAAGGTATAAAAGCAAAGGAGATCCTAGTCCACCAGCGCCGATAACAAGAACTTTAGAATTTAGCAACCTACTCTGCCCCTCACCACCTATCTCTTTAAGCAAGATATGTCTTGAATAACGATTAATTTGTGCGTTTGAAAATGCAGAGCTCATTTAGGTTCACCTAGCAAATTTATTTATTTTCCAGTGGACCCGAGTCCACCTTCTCCTCGTTTTGTTTGATCTAGTGTCTCACTATCTAACCAACTTAAAGTACTATAAGTGGATAGCACTAGTTGAGCTATCCGCATGCCTCGCTTAATTTTAAATTTTTCTTTTCCATGATTTATAAGGATAATGAACAATTCGCCTCGATAATCGGGATCAATAGTTCCCGGAGAGTTTAAACAAGTGACGCCATATTTTATTGCTAAACCGGATCGCGGACGAATTTGAGCCTCGTAACCTTTAGGTAATGCAATAGCTATACCGGTTGGTAATGAAACTCTCTCTCCCGGTTGTAATATTACTGAACTTTCAATTGCGGCTAATAGATCCGTTCCAGCGCTAAGTTCAGTTGCATAACGTGGTAGGTCTAAACCTGCGCTATTTGGGAGACGTTTAACACGGATTGGAACTTTCTTCATTAAAGCTTCTCGAAATACTGAGATATCAGAAGGGCAAGCCGACTAGCTACTTTTTGTTTGGTCATGAGAGGCCAAGGATCAACAGAGTCTTTTGAAATTAAATAAACCTTATTTTTTTCACCCCCAATATTTTTTGAGCCAACGGAAATATCATTTGCAATAATCCAGTCACAACCTTTTGACAGAAGCTTTTTCTTGGCGTTGGACAAAAGGTTATCGGACTCAGCTGCAAACCCTATTGAGAGACCACCACTATTTTTTTTGTGACGAACTAAATTGGCTAAAATATCAGGGTTTTCGGTCAATTCAAGCTCAAGCGATTTATTCTTAGCACCCTTTTTCATTTTGTTTACAAGCCTTTTTCTCGCTCTCCAATCTGAGACTGCGGCAGCACATATTATAATATCTGCAGGTAAAGAACTTATAGAAGCCTGTAACATTTCCTCCGCGGTCTCCACAAATATAGGTTTGACCCCGGGAGGAATAGGTTCATTTGTAGGTCCCGTGATGAGTTTAGTTTTAGCTCCCAACTTTGACAGTGCATCTGCTATGGCATGGCCTTGTTTTCCTGAGGAACGATTTCCTATAAACCTAATTACGTCGATAGGCTCATAAGTGGGACCACTTGTTACTAGGGCCTTTAAGCCATCAAGGGAGCCTAGCTTTTTTGAGGATAAAACTACTGACTCGACAATTTCTTCTGGTTCTAACATCCTGCCTATCCCGTATTCTCCACAAGCCATTTCACCCTCTCCTGGTCCCAAAACCCTCACACCACGGGTTTTTAGCACCCTAATATTTTCACAAGTGGCAGGGTGCTCCCACATTCGTATATTCATAGAGGGTGCGATTATCACGGGCTTATTTGAGGCGAGTAATGTTGCGCACGCCAGATCGTTGGAAAAACCATTGGCCATGTTAGCAATTATGTTTGCGCTTGCGGGGGCCACCAAAATAGCATCGGCTTCTTGGCCTAATCTGATGTGTCCCATTTCATTTTCATCATTGAGGGAAAATAAATCTTGATACACCGGATTTTCACTCACTGATTGTAATGTTAAAGCCGTTGTAAATTGAGAGCCACCTGCTGTCAAAATGCAGACAACCTCTATACTTTTATCTCGAAATCTTCTGACAATATCAGCCGACTTATAAGCTGCTATGCTTCCAGAAACTACAACTAATATTCGTTTTAACATCAATTGCTATCCTGTCAATAAAACGGAAATCCAATTTTCGAATCTTACTATATTTTTATATAAAACACTCGAGGTCACAAACGTATTCTTAAATAATTAATTCGATCCGAGTCATTCAAAATACAGCAAAAAAACGTCCTAATATTATCTAAGCTCCCCATTACTATTAAGATATCGATGTCTACAAAAAAACCACCAATAAGCACACAGTCATTAACGTGAAAAAACAAGTGATGGCTAGAATAAAATTTTGAGTTTTGTTTGATTTCTGTAATTGCTTTATGGTATTGGGGTGAAGAGTTAAATGGCCCCTAGATATCATTCTGACGCTTTTTTCGAAGTCATTAATAAAGTCAGGAAAGTTGTCGACGGTCTGATATATCTGGCTGATGGTGTTTCGAAGCTGTGACTCTGTATCAGAATTTGTCCAGATCCAGTTTTTCATAAGAGGGCGGGCTAAGCACCACATATTAGCATCGGGGCAAAGTTTGCGCGCTGACCCCTCCGCAACTAGCATGGTTTTTTGTAGAAGAATCAGTTGTGGTTGTGTTTCCATATGAAATCTCTCAGAGACCTTAAATAGTTGTTTTAATAACTGTGGAATGGAAATCTTATTTTGAGGCCGATCAATAATAGGTTCGGCAATAGCACGGCACGCTTGGGCAAAGGCGTTTACAGATTGACTAGGTGATACCCAGGATGCTTTATAGTGAAGGTTGGCAGCTAATAAATAATCACGATTCAGAAAGGCCAATAAAATTTTTCCCAAGTACTTTCTAGTTGCAACGTCTAATCGACCCATTATTCCAAAATCCACAACGCCAATAGAGCCATTTTCGAGTACAAACATATTTCCTGGATGGAGGTCGGCATGAAAAAAACCATCCCGAAAAACCTGAGCAAAGGAGACTTTGGTAGCCCGCTTAAGAATTTCTTCTGGACAAAATCCAGCCGCCAAAATTGCATTGCGATCATCAATTGGAATTCCAGATAGCCTCTCCATTGTTAAGATTTTTTGAGTCGTTCTTGTCCAGTCCACTTTTGGCACACAGAACCTAGGTTCGTCATCAAAGTTTTCAGCCAACTCTTCCGCTGCGGCACCCTCTAATCTTAAATCTAACTCAGACTCTGCCGCACTCTTTATTGTCTCTATTACTTGAGTAAACTTATATCGACGAAGAGTAGGGCTGATAAATTCTGCAGCCTTGGCGAGGCAACTAAAGGCGTCTAAATCTAGGGCAAAGAGCTCCACAATATTAGGCCTTAGGACTTTCACGGCTGCTTTTTGACCCTCTTTTGTAATAGCAAAATGAACTTGAGCTATTGAAGCGGCGGCAATAGGTTTATTATCAAAAAATGAGTAAACTTCAGAGATTTCTTTGTTCATTTCTGTTTCTACAATTCTAATCACCTCTTCAGTTGAGAACGGAGAAAGCCTGTCTTGGAGACTTGATAAATCCTCTGCAAATTGATTGCCAAATATATCTGAACGTGTAGATAATGCTTGTCCGATTTTAATTAAACCAGGACCAGACTCCCGGAATGCAGCCGCAAGGCGTTGTCCAGGTCTTCCTGGCGAGGCTTGATTCGAAAGTAATTTGATAAAGAAATCAATACTTCTGGATACAAACACTTTCTTCAAAGGGAACAACGCATTGTAAAAAGCAAAAACGCGAATTACTCTTAAAATATGAAAGGTAATTTTTATAATTTTGATCACGTTAGACCCGCCATGCTGAATGAATGGCTGCGACTCCGCCGGATAAATTTCTATACTTCACTTGGACAAAACCAGCTTCTCTAATTAAATTAGAAAAATGTTCCTGACTTGGAAAACCTTGAATGCTATCGACCAAATATTGATAAGATATCCTATCTTGGGTAATTAGATCACCTAACCAAGGTATCACAGCAGATGAATAGGTATTATAGATTTGATCTAAGATGGGGTTAGTTACTTGAGAAAACTCTAGACAAAAGAAACGGCCACCTGGCTTTAATACTCGGCAGGCTTCGTTTAACGCCGCTTTAATATTAGATACATTTCTTAAACAAAATGACGTGGTAAGTGCATCAGCAGAATATGAAGCTAATGGCAACTCCTCTGCATTGCCATTGATCCAGACAATTTTATTTTTATACATACTTGAATTGCTCCGATCTCTTCCGCAGTCAAGCATGTTATAATTATTATCCACAATCTTGACTTCCTTTCCCCCCTCATTGAGAAACCGGAACGCGATATCTCCTGTTCCACCGCCAATATCAACAAGAGATGTTGAGGGTTTTTGTCCTAACATACTAACTAAGGTATTTTTCCAACTTCGGTGGATACCAAAGCTCATTAAATCATTCATCAAGTCATACTTTTTGGCAACACTATCAAATACCCGCGATACGAAAGCGGTTTTGTTCGAAGAGAACGGCATGTTGTTTTCAAATTTACTTCTTTGATATTCATATTTTTTTATCATTATAGAATGATAGCTTAATAAAGGGTTTTAAGCTAGAGTATGGTTTCTATATATGTAAAAAAGGTACTATTTTATGCCCGAATTACCTGAGGTTGAAACAGTCTGCCGAGGACTTAGCCCCATCTTGAAAGGAGAGACTTTATCTGAAGTTATCTTGCAGCGTGCAGACTTAAGATTTCCATTTCCAGAGAGGTTTTGTAAACTTTTGCAGGGGAAAAAAGTAGTAAATGTCAAGCGAAGAGCTAAGTATATTTTAGTGATTTTTACTGATGGACTTATTTTAATATGTCACCTTGGAATGTCCGGTAGTTTTAGAGTTTACTTTGATGCGAGACCTCCTATTCACGTGCATGACCACGTATTATTTAGAATTGGCGACGAAACAGAGGTTAGATACCACGATCCAAGGCGGTTTGGATTTATGGCTTTGAGCCATTCCAGTGAGATTCAGAATCATTCAGCTTTCAAAAACATAGGCCCTGAGCCAATCAATCCAAATTTGGACGGAGAGTTATTAATGTCACTTTTAAAGGGCCGTGTCGGTCCAATTAAAAATATTCTTTTGAATCAAAAGGTAATTGCAGGGATTGGGAATATTTATGCAAGTGAGGCTTTGCATTTTGCAGGTATTTCACCGAATCGAAAAGCTAAGAATGTTCAAGGGCGGCGAGCACATGATTTAGCTAGCGCGTTAGTCAAAGTGCTTAATCAAGCTATTGCAGCTGGGGGGGCTACTCTAAAGGATCATAGGACGCCATTTGGGGAAATTGGTTATTTTCAAAATAAACTGCAGGTTTATGGGAGGGAGGGAGAAACGTGCAAAACATGCTTGAGTGGCTCTATTATTAAAAAAATTGTTCAAGCAAATCGGTCTACCTTTTTTTGTCCAAAATGTCAGCGCTAGTAAATGAAGAAATATAAATTCTTTCGAGTTTCAACATTAATAACTTTATTTCTCTTATTGATCAGTTATCTTCAGACTGCGCGAGCCGAACCATTCTCAGGCATTATAGAAAATCTCCCACTTGTAAACGGGTTTAAAGAGGACCTTGAGAATATCGTTGTTTTTGAAACTCCGATGGGCCGTATAATTGAGACTTCTGCTCTAGGAAAAGGTAACTTGCAGGATGTCATTGATTTCTATCAAAAATCTTTACCACAACTTGGTTGGGACACTAAGTCAAAAACGCAGTATCATAAAAATGGAGAAATGCTCAAGATAGAGGTCAAAGATAAAACTGATGCTGAAAGTATCATAAGAATATTTTTTAAAATCACGCCCCAGGGCCTTCTGGAATGAATACATGATTAAGATAGCACCTAAACCTTGACGAACGGCACCCTCCCTTATATAAATCCAGCCATTCCTTATACTAGAAAGTGATTGGTTTAAAATGGCTAACAGTGCTTCTGCAAGAAAACGAGTGCGACAAACTGTGCGTAAAACATCTGTGAGATTGGGGAGAAAAAACTCAGTTAGAGGGTATGTCCGAAAAGTGGAAGAAGCCATTCTAGCGGGGGAGAAATCTTCGGCTCAAGAAGTCTTTAAGCTGATGCAGCCCAAATTAATGAGTGGAATTAATCATAGGGTTTTCCACAGGAATACTGTAGCAAGAAAATTGTCGAGGTTGTCTAAGCGCATCAAGGCAATGAACTAATAAACCTTAGATTCTATTTTCAAACAATGAGTTAGAGACGTAGTCATAAAGTGTTTCTACAGCGATTTGTTTTTTGTCTTTGAGATATTAGGTTTAGGACTCCAATCAAAAAGATTTGTCAAGTTGAATATTTTGATTCTGCACGTTTAATCGGATTGCCAGCTTGAGATTACAGCCCTAATATCGGGGCGTGGTAACTTATCGGTTATTCCCGAAACTCGGCTTGATAGCAACTGCCTTCTTTACAGGATTTTCTAGACTATGAATTCAGGTAACATACTAAACGAAGTGGGAAAACTTGATAGTGAGTGGAAAATAATTTCTGATTCAATGCGGAGTAAAATTGGAGAGGCTGCTTACCAAAGCTGGATAAAGCCTATTAGCGTGCGTGATTTGGATGGCGGCACCCTTCAGATTTCTTTACCAACGCGTTTTATGAGGGACTGGGTAATAGCTCATTACCTAGAAAAATTAGAGGAAGAATGGACACAAGTTAATCCACAAGTGAAAAAAATTAATATAATAATTCAGTCAGAAAGATCAGATGAACCAGAGTCAGAAGAGATGGAAGACGTTGAAAGTGTAAATCTAGTTTCAGAAATAGAAACTCAGAGTGAAACTTTTGGTAATTTGAGTGCCTCACTTGATAAGCGGTTCAAATTTGATCAATTCGTGGTTGGCACTCCGAATGAATTTGCTTACGCGGCAGCAAGAAGAGTAGCGGAAGCCTCTGAGAGGCCGTCATTCAATCCGCTTTTTTTGTATGGGGGTGTTGGACTTGGGAAAACACACTTAATGCATTCTATCGCTTGGCATATTAAAGAGTTGGAGCCGCGTAGAACTGTAATATATTTGTCTGCAGAAAAATTCATGTATCGGTTCATTCGCTCTTTAAGAGAGCAAACTACGGTAGACTTTAAGGAGCAATTTCGGTCTGTGGATGTTTTAATGATAGATGATGTTCAGTTTATAGCCGGAAAAGATGCTACACAGGAAGAATTTTTTCACACATTTAATGCCCTTGTTGACGAGGGCCGTCAAATTGTTATCTCAGCTGACAAATCACCTTCGGACTTGGCTGGCATGGAGGAGCGTTTAGTATCTAGATTAAATTGTGGTCTAGTAGCAGACATTCACGCGACGACCTATGAACTGAGATTAGGAATTCTTCAGTCTAAAGGCCAGCAGATGAATGTTGAGGTTCCCCAAAAAGTTATTGAATATTTAGCACACAAAATAACTGCAAATGTTCGAGAGTTAGAGGGTGCTTTAAATAGAGTGGTCGCGCACTCCCAATTAGTAGGGCGCGATATAAGTTTGGAGGCTACTCAAGACGTGCTTCATGATTTGCTGAGGGCAAATGATCGCAGAGTAACAATAGAGGAAATACAAAAGCAAGTTGCATCGCACTTCAATATTAGAACATCTGATATGCATTCGGCTCGCCGCTCCCGCATAATAGCCAGGCCAAGACAAGTTGCAATGTATCTAGCGAAACAGTTGACCTCTCGCTCTCTTCCGGAGATTGGTCGCAAATTTGGGGGTAGGGATCATACTACGGTCATGCATGCTGTTAAAAAAGTTGAAGAATTGAGAGATCATGATGGGACATTTGCCGAGGATGTTGAATTACTGCGGCGAATATTGGAGGGATAGATAGGTTTGAACAAATGCATTTGTGCATGGCATGCCTCTGAATCGACCTAGGCCAGGCATTTTTGACAAAACCGTATAGTTTTTATAGTATCCCTAATCTTTTTTTATAATTTCTTAAAAAAATACTACTTCAATCTTGCTAGGGAGCATTATACCAGTAAAATGTTCCTACAATAATTATAGGTAAACCATGAAATTTACCATTGATCGGTCAACTTTGCTTAGGTCTCTTGGACATGTGCAAAACGTTGTCGAGCGCAGGAACACAATACCTATTTTATCCAATGTAAAAATTGAGGCGAATTCAAGTGAGTTGCGTTTAAATGCAACGGATATGGATATAGATGTTGTGGAGACTATACCTGCAGAGATAAGTTCAGATGGTGCGACTTCAGTGTCTGCGCACATTTTATATGACATAATTCGAAAGTTACCGGAAGGCTCTCAGCTAGAATTTGACTCTTCTGGAGAGGGCCAAGTTATTTTAACATCTGGCCGATCTCAATTTACATTACCATGTTTGCCGGTTGAAGACTTTCCTATTATATCAGGTGGAAACTTAGAGCATTCGTTTAGCCTGAATGGGGGCGAGCTTCGGGCTCTAATTGACAAAACAAGATTTGCGATTTCAACTGAAGAGACAAGATATTATCTTAATGGGATTTATCTTCATAAGGCCGTTAATCAAGATGTCAATGTGCTTAGGTCCGTGTCAACTGATGGGCATAGATTAGCTTTGGGGGAGTTAGACTTACCATCGGGGGCGACTAATATCCCGGGTGTAATTATACCAAGAAAAACTGTCACAGAATTTCGTAAACTTATTGATGAGCATGAGGATGAAATAACTATTCATTTATCTAGTTCTAAGATTAAGTTTGAGTTTGGAGAAGTTATTTTGACTTCTAAATTGATAGATGGCACTTTTCCCGATTATGAACGAGTGATACCGACAGGTAATGATAAAGAATTTGAGGTTGAGAGTAACCTTTTAGCAAGCGCTGTAGATAGGGTTGCTTCCATATCGAATGAAAAGTCTCGTGCTATTAAACTTTCTGTTAATGGATCAAAGTTAACATTATCAGCTTCTAGTCCAGGGCAGGGTAGCGCAAAGGAAGAACTTGAAATTGATTATAAAAACGAGGACTCAGAAATTGGATTCAACGCAGTATACCTAATGGATATTTTAAGGCAAATTGAGAGTGAAATAGTCCAAGTTTCCTTTTATGATGCAGCATCTCCCACAATTTTGCGAGGAGCAGAGGATCCTAAAACTATTTTTGTTTTAATGCCTATGCGTGTGTGAGGGAAAAGCCTACAAATTTTGACTTATTTAAAAAAAGAAGAAAATTTGATTTCTGGCCAACTCATTACTTCCGCAGAGTGTTTCGGAGTTAATTGTTTAACTCTTACAAACTATAGAAATTATAGCCATTTAAGAATTAAACTGACAGATGATCCCGTAATAGTAACTGGTCCCAACGGCTCTGGTAAGACTAATTTGTTAGAAGCATTGTCACTATTTGCCCCAGGTCGTGGTTTGCGCCATGCAAAGCTGTCTCATCTCGCGCGCGCGCAAGGAGATGGTGGCTGGGGAGTTAATGCAAAGATCGCAACCCCTCAGGGACAGGTTACTATTGGCACCGGTTATAGTCTTCCTAAGATAAAAGGGTCGAGAGATAGCAGGATAGTGCAAATTGATAATGCAAAAAAGGTCAGTCAGAATTCTTTACCGGCCTATGTTAACGTAATTTGGTTAACCCCCCAAATGGATGGCATATTCAATGGTCCACCCTCCGAGAGAAGAAGCTTTTTTGACAGATTAGTGTCATCATGGGATCCATTGCACCAAGGTCGTATTAATTCTTTTAAGACTAAAATGAGAGAGAGACTTTTTCTTTTGGCAAAAAGCACAAAACCCGACTTTACATGGATCTCGTCACTTGAAAATAGTTTGACGGATCAAGGTATCGCTATTGCTGCTGCCAGACTAGACTTTTTGTCCCGGATAGATAGTATCGCGTCAAAAGGTCTAAATTCATTTCCTGGAGTAAATTTGTCATTGGTTGGAGACTTGGAACACCGACTTCAAGATTCTCCAGCTATCAAAGTTGAGGATTGGTTTAGGGAGTCACTGAAAAAAAATAGAGCTCTGGATTTGGAGGCCGGGAAAACTATTTTGGGCCCTCATAGAACCGATTTGAAGGTTTTTCATATTCCAAAAAAACAAACGGCAGAGTTATGTTCAACCGGAGAGCAGAAAGCATTGTTAGTTGGTATTATCCTAGCCCATGCTCGTTTAAAAAAAATAGGCACAGGCTTTGCTCCTTTGTTGTTGCTTGATGAGATAGCAGCTCATTTAGATGAGGGTAAAAGGCAGGCTTTATTTGATAATCTAAATGAGTTAGGTGGCCAGATCTGGTTTACAGGGACTGACACAAATCTTTTTAAGGTGCCATTTAACAGCGTGCAGATGCTTAAGGTGGATAATGGAATAGTTACCCATTCATGAGTAATATTTTAAAGGAACAAAATGGCTGAAAATAAATCTAGTCCCAACCAGAGGTCAAAAAAGAAATCAAAGAACTATGATGCGGACTCAATAAAAGTCCTTAGAGGCCTAGAGGCAGTCCGTAAACGCCCGGGTATGTATATAGGTGATACAGATGATGGTTCTGGCCTTCATCATATGGTTTATGAGGTGGTAGATAACGCTATTGACGAGGCGCTAGCGGGATTTTGTGATGAGGTCACAGTTACTTTGAATGGAGATGGTTCTGTAACGGTTCGAGATAATGGGAGAGGCATTCCCGTGGATTTGCATGCTGAGGAGGGGATATCTGCGGCCGAAGTTATAATGACCCAATTACATGCAGGCGGA
>MDSW01104037.1_pt1 | contig 11734 bp, 11 predicted proteins | sample 811171 | NCBI WGS metagenome assembly MDSW01 (sample SAMN05326641, study PRJNA326480) | marine metagenome | isolation source: seawater | place: Atlantic Ocean: North West | collected 2012
ACGCCGCCGGACGTCATTTCGCAGACGCTGCTCGCGGTGCCGGTCTATCTGCTCTACGAGATCGGGATCTGGATGGCGCGGTTGTTCGTGCCGGGCATGCGCGAAGTCGAGGCGCAACAGGACGAGCAGTCGCGCGACGGCTGATTCGCGCCAGGCGTTAAGTACCGATTCAGTGCCGCGGGCTAGGGTAGGCCCACGTTTTCACGTTGTATCGGAACAAACGTCATGATGAAGAAGACAGCGATTGCACTCGGCCTCGCGATGGTCACGAGCGCCGGCTTTGCCGCCCAGGGCAACACCTCGGCGGGCGCCGGCGTTAACGCCGGCGCGAACGCGGCCGGCAACAAGGCGCAGGTTAATGCCGGCGCGGCCGCGGACACGCAGTTCAGCGCGCTGGATCGCAACGGCGATGGCGTGCTCAGCCGCGCCGAAGCGTCCGCCAGCGAGACCGTTTCCAAGCTCTACGAGTCGCTCGACACCAGCAACACGATTGAGGATCGCGCCGAGCAGGGTACGCCGCAGGGCATCACGCGCGAGCAGTTCCGGGCCGGCATGCAGGCCCAGAGTTCGGGTTCCGGTAGCGTCGGTCCGGCGGTATCCGGCGGCGAAACCTACACCATCATGCGCGATGGCACCCGCAAGCTGAAGGAAAACGCCGGCGATGCAGTTCGCCGTACACAGTCGCGTACCGGTGAAGCGGTCTCGGGCGCCGTCAATGGCGTGACCGGCGCGGTCGGCGGTGCGAGCGCGCAGACCCGTGCCAACGCTAACGCGGGCACGAACGTGAACGCCAAGACGCAAAGCGAGGCGACCATCCAGCGTGAGCGCGCCCAGAACAGCGCCCAGCAGATGCAGGATCGCGCTCGCGATGGTGTCGGTCAGGCTCGTAGCGAAGCGGCAATCCAGCGCGATCAGGCGCGCGACAAGGCAGCCGCCATGCAAGAGCGTGCCCGGGGCAAGGCGGGCGATGCCTACGGCGAGTCGCGCTCGCGTATCGAGGGCGCGGCCGGGTCGAACGGCACGCTGCGTCAGTCGGGCGACTACGGCGCGGGCGTGAGCGGCGGCGCGGATGCAGACGCCCGCATCGACGCCAATTGATCGATCACAAGATCGGGGCCCGGTTCGGGCCGACCCCTGCGCCGCGTAGCGGTGCAGGGGTTTTTTGTGCGCGGAAGGGCGGCTTGCGCGGCGTACATCGAGCTTTGGCGGTGGTCATCGGGCCGCGTGTCGCACGTCCTGAGATCGCGAAGCCGCAAGATAGATTCCCAGCCCGGTGTGGCGATGAGCCGGTCGTGCGCCCGAACGGCATGGACGCAACCCATGGTGCGTAAGCGCCGCGCAACGCGCCGCGGTCTGGCTAAGCAATTTGCATGCGCGTGCGGCGCATGGACCGGCACTTGAGGAGCGATCGACCGTGGCCCGCCGGACGCGACGCCATTAGACGTCCGCCCATCGACGCTTTCACATCTCGCAGGCACAAAAAAGCCCGGCGCGAGGGCCGGGCTTTTCAAGCGCTTTCAGGGCGAAGGCTTAGCCGTTGTTGCCCTGCATGGCGCCGGCGGGCATGTTGGCGCGCAGTTCACCGCGCAGCTTGTCCATGTCCTTGAGCAGCTGGTCGGTCTGCGCATCCTGCTTCTTCATCGCAGCAAGCGTGTCCTGCTGAAGCTCTTCACCGGCAGACTTGATCTCCGGCTTCTGCAGGGCCGCGTCGCGGGCCTGGACCATTTGCTGACGCTCGGCCTGGAAATCCTTCATCACGGCCTTGCGCTCGGAATCGCTCAGGTCACCCGACTGCAGCTGCTGCGCCATTTCTTGGACGCGCTGCTGGCCTTTTTCCACGTCGTAACCCTGGTCCTCGACAGCGGAGCGGACCTGCTCTTCGAAGTCCTGCTGCTGCTGGGCCAGTTCCGGATTCGACTGGATAGTTTCCTTGTGGATCTGCTGGAGCTTCGACGCCTTCTGGCGATACTCCTGCATCAGCTGCTGGGCTTTCTGCTGATCGGCGGAAGCGCCGTCCTGCGCCGTCGCGATGCCCGGCATGCCGCCGAACGTCAGCGCTGCCAGCGCCAGGGCCATGATGGTGGTTGCGCGTTTGATCATAGGTTTATCCGTTGTGCGAATGTCGTAGGGACTGTCTGAGACCGTGCGTAAGCCTATCAGTGCCGCAGAATGCGCTCAAAAATTGCGAAAATCCGCAAAAAAGTACGCTCAGCGGTCCGAAGCGAGCTTGTCGGCGACACGCGTGGTCTCGGGTAGCCGATAACGGGTCAGCGCCTTGAGCGTCCAGCCCAGGGCGCTTTCCAGGCCCACACGATGCCCCGGCGAGATGAAGATCGGCTTAACGGCGACGCGCGAGCGCAGCACGGCGCCGATCGTGTCGTGACCGTCGCGCAACGGCACCCAGGCGCCGCGCACGTCCGGCACGGCGTCGTGCGTGCCGGTCAGGCGTTTCTTGGCAACCCCGATCGTGGGCAGGCCGGTCACCAGCCCGAGATGCGTGGCCACGCCGAGTCGGCGCGGATGGGCGATGCCGTGGCCGTCGACCAGCAGCAGATCGGGCAGGCGAGTGAGCTGCTCGAGTGCCGCCATGGCGCCCGGAATCTCGCGAAACGACAGCAAACCCGGGATATAGGGCATGCGCGTCGGCACCCGGGCCAGGGTCGTTTCGATAACCGCCAGGCTTTGTGCGTCGAGTACCGCGACGGCCGCACGCGTGGTACGGCCCTGATCCTCGAAGCCGATATCGACGCCACCCAGTGTATGCACCGTGGGCAGATCGTCGCGGGTGTTCACGTGTGCGACGAGGGACTGCTGGATGGCGCGGCAGGCGGGTGCTTGCCGGGGCCAGTCATGGGTGACGACGGGCCGGCCGTCACGTACGGCCGTCCGGACATGCGCTGCGGAATGCACGCGTTAGCTGTCGGTGGCTTCGCCGTGGCGTTCCACGAAATCGCGCATGATGTCGATGGTTTCGGCGCTGACGTGGTGCTCGACACCCTCGGCGTCCTTGCGCGCGGTGGCTTCGGAGACGCCCAGCGCGCGCAGAAAACGCAGTACGACGATATGACGATCTCGCGATTCGGCAGCGACCTGCTTGCCGTAGTCGGTTAGAAAGATCGAGCGGTAGGGCTCGCTGGTAACCAGCCCGGCGTCGGTCATGCGGCGGATCATCTTGCCGACCGTGGCCTGGGTCACGCCCATGCGTTGCGCGAGCTCGACCGCGCGGGCTTCGCCCTTGGCATCGATCAGGTCGGCGATGAGTTCGACATAGTCCTCGACGAGCTCGGTTTCGTGCGCCTTGCGCACGTGGCTGTACTGACGCGCGTGGACCTTCGGGTCGAGAAGTTCGCCCGAGGTGTCGCCGCGCAGGACGTGGTCGAGATGCTGAACCGGGTCGTTTGCGTTCATGACGACGCGATTATAACGGTTATGGCCGGTACCGTTCGCCGCCGGGGCGCAGCGCGGCGATCACTTCTGCGGTGCGCGGGTATACGCCGCGCCAGACATTGAAGGACTCGGCGGCCTGTTCGACGAGCATGCCGAAACCGTCGCGTCTGCGCTCGACCCCGTGATCGCGGGCCCAGCACAGAAAAGGCGTCGGCGCATCGGCATAGATCATATCGTAGGCCGCCGTCGCGTTATCCAGCACGGTTGCCGGTATGTCCGGCATTTCGCCGGTGAGACCTGCTGAAATGGCGTTGATCACGATATCCCAGCCGGCGCTCAGGCGGGTTAGGTCGTGGCCGGAGACCGGCCCCAGGTCCGCGAAGTCTTCGGCGATGCGTTCGGCCTTCTCGGCGGTGCGGTTGGCGACGCACAGCGCGGCCGGCTGCGCCTCGAGCAGCACCGGGACCACCCCGCGTACCGCGCCGCCCGCGCCGAGCACGAGTATTCGCGCATCGGCAACATCGGCCAGGTTATCGCGCAGATCCCGGAGCAGGCCGATGCCGTCGGTGTTGTCGCCGAAGATGGTGCCGTCGTCACGTCGCGCCAGGGTATTCACCGCCCCCGCGCGGGCGGCGCGTGCGCTCAATGTATCCGCGTAGGCGGCCGCTTCGGCCTTGAAGGGCAGCGTGACGTTGAGTCCGCAACCGCCCTCGGCGAAAAAGCGATCGACAGTGGTCACGAAGGCATCGGGCGCGGCCGGCAGTCGATCGTAGGTAAGGTGTTCGCCGGTCTGATCGGCGAAGGCCGCGTGAATGGCGGGCGAACGGCTGTGCTCGACCGGGTGGCCGATCACCGCGTAGCGGTCGCATGCTGTGGTCATGGCGAAGTCTGTTTGGACGGCATGGGCTGAATCGGCGCGGCCGATCCGCTGGCGTGGTGCAGCGACGGCAGCGCACGTACTTCGGGGTCGAGGCAGGCGTGCAGCACGTCGGCGACCGGAATATCGCGCATGCAGGCATTGTGGCCGAGCGGGCACTGGCGTTCGCGGCAGGGCGCGCAGGCCAGGCCGAGCCAGAAGCGTGCTTCGGCGGGCGCAAGCGGCGGTGCATAGTCGGGATGGGTCGAGCCATAGATGGCCAGCACCCGTGGTGCGGTGGCCGCCGCCAGGTGCATCACGCCCGTGTCGTTGCCCACAAAAGCGTTCGTGAGCGACGCGATATCGGCGATATCCATCAGCGAGGTGCGTTCGCATAGATTGATGCCGTGGCGCGGCGCGGCCGCTGCCAGATGCTCCGCGAGCGCCCGATCCGCGGCGCTGCCGAATATCCAGGTCGCGATGCCGCGTTGGTCGAGTTCCGCAGCCAGGCGGGCAAAATGCGTTGCCGGCCATTGCTTGGCACCGCCGTAAGCGGCGCCGGGGGCAAAGCCGATCGCGGGGCGTGTCGTGTCCAGGCGGTGCTCGACCACCAGCGCGTCGCGGCGGTCGACATCGACCGTGAGTTTCGGCAATGCCAGCTCACCGAGAACATGGCCTTCGTGTGCAAGGCCCAGCAGGGCGTAATGCTCGACCTTGCGCGGATAGCGTGTTTTGTCGAGCGTGCGTACGTCGTTGATCAACCCGTAGCGCATCTCGCCCAGATACCCCGTGCGCTGCGGAATGCCCGCAAGCCAGGGCACGAGCGCGGCCTTGGCGCTGCGCTGGAGGACTATCGCCTGGTCGTAGCCGCTCGCACGCAGTGTCTCCGCGACTTTCCGGCGCGCGCCAAGGGCCAGCTCACGATGGCCGATCGGCATCTCCACAACGCCATCCACCTCGGGCATGCGCGTTGTCAGCTGCCCCGTGGATTTCGGCGCGAGCACATCGATATGTGCTTCGGGCAGACGTGATCGCACCTGCATGAACAGGCTCTGTGCCATGACCATGTCGCCGATCCAGCTGGGGCCGATGACGAGAATACGCTGGGAATTGGCCATTCTATAACCTGGCTTTCAGTTCGCTGCATGCCCCAGATGAACGGACATAAATAGCCTGCTGACCGACGGCCGCAAATTCCGCACGCGTTACGCCTGCCGATGCCGGCACGAAAAGGTACCATTTGCGCCGCGCAGGCGCTGTCCGACATCGGATTCGGTCAATGCCACAACGTTGGTCGCAATGGATCGCTAAGGAACCGAAACACTTATGGAATCGAGTGAGCCCTCTAGACCGTTGCGACTAACACACTACGTGAGTCTTAGCGGTTTCGGTGGCGTCGAGCAGCAATTTGCTTCCTTCGCTGCGCGCGCGGCGCGGCGGCACGGTGCGCTGCAGTCCGTGGTCGCCTGCAGCGAGAGCGTGCACGCCCACCACCGTGAACTGATGCCGAATTTTGAGGATTGGCGCTACGAGAAGAAGCTGCTGGGCCTTAAGCTCGGTCAGCATCCGGCAGGGCTGCGCCGATCGCGTTATCGCTGGCTGGGGCGGCGCCTGGAACCCGATGTCGCGTTGCTCTGGAATCGGCTTGACCAGCAGCCGCGTGTGCTGGATGCGCTCGGGGAGCGGCGCTGTCTTTATTGGGAACACGGGTCGGCCTGGCTTGCTGGCGACGATGAGGCTAAAGCGAACGTGTTGTCGCGCCTACCAGCAGTGATCTGCAATTCGCAGGCTGCGCGCCGTATGCTGGAACTGCGCTGGGGCTATGGGGGCGTCGTGCGGGTTTGCCTCAACGGTATGCGCAGCCGAAATGTCGTCTCCGACTTTAAGCACCTGCCACGTAACAGGCCTGTGCATATAGGGGTGGCAAGCCGGCTTGTCCCCGTCAAGGGCACGTGCCTGGCATTACACGCGCTTGCGGAACTGCATCGGCGCGGCAAGGAGGCGACGCTCTCGATCGCAGGCGACGGGCCGTTGCGCGAGGCGCTTGAATCGCTCTCGCGCTCGCTCGGAATTGCAAAACACGTGCGTTTCCTCGGTGTGGTCAAAGATATGTCGCTGTTTTTCTCCGAAATTGATCTGTTGCTGCCCCCGGCGCTGCGCGAGCCGTTCGGTGTCGTCGCAGCGGAAGCTGGCGCCATGGGCTGCCCGGTCGTGTGCACGGCGGTGGATGGCTTGCCGGAAGTGATCGCCGACGGCGCGACAGGCGTTTGCGTTCCGCCGACCGCGGATCTGGCGCGCTACCGAGAACTGGGCGGTGTGACTGATAGCCTGCCGCCGGTTGTCTATGTGCCTGACCTGGACGCGGTGGAGCTGCCGCGCGTCTGTGAGCCGACGGCGCTGGCGAATGGAGTGATGAAGGTAATTGAGGACGCCGAGAGCTTTTCAGGCATGAGCCACGCCGCGATCGATCATGTCGCGAGGCACTTCGATTTCGATGAACACGTCGACAACGTGATGGCTGCCGTGCGCGAATATCACGCGACCGGCACTCTCAAGTCCACGCCGTGACTCTCGAACGTCTACTGCACTACGTGAGCCTCGACGGCGCCGGTGGTGTCGAACAGCAATTCGTAGAATTCGTGCGCGTTGCACGTGAGCAGGGCGTGCCCGATCACGACGTCGTGGCCTGCGGTCGGCGTGTTCACCCGTTGATTCGCTCGCGACTCGAAGACTCGCAGGCGGCACTCGCGTTCGAAAAATATGCCGGCCGCTTCAAATTGCCCAAATGGCCTGCGGCACTACGGGCCGGGCGTCAGCGCCGTCTGGTGGCGAGCTGCCAACCGGACGCGGTCGTGATCTGGAATCGCCTGCGCGATAGTGTCGACACCCTGGCCGCTGCGGGCGCCGAGCGCACCATCTACTGGGAACGTGGTGCGAGCTGGTTCGTCGGCGACAGCCGCGAAAAGCGGCGGTTTCTGGCCGAGGTTCCGGCGATCATCTGCAATAGCCACGCCGCGCGGCGCATGCTTGAACTGCGTTGGGGCTATCAGGGCCAGATCCGTGTGGTGCATAACGCCCTGCGACCTTCACTGCTGCCGGCAGAGATGGTCCAGCCGCGCCGTTTGCCAGAAACCAGGCAGATCACACTCGGCCTCGTCGCACGCCTTCAGCCGATCAAGGGCGTTACGCTGGCGATTCACGCGCTGGCGCTGCTGCGCGCGCAGGGATGGGACGCGAGCCTGCGCATAGCGGGCGACGGCCCGGAGGCGCAACGCCTCCAAGAGGAGGTGCAGCGCGTGGGCATGGGTGAGCACGTGATCTTCGAAGGTCTGCTCGCCGACATGTCAGCGTTCTACCAGCGTATCGATCTACTTGTGCATCCGGCGCTGCGCGAGCCGTTTGGGCAGATCGCCGTGGAGGCGGGTGCGTACGGTATTCCTGCCGTAGTTGCCGCGGTTGATGGCCTCGTGGAAGTCATCGAAGAGGGTGTTACTGGTCTGTGCGTCAAACCCACGCTGCCGCTTTCTGATTATCGCGAGCTGGGCGGCGGTGAAAACGATTTGCCACCCTATGTCTATGATCCGGTGGCCGACGCCATCGATACGCCCCGGGTGGTCGACCCGGGCGAATTGGCGCGCGCAATAGCGATTTGTCTCGATGATGTTGATCGCTATCAGGCGATGAGTGCCCAGGCGATCGCGGCCGTCGCCCATCGGTTCGTATTTGACGATCACGTACACGATGCGCTCGCATCCATCGATGCCTTCGTTCATCTTGGCCGCCTCGACCCTGGAGCGCGGCCATGACGCCAGCAGGCAAGCGGATCGCCATCGTTTTTCGCGGCATCGGCGATATCGGCGGCACCAACAACACAATCGCTGATCATGCGCGCTACCTCCGTGCGTTGGGCCACGATGTCGACCTGATCGGCGAAAAGGTGCGCAAGGGCGGTGTAACGGCAGACATGGGCCAGGCCGTGCGTATACGGCGCGTGCCGCTGCTCAGCCGGTACAAATGGCTTTGGTTTGCCGCTCGCGCGCAAAAGGTCATTGACCGCAATCGCTACGATTTCGTTGCTGGGCACGGGCATCACTACCGCCAGCATGTAGTGTCCATGCACAACTGTCTGCACCTAGCACACGAGATTGTTGAAGGCCGGACGCTTGATGCGCGCGGCACGCTCGCCGAAGTTCATGACCGGATCTTCGAGGCTGATGGTTTCGAGCTGTGTATCTGCAACTCAAAGCTCATGCAGGACGATTTAGTCGAGCGCTACGGCGTCGCGCGGGAACGCTTGCCGATCATCTATCCCGGCTATCGTCCCGCGCAGTTCAACCACGCCGACCGAGCACGTTATCGGGACGCCGTACGTTCCGAGCTCGGTTGTGGTGATCAGGTGCTGATCGGACTGGTCACTTCCGGGGACTATCGCAAGCGCGGTCTCGATATTCTGCTCGAGGCTTATGCGGGCCTTGACTCTTCGCTGCAACGGGCCAGCCGCGTGCTCGTGCTGGGCAAGCAAGGCGGAACATCAACCTTCCTCGAGCGCGCCCGAGCGCTGGGTATCGCCGACCGGTTCAGCTTTGTTGCCCATACGCGCGAGCCGCAGCGTTACTTCCATGCGCTCGATGTCTGCGTGCACCCGGCTCGTATCGAGGAGTTTGGTCAAAGCGTCCAGGAGGCCATGGCCTGCGGTGTGCCGGTCGTGACCAGCCGGCGTGTGGGTGCCACGGAACTGTTGCCCCGGCCGCTCTATGACGCACTGCCGAGCGCACCCGACGCGGCCAACATCCGGGCGCAGCTGGCCGAACTCATCCGCAGATCGGATATGCGCGCAACACGAGCCGCCCAGCTTTTGGCGGAGGCGGCGATCACGACGGCAGACGAGAATTTCGAACAGACCCTGGCGGTTTACGAGTCAACGGCTTTTTAGCGGGCGATTAGCGTGAGCCGGTTTGCGTCTGGCGTAGTAATTCGCGACAGCGGGCCTGAAAAGCCTGTTTCATGGCGGCAGGAACCGCTTGCTTGAGGGAGCGATCAAGCAGGATCAGCGTCTGCTCGAATCGATGGGCTAGCTGTTTAACATTACGGATCAATCGCAGCTCGTTGTCGATCCAAGTGCGGTTGCCCGTCCCGTCCACGAGCACATTGCCCAGATGGCAATCGTTGTGATGATAGCCGCGGGCATAGATAGCCGCCACATCAGCCGCGATTGCCTCCAGCAGGCGCCATTGGGTCACGCTGTCCGGTTGCGCTTCCAGATACCGACGCGCGTTCTGGCAGCCGGGCTGGTAAGTCATCAACAGCATCGATTCATAGCGCGCGCGCGGCGCCAGCGCGACGCCCCAGCCGTGTACGGGGATGCTTGGGATTCCCCAGGCAGCGAGCTGCTGTGCTGCTTCGTATTCCCGGCGCGCCTGACATCGGAAGTACTTTCGGACCGCATCGCGAGGCCAGCTTCTGGGACGGATGAGTTTGACTGCATCGGCCCGGCTGTACGGGGCCGTCGTGGCGATCACGGCGTAAGGGCTTTCGTTGGCGACCGGGGCGTCCAGCGAGTTGCGTACGCGTGGCGCGTCCCAGCTCAATCCGGTCGGGAAGAGCCAACGATCTTGGGTGGCGATGAGGCTTCTAAAGATCAAGAGATGGTGTATGGCGGCAGTCCCACGCCGATTCTACGGGTTCGAGCGAGCGCGGTGTGATCAGCACCGGCGGCACGTTCAATCAGGCGTATCGTTCGCCCGCGTTTGCTGGCTCTCTAGCCTTCGCTGATAGAGAAATCCGCGTCGGAAAGATAGCTTGTTCTCGAGGCTATAGCGCGCACGCTCGCCAAACGGTTTTACGATCCAGCTGCGTATCATCAGCAGGACTACACGTGCCCAGAGCTTTAGGGGTGCCCCGGCGATCCGCGGGCCGCTGTTGTAGCGCTCTGTCTGCTCGAGCGCATTCTTTCGGCCGCGCCGGAACGCACGCGCGTTCACCGCCGCGAGCGTGAGCTGGCCGGGCCGAATGATGTGATCAACATAAGCGTCGGGTACGAACAGCACTCGCTCACCACGAGCGATCAGGCGGCCGATGAAGTCGGTCTCCGCGCTTTGGAGGTAGTTGCTGGAGCCGTCTGCGCCTCGGTTCTCGTCTAGCCGCAGATCGCCAACCACCGAGGCGCGCAGGGCGAGATTGCAGCCAATAGGCGACTGGTCGACGAAGCCCTCGTCCGATCTCGGATAAAAATAGCCGAATCGCCGTGTCATGCGCGTCTGCATCGTTTCACTGCGTAGCCATGGCGGTAGCTGATCCGGCAACACGGGTTGGATGCGGCCACCGAATATGTTCACGTCCGGCCAGCGCTGGCTGGCGTCGAATAACGCGCTGAGCCAGTTCGAGGCGACGATCACGTCGTCGTCAGTAAATACGATAATCTCGCCTGTGGCTTGTTCCAAGCCACGGTTCTTGGCTCGGGCGTAGCCTGCCACTGGCTCGTAGAGAGAGACGATCGGCAACGACTCGGCATAGCTTGCCAACACGTCTGCGGTGCGGTCGGTGCTCGCGTTGTCTACAACGATCAACTGCCACGACAGTTGATTGGGCGCAGCGGCAGCCAGGGAATCGAGCGTCTGCGCAAGCAGGTCACTTCGATTGAACGTGGTCATCACCACGGATATTTGAATCGGGCGCGGCATATAAGATTGAGAGTGTGTATTAACGCATTTTTGCACGTAGAAAATAGCTTGCCGTTTCGGAGTCCTGCCGACCGAGCATCCAAATCGATGTGCGAGACGCTCGTTCTGGACGCGTTTCTAATGGGTGTGCCGAGTGTCTTTTATCGCGATGCAGGTTTAGCGACTGCGTTAGATCCGTCGCGACGGCTAGGCAGCGACGCCTACTCATTCAGCCACCGCGCCGCATCCTTGGCGAAATAGGTCAGTACCCCGTCGCAGCCTGCGCGCTTGAAACTACCCAGACACTCGAGCACGGCGGTGCGCTCGTCGAGCCAGCCGTTTTCGATGGCGGCCTTGAGCATCGCGTATTCGCCGGAGACATGATAGGCGAAGGTCGGCACGCCGAAGGTTTCCTTTACCCGGTGGATGATATCCAGATACGGCATCCCGGGCTTGACCATGACCATGTCGGCGCCTTCTTTTAGATCGAGCGCGACCTCGCGCAGCGCCTCGTCGGTGTTGCCGGGGTCGACCTGATAGGTGCGCTTGTCGGCCTTGCCCAGGTTGCCGGCGGAGCCGAGTGCTTCACGAAACGGGTTGTAAAGGCTCGACGCGAACTTGGCCGCATAGGACATGATGATCGTGTTGACGTGCCCGTTGGCCTCGAGCGCGGCGCGCATCGCCTGGATGCGGCCGTCCATCATGTCGGAGGGCGAGACGATATCCACGCCGGCATCGGCATGGGCCAGCGTCTGGCGCACTAGGATGTCCACGGTCGGGTCGTTGAGAACATAGCCGTCGCCGTCGATGACGCCATCCTGACCATGGCTGG
>MDSW01173701.1_pt1 | contig 11734 bp, 7 predicted proteins | sample 811171 | NCBI WGS metagenome assembly MDSW01 (sample SAMN05326641, study PRJNA326480) | marine metagenome | isolation source: seawater | place: Atlantic Ocean: North West | collected 2012
CGAATCTGCATCGCCCGGCTGCTCTTCACCGTTATCTGCGGCAGACGTCTCAGGCGCAGACGTCTCAGGAGTCCCCCGAGCTGCCAGTCGGTCCGCAACCCAGGTATCAATAAACAACTGAGATGCATGGTACATCAACATCGGCAACAGAGAAAACGGCAGTCCGGTAGCCTGCGACACAAGCATACCGATCGGCAGGGTCTTCTGGCTGCCGGCAATCACAGTCGCGCGACGATCCGATTCTTTGAGTTTAAGTACACCGCTCAACACCCATACAATTCCCATTGCGGCAACGTGCAGCCCAATGCAGCAAACCCAGACCGTCAGAAATTCAGTGTGACGCAGACCTTCACCAAGATTGTTCTTTGCGAAATCCATGCCTCCTTTGAAACATGAAACAAACACAAGAAACAAAATGATGCTTTGAGCCATCATGCTGAACTTTGGCTTATTGCGATCAACGACGTCCTTTGGCTTTGGAGCAAGCCGCAACAGCTGCCCCGCCAACGCCGGCAACAGCGCTGTCAGAACCAACCGCTGCATCATGGGAACAAAACCAAGTCCCCTGGAAGCATCAGATGTCCCAAACCACTCGGTGCCGACACTCATCCACAATGGTGTCACCACAAAGCACAGGCCATTGGTGAGCAGGGTCACGAGGAGCGAAACGGCATCATTGCCGCCCGCGCGGCGCGTCCACACTGAGGCCGCAGCCATCGTGCAGGGAACACTGGCAGAAATCAGCAGGCCCACCCGAAGATCGGGGCTCGCCTGCAGAAATAAGAGTGGTAAACACAGCAACGGAATGCAGAGCTGATTCACTCCACACGCCAGGAGCACGGGCAGCGGCTTCCGGAGAGACTGAAACAGCCGTCCACTGTCCAGAGTTACCGACATCAGGAACAGGATCGCACCGGTGCAGATCGACGTTGGAACGCTCCTGACCAGGCCTGGCAGCCACTCGGGCGGGTCGTTCCTGCCCAGCAGAATCCCGAGTGGGATCAGGATGAGCAGTCCGACAAGGAACCAGTGTTTCTTCAGAATCATCATCAGCGAGAAGAGACCTGACCAGACTCGTCACGAGGAAGAATCTTCAGCACAACGGGCTGTGATGTGGCACTGTCTACATTCGATTTCAGATAGAAGGTTCCCGATGACGGCCTGGCCACGGGCGACGCGGTAATAAAGAACTCGCGTTCCGACTGACCGGCCAGTAACAACAGGCCATTCAACCCGATATTGTCAACAAACACACCGTGAGGAAGATTGCGGCCTGAATCGGAGTTCCCAAACGAAACAACACCGTTGTGACTGTTCCGCTCGAGTCGCACCTTTGCTCGAATGGTCTCTCCGGAGCGAACCTCGAGAACGAGCGGTCCGTCTGATTCTTCATAGGACTCAACGATTGCTCGCAGTTTGGGAGTTCCCCCCAGTTTAAGTTCTTCCCACTTTCCAAGATCTCGTTCACCAATTTCTTCCGTGAACGCCTTGATTGTGATCTTTGCAACATCTTCCGGAGTCGGAGCCTTTGCATCCGCGCTGGCGTAAATGATGCCCATGCACCGCACCTGCTCCTCGCCGATTTCTACCGGGCCGGAAAACGAAAACCCGGGTGGCAGGTTCTGCATGTCAATTGTCACGGGACCGTTAAAACCTTCACGCCGTTTTAGATCAAACAGAATCTCTCGTCCGGTACCAGGTGAGACGGTCAGTTTTCTGGTGTTGACATTGATACTGAAATCCGGTTTGGGAGTGCGAACCTGCAGTTCATAGTTGAACTTCTCGCCCCCCATTCCTCGTGCATCACTGATCGAGACGACATACCGTCCAGCAGTCGGAGCCGTAAAGTACAGCCGCGAGTCACGTCCCAGTTCCCGACGCCCATCATCGTCATTCTCGAAGTAGACCGGAAACACAGGCAGACCATTCGGGATCAGTTTTTCGTCCGGCCCACGCGGCACCACGATGAAACAGGGCGCCTGCAGAGCATGAGCCGTCGGTGTCGTATCAAAATAAGTCCAGCGTGTGCCAAATCCCGGATACACGATGAATCCGGAATCCGGACCGCGAGGGTAATGCCATAGTTTCACGACCTCGCCGTCCGCGTAGAGAAACTCATTGAGCTCCATTTCTTCCCAGTTAAACACGCGGAAATCATTACTGGTGTTGGAGTCCTTACCACGGAATGTGAACCACGAATCTCGCACAGCCTGCAGCCGGGTTCGCAAAACGGGTTTTCCATCCGGAGTCAGGATCCGAATCTTCGAATCGAGATCTGACTTCATACGAGCCGCGTTAACCTCCAGCAGGAGCCGCTGGCCGGCAGTCGCCTCGAAGCTGAAGTGATCCACATCTGCGGGCGACTGAATCGTCCCGGAGATCTTAGCTGGAAGCTGAACGGCCTGAGCACTACCCGGATCGTCATGCCCGTCCTGCTCCGTCACCGCCACGAGTTGTGTCGTGTCCTGTCCCTTCGCGTGATGTATGCCGACGTCCACAACTGTCGGGTTTTCGGTTTTGGAATCAGCTTTCACAGACAGAACGGCGGAGGTGCCCTTCAGGTACGTCACAAAGAGTTGGTCAGAACTCAGAAAAGTCAGTGAAGTGACAGGAAGCTGCTGAGTTGGCAGAGTCTGCTCATGAGCAAATGGCTGTGTCGACCAAACCTGCAGAGTCCCATCTTCTGCGGTGCTGGCGAGACGCATTCCATCTGCCGAGAGGGCGATCTTCGTAATCGCTTTTTCATGGGCGAAACGGGAAATCCTGATGGGATTAATCTGCGGTTTGTCACGTGACACCAGGTCCCAGATGCGAATTCTGTTATCTGCACCGGCAGCAAAGATCCTGTCTGCACTCACAAGCACGGAATATTGCTCGGACGTCGGCTGGCTCAGCGTATCAAGTCGTTCGCCGGTTGACGTGTTCCAGACTTTGACAGTCCCGTCAGCGCTGGCACTGCACAACACCTTCCCTGATTCGGCGAATGCCAAACCGAAGATACTTCCATTGTGTCCTTCAAGGCGATCCGTAACTTTACCGGTCTTTGGATCATGCAGAAGAATCTGACGATCATATCCCGCCGTGGCCACTCGGCTGCCACCTCGAGCAACGGCCGCGGCATAAGCCGCGTCCGTATGACCACCAAGCCGAGTCACGACCTTCCCATCGGCGACGGAGATTACGATTGCCCCACCGGAAACTCCGGGGATGCCGACCGCGGCAATAACTTCAGATTTCCCGAAAACGGACAGCGCTGTCACTCGCTCATGTTTCAGCTCCGTCTTCCATTCCACTTTGCCCGTTTGAGCGTTCAGCAGCGCGACATGGCGACCTCCTCCGACGACAACGTTCCCGTCCGATACGGCAACACTGGCCAACAGAGACGGAGCCACTGAAGCGAACGGCTTTACTTCGGGAACGTCTGGATTTCCGGTCGCGATGGGACGAATCTTTGCCCCCGCGAGCACCCACTTGCGCAGGACTTCCAATTCTTCGGCTGTGGGTTGTGGCTCGTCTGCCGGAGGCATCTGAATGTCTGACGGACGGCCGAGGACTTTGGAAAGGAGACTCTCCGCAGGTCGCCCGGGGTCGATAACGGATCCGTTTTCGCCGCCTCGTTTCAGCGAATCCAGCGTCTGCATCGACAGACCGCCCTCGCGGTCAGCGTCGTTATGACAACCGATACAGTATTGCCGCAGTAACGGCTCAACAGGCGTCTGAGCCAAAGCCGGAGCAGGAAGAAGGATTAATGCAGTGAAACAAACAGCGGAACGCATGATGCCTGCCTGAAAGCCGGAGAACGGATACTTTTACATCATAACATCGCCTGCCTGGAATTCGATTGAGCGCTGTGGCGAGGCTCTACTGGAGGCAGGAGTCCTGATCGAACGTTGGCGTGTCCACTACAACACGGTCCGTCTTCACAGCTCACCGGGGTAGAGACCGCCTGCTCCAGAGGCGATTCTACCGAGGGCTACAGGCAGCCCAATCACAACTCAAAACCTGGTATCATTTTCGGGGGCGGGGCCCTGTTCGCGAGTGCTACGTTCGCGAATCACGCGTCAGGCTTCGATCAGCATAGCCGCATCACTGGGATTCCAGCATGCATCAATTTTCAGTGCCGCGCGATTGCGGGTCGAAGCAGATAGGCTCACCAGATTCCGAAACATCTCTCCCGACAATCTTTACCTGTCCTGGGCTGTGGCCGGCAGCATAAAGACCAGAACAACAAAGCATGCCAGGAGGCTGGTTACCATCCTACTCATCCACAGACTCAAGCCCCTGCACAATGTGTTCGATGGCAGCGGGCGCCATCCTGTTAAAGTAGTCCCAGGTGTGACCACCGGCACGAGTCTCAAGATCCCTCTCATGCATGATCCCGGAAGAAGAGAGTTTCATGCCCAGCCGTGCACAGCCGTCAAACCAATCAATGTCGTCCGGGTCACAACAGAACCATTGATGCCGGGGCCAGTTCAATGGATTCAGGTTCAACACAACAGTGGCCTGCCGCGCGTCTTCCACTGTTTCAAACATGGCATCAAGAGGCAGGTTCTGCCCGTAGAGCTGATGAAAGTCAATTGCCGGTGACACCGCAGCAACAACCGGAAACGTGCGTGGATGCCGATAACTCAGCTGCTGCACCCCCTGTCCGCCCATACTCACTCCCAGGAGTGCTATCTGCGGCGGAACGATGCTCCAGCGCGCCTCAATCCACGGCACGAGGGACTCCAGAATCCACTCCTGTGGTGATCGTCCAGCGTCAAAGTCGTCACAGACCTGGTCCAGCCACCATGAACGTCCCCCATTCGGACAGACGGCAATCAGGCCTGCCGCCTCAAACAACTGTGTAAACACAGGGTTCTCGCGGAGTGCGACCCCTCCGTGTCCATGCAGGAACAACACGACACCGTTAGGAGTCTCAGTCGAAGGTTCAAAGACCCCGACTGCATGCCCGTCCACCTGATCTTCTGACCAACGAACAAGCAGTTCGCCTGAATTATCCTCAGAAACATCTGAGGAGAGCATTTTGCGGAGACGATCAAACATCCGGCAACGTTTCGAAGTAAACAACCTACACGAAAGAGCTTACGGAGACACATCGCTCCGCAACATGAAAATTCGCCAGCAGTACAGAGCTCTGACGCGACGTGGGGCTCAAATCTCCCTGTATTTTTTAGGGAGCCTGAAATAAACCGTGACAGCTTCCCGTCTTATGACCGGAGACTCCAACCATTGAAAAACCGAGCTGCTGGCAGATTCACAGGGATCAGCTGGTGGTTTGGCTGACTGTGTGAAAGAATCTCCGCCTGACAGAAAAGTCTATCAGTGCCCGGAGCCAATCGTTGCCACAAGTCGCCGAAAAACGACGAATCGTCGAACAGGCGTGTGTGGACTTCGAACGGGACCTGCGAACGTTTCTTGCGGGCGTAACGCGCGACTTTCACCTTGTGGACGACGCGTATCAGCGGATGGTTGTGAAAGCAATCGAAGCTGCGGAAAGTGTGAACCCGGAAACAGTTCGTGGCTGGCTGTTTCGAATTGCTCTCAACGAAGCTCGTGAACTGCAGCGTGAATCAGCGCGTCAGGGGCGGTTGAAAGAGGGCTTTCGAACTTCAATGCCGCTTCCAACGGAATCTCCTGAGGGTGACGGCTACGCTCAAATTGTGTCCGAAGAAGAGAAGGTAATTGTCCTGAGGGCCCTTGGTCGTCTGGACGCGGAATATCAGGAAGTTGTCGTAAGACGTCTTCAAAAGGGACAAACGTTCGCCACTATTTCGGAAGAAATGGGGCGTCCACTCGGAACAGTTCTGACGTGGATGCGGCGAGCACTCATTCAGCTGCGAGAAACCGCAGAGATTCGGCAGCTGACTAATGAATGATCACCGTTGGGTGACTGACTACTATGACAACGACAGACCATAACGACGAACAGTTCTGGCAGGCATGCCTGTACGTCATGGGCGAACTTTCCGAAGCACAACAGGAACAGTTTGAAGACCAGCTGGCGTGTGATCCAAAACTGTGCGATTGCGTGATCGAAGCGACTCAGTTGATGGCCTGTGCTCAGACTGTAGATCCGGTCCTCAGCCGGCAGTTGTTGCCACAGTCCGGTCCTGCCGAAGCGGGCACACGAATTGGCCGCTCACTGGCCTCGGCCGCTGCACTTGCTGCCTGCCTTGCACTGTTGTTTGTTGTCACGCGTCCCGTCACTCCACCTGCGACTGCTGATCCTGACGCAGAAGTCCTGGTTGATGCATGGCTGAGCAACGGCCTGGAATTCGAATCGACAGAAGCGACGGAAGACGAAGAATTCACTCCAGAGATCGACGTCCCGGAGTGGATAATCGCCGGTGTGTCGCTTGCTGAACTGGAACTCGACGATGGCAGTATGCCGGATGATGTCATGCCGGACGGCGAAGACATGGAACTCTGATCAACTACCAAGGCACCAGACTTATGAATTCCAGCCAGACTCTTCAGAGCATCATTGCTGCCCTTGTCGTGACCCTGTTTGCAGCCGCGCCATTGTTTTCAGTGTCTGCCCAGGAAAAGGCTGCAGGGCAAAAGCAACCGCCAAAGAACCAAACTGACAGGGTACGGGACAAGAAGCCAGCCAATAGTAAGCCCACGGCGAAGGACGCAAAGAAAACAGGGCTGCAAAGCGATCGGGCGCCGGCAAAGCGCACCGCTGTTCCTCGACTCAAGCCGGAGCAGGAAGCCAAAGCGATGACGTTCGCTGACGAACATCATCCGGAACTCGCAAACCTGCTGCGTCAGCTCAAGAAAAAATCGGCTCCACAATACATCCGCGGACTCCGGGAAGTGTGGACGACTTCACAGCGACTTGAACGCATCCGAGAACGTCAGCCGGAAAGATTTGAATCACAGATCAAACAGTGGAAGTGTTATTCAGAGATCCGCCTGCTGACCGCTCGATACGTGCTCACGAATGATGAAAAGCTTGCGCCTCGCATTCAGACGCTCCTGAAGTCTCACCAGGAAACAAAGCTCCAGGCAACTCAGGCCGAACGAGATCGGATTGCAGGCCGCCTGAAAGAGCTGGACACCGACCTCGCAAATCAGAAAAAGAACTTCCAGAAGAATCTGGATGTTGAATGGACGCGAATTAAGAAACAGGCAGAAGCCTCTGCCCGCAATCGCAAACAGACCGACGAAAACGTCACAGCAAAAGACTAACAACAGTCCTTTTCGGCGAACGGGAATTCGAAGATGACAATAAGACAGCTGACATGTGGACTGCTTGCACTCACCGCAGTCGCCTCTGCAGTGGAGCCAGTGAAGCCTCTGGATCCGGTCTCTGCGCGGTTCTCGAAGGACACGGAGGAGACTCCCGATTTTCAGCGACATGTGATTCCGCTGCTGGGCAAACTTGGCTGCAACGGCCGAGCCTGTCACGGTTCATTCCAGGGACGCGGCGGTTTTCGCCTCTCACTGTTTGGATATGACTTCAAGGCCGACCACGAAGAACTGTCGTCACGAGCCGATACTGATGATCCTTCAGAAAGCTACCTGCTGCATAAGCCGCTCATGGTAGAACCCCACGAAGGTGGCCAGCGCATCAAGCCAGGGACCTGGCAGCATCGAGTCGTCCTAAACTGGATTCGCGGCAAGTGTGCGCCCCAGCCGGAAAGAGCGGCACGGCTGACAAAACTTGAAGTCACTCCGGCGGAGATTCAGTTCTCGAAAGACGGACAGTCTGTCCAGCTGAAGGCGGTGGCCATCTGGAATGATGGCACTCAGGAAGATGTCACCGATCTTTGCCGATTTCAGTCCAACGACGACCAGATCGCCGACATTGGCCGCAACGGACTTGTGGAAGGTGGAACTCCCGGCGACACCCATGTTGTTGTCTTCTACGACAACGCAGTTGTGCCCATTCCAGTGATGCGCCCCGTCTCTGACATGAATGGGGACAACTACCCGCAGACCCCTACTCCAACTCAAATCGACAAACTTGTCGTTCAGCGGCTGAAGAAGCTGGGAATGGTGCAGTCTGATCTCTGCAGTGACGAAGAGTTTCTGCGTCGCGTCAGCCTTGACGTCACAGGCGCGCTGCCAACCATCGATGAAATCCGTGCCTTCCTCACAGACACTTCAAAGAACAAGCGACAGAAGAAGATTGACGAACTGCTCGAACGCCCCGGGTACTCAGCATGGTGGGCGACACGACTCTGTGACTACACCGGAAACAGCGATGACCAGTTGAACAACGTCACGCCTGTTCGCCAGGCAGCTTCCGCCCAGTGGTACGACTGGATTCACGCACGGGTCCGGAAGAACGTTCCCTACGATGACATCGTCGAGGGTCTCGTAATGGCAGTCAGCCGCGACCCGAACGAGTCTTATGAAGAATACTGCGAGAACATCAGCAGCCTGTATCACAAAGGCAGTGACTATGAGTTTGCTGATCGCGAATACATGCCGCACTACTGGTCACGCCGCAACTTCCAGCAGAATGAAGACCGCGTGATTGGATTCGCATACACGTTCCTCGGAATTCGAATCCAGTGTGCTCAGTGTCACAAGCACCCGTTTGACCAATGGACCCAGGACGACTTCAAAGGCTTCCAGGGATTCTTCACAGGGACAATCGGACGCAACACAGCGCCTCGTCCTGAAGAACGCGAGAAGTATCAGGCGATGCTGAAGAAGTTCGAAACAGGAGACCTTCGTGGCAATCAGCTTCGAAACGAACTGAGAAAGATTGTCGCAACCGGCAAGACCATTCCGTTCGGTGAGGTCTACACAGTTCCTCCGCCAAAAATGGAAGTCATCGAACGTAACGGCAAGGCTCAACGTCGTCGTCGTGGAAGCACACGCGTGGCCACCGAAGCTCGACTGCTGGGCCAGGAACCAATGGACCTGACGGAGTACAAGGATGTCCGTGAGCCGTTAATGGCATGGCTGCGATCTCCTGAGAACCCGCTGTTTGCCAAAGCATTTGTGAACCGTGTCTGGGCAGGCTACTTCAATGTGGGCATCGTCAATCCTCCGGATGACCTGAACCTTGCCAACCCGCCCAGCAATGCAGCTCTTCTGGACTACCTGGCCAAAGAGTTCATCGCCCATGATTTCGACATGAAGTGGCTGCATCGAGAGATCCTCAACAGCCGCACGTACCAGCTTAGCTGGCGTCCAAACTCCACGAACCGACTGGACGAACGCAACTTTGCCCGAGCCGTTCCTCGTCGACTCCCGGCTGAAATCGCATGGGACATTGTCAGCCAGGCGGTCAGCAATGACGAGAAGTATGCTCAGTTCTGCTCCAGCAATGAAGGACGTGCGATTGCCACGACCGGGGCAGGACAGCGATACGCTCAGCGAGGTGGGAACGGATACGCACTGGCGATCTTTGGACGATCCATTCGCGAAAGTAACTGCGATTGCGACCGTTCAGAAGAACCAAGCCTGCTGCAGACGATCTTCCTGCGAAACGACACACAGGTCCTCGACATGCTGGATGGACGCGACGGCTACCTCGCTCAGGTAGCACGCGAGCATAAAGTCCCCTTCCAGGCCAGGACACCGTCTGCCACAGATCGAACTCGGACCAACCGCACCAATGCTCAACGTAAGGCCATCTATCAGCAGCTCAAGACTCTGAAGGAGCGACTTCTGAAACTCCGAAAGAATGACGGCACTGAGCGTCAGATCGCTGGAGTTCAGCGTTCGATTCAGGGCCTGCAGCGACGTCTGCGAATCCTGAGCGGAGAGCCTGCTGACCCGAAAGAAAAGCGTGCCGACAAGTCACAGGACATCAACGTCGCCAGTGCAGTAGAAGACATATATCTTCGCACTCTCACTCGCAGGCCGACGGAAGACGAAGCGGCCGCTGCTGCACAGTATGTGGCGGAAGCAAAGGATCAGATTGATGGACTCAGAGGGGTACTCTGGGCCGTACTGAACACGAAAGAGTTCATCGTAAATCACTGAGCCACTCATCTCACTGAGTCTTAATACAGATCACTTTTCTGAAGGAACATTCGCATGGCATTTTTCCAGAACTGCGAAGGAACGGGACGACGCGACATTCTGCGAGCAGGAGTCGTGGGTGCGGCTGGGCTGTCACTGGCTAACTACATACAACTGGCTCAGGCCGACCAGCTCAACAAACAGGCGAAGGCAAAGTCAGCGATCTTCATTAATCTCAATGGTGGCCCATCACACATGGACACCTTTGACCTTAAGCCGGATGCTCCGGATGAATATCGCGGAGAGTTCAGCCCGATCGCGACAAAGATCCCCGGCATCTACATCTCTGAACACCTGCCAAAGCTGGCTCAGACGATGGACAAGTTCTGCATTTTACGGGGCGTGTCTCACTCTGTTGCTGCTCACCAGCTGGGAACTGAGTACGTCAACAGCGGCAACCGTCCTCTGCCTTCCCTTGAGTTCCCCGGCTACGGCGCCGTAGTCAGCAAAGAAATGAATGGCGATCCGGAACTGCCGAAGTTTGTGGCGATTCCCCGCAGCCAGCAGCGCCCCGGATACCTCGGGGTTCGCTACGCCCCAATGAACACCAGTGCGACTCCAACCATTGGCTCACCATTCCGCGTTCGCGGCATGAGCCTTGGTGCCGGACTGACAGTGGAAGACGTTGAAAAACGCAACAACCTGCTGGGCCGCCTCGACCGCACCTTCGGTGAATTCGAAGCGGAAAGCCAGTTGCTCGACGGTCTCGATCAGTTCGGACAACAGGCTCACGCAATGATCACCAGCCGCAAGTCGCGGGATGCATTTGACATCTCCAAAGAGTCACCTGAATTTGCGAAGTCTTTCGGTGAGTCGAACCTGGGAGCGAGCTGCCTGCTCGGACTCCGACTTGTTGAGGCGGGTGTCCGCTTTGTCACCGTCACCAATGGCGGGTGGGACACTCACCGAGATAACTGGAACGCACTGTCCACTCGACAGCTGCCACCGCTGGACGAAGCACTCTCAGCCCTCTTCAACGGACTGGAAGAACGTGGGCTGCTTGAGTCCACAGTTGTCTATGTCACCGGCGAATTCGGACGAACTCCAAAGATTAACACCGAACGCAACGGCCGCGACCACTACCCACGCAACATGTTTATGTTGATGGCAGGTGGCGGCGTCAAAGGTGGCCAGGTGCTCGGCGAAAGTGATGAAAAGGGAACGCTGCCCAAGAATGAAGGGTTCAGCCCGGACGACGTGGCCGCCTCATTCTATCACTCCCTCGGCATCAATCACGAGAAGGAATACAACACGACAACCGGACGACCAGTCATGATTGTTCGCAACGGAACGGTTATCAAAGACCTGTTTGCGTAACGTCAACAGGCCTGAGTCGGCGTCCTGGGATGCCGGTCGGCCATGTGGCGATCTCCGGGCGAGAATTGTCGCGTTACCACATTGTCGGCGGGGCCGTTTTACCTGGGAAGCTTTGCCCTGACAAACTCCGGCAGCCGCTGATGAATATTGTGTCGTCGCCCGACCGGCAATGCAGGCCCCGGAGTGCTGCGGCCGGAATCCATTTGCGCTCGTAGCAGTGCCACCATCGCTTTGACTCGTTCCGGGTGCTGCGCGGCGAGATTGGTGTCTTCGTGAGAATCAGCTGAGAGATCAAACAACTGCAGGAAGGGAGCCTGCGTGAGATCCTCCCACGTCAGGCTGCCCTGATGCTGCTTCAGTGCCGCCTTCCATGCATCCGCTGACGCCGGGACGTTGCCATATACACCTGCCGCTCCGCTGCCCG
>MDSW01073065.1_pt1 | contig 11732 bp, 7 predicted proteins | sample 811171 | NCBI WGS metagenome assembly MDSW01 (sample SAMN05326641, study PRJNA326480) | marine metagenome | isolation source: seawater | place: Atlantic Ocean: North West | collected 2012
AATTCATGGCGACGGTTGCTGATAGGGTATTTAACTTTTCAGCAGGGCCTGCAGTGTTGCCATTGCCAGTGCTCGAAAAGGCTCAAAGGGATTTGCTGTCCTTGCCCGGTGTTGGCTCATCAGTGCTTGAAATCAGCCATCGTAGTAAGGCATTCGATGGCATTCTTGAACGCACGCTAGTGGGTCTGAAAAGCCTTCTAGGAATTGGTGAAGAGTATGAAGTTGTATTGATTCAGGGAGGAGCCAGCCTTCAGTTCTCTATGGTTCCGATGAATTTCCTGTCCGGCCAGTCTGGTGCCGCCGACTATGTCCTCACTGGAACCTGGGGTAAAGGAGGGCTGAAGGAAGCAAGTCGCATTGGTAAAACTCATATTGCTTGGGACGGTGGTATAAATGGATACAACTGTTTGCCCTCGGCTGATGAGATCAGGCTTTCTGAATCCCCCGCTTATGTCCATGTAACGAGCAATGAGACAATCCAGGGAGTGCAATGGCAGCAGATGCCATCATTCGAAAACGTTCCACTGATTTGTGATTCATCGAGTGACTTTCTTTCTCGACCGATGGATATTTCACAGTACGGAATGATATACGCCTGTGCTCAGAAGAATGCTGGGATTGCTGGAGTGACGGTCGCAATCATTCGTCGTGATTTGCTTGCCCGTTCGCGGGACGACTTGCCGGCAATGCTGGACTACCGCACATTTGTTGAGAAAGGATCGCGACCAAATACGCCACCAGTTTTCGCCGTGTATATTTTAGGTTTGGTCTGTGAATGGCTGATGAATGAAGTCGGTGGATTACATGCCATTTCAGAACGTAATACGGCAAAGGCCGCGAAAGTATATGAAGTGATCGATTCCTCGAGCGGTTTTTACAAAGGGCATGCCTGTCCTGCAAGTCGGTCCATTATGAATGTGACGTTTCGCCTTCCTTCAGAGGATCTTGAAGCTACCTTTGTGAAGCACGCAGCCTCGGCAGGTCTCACAGACCTCAAAGGACATCGGTCAGTGGGTGGCATTCGAGCAAGTATCTACAATGCGATGCCGGAAGAGGGAGTTGAGGCGTTGTGTCAGTTTATGAATGATTTTAAGTGTTCTCATGGATAGGTGACCCTGATCAGCATGCTCTGTGACTCATCATTTGAGTGAGTCATGAACCGCTTGTTTTAGTTTAATTATTACGTTGTGATTTCTATTCAAGGAGTACCGGTCTCGCACAGGTACAAAAAACTATGCCATCGATAATCGTGCTCGATAAACTTAGCCCAGATGGGCTTGCTCTTCTTGATGCGGCTGACCGGTTGGGGATTTCCTATGAAGTGAAGACAGGGCTCTCAGGCGAAGAACTGAAGAATGTGCTGGCATCGCATGACGGAGCCATTTGTCGCAGTGGCGTTAAAATAACTGCAGAAGTGTTAGCAGGAAACCATCGCCTTCGCGCTATCGTACGCGCTGGAGTTGGTACAGATAATATTGATAAGCAGGCTGCAACTCGCCAGGGGATTGTTGTGATGAACACTCCGGCAGGAAACACAGTAAGTACTGCAGAGCATGCGTTTACGCTACTTCTGGCACTCTCTCGAAATGTAGCTCCTGCCGATGCGAGCCTTCGTGAGCATCGCTGGGACAGAAGCAAATACATGGGCGTGCAGTTAGCAGGCAAGACACTCGGTATCGTTGGTATGGGGCGTATCGGGCAGGCAGTGGCCAGTCGCGCTCGTGCTTTTGATATGAGGGTTGTCGTCTATGACCCCTTCCTGGCAGCAGAGCGTGCCGGTGAACTTGGTGTTGAATTATTTGGAAGCGTTCGGGAAATGTTACCGGAACTCGATTATTTGACTGTCCATACGCCACTCACGGACGACACTCGTCACTTAATCGGCAAGGCAGAGTTGTCGTTACTCAAACCTGGTGTGCGGTTAATCAACTGTGCGAGAGGTGGTATCTATGATGAAGAGGCACTCCTCGAGGGTCTTGAAAGTGGCGTGCTGGCAGGTGCTGCACTTGATGTCTTTGAGACTGAACCGTGTACAGAGAGCCCGTTGTTTGGCCGACCTGATGTGCTTGTAACACCACACCTTGGTGCGAGTACCGAGGAAGCGCAGTCACAAGTTGCGATTGAGGGAGTAAATTTACTCACAGATTTTCTTCGGACCGGGACTATTCGTCATTCAGTTAATTCAAGCCCAATTGACCCTGCGGATCTTGAGGGTCTTCGTGGTTTTCTTGATCTTGGGTGGCGGCTTGGTGTCTTGCTATCTCAACTCGACGATCAGCCACCCAAGGCAGTTTCAATTGCATACAGGGGAGAGATCGCATCGAGAAATACTCGACTTATCACGGCGGCATTTGCTGCTGGGTTACTGGAAACAGCGCTTGAAGACGTCAATATCATTAATGCGGAGATGTTGCTGAGGGAGCGAGGGATCGAACTCGTAGAGCAAAGTAGAACTGACCCTGGTGCATTTAGTTCAGTTGTCGCTGTTGATCTGGTTGTTGGCGATCATGTGCATCGTGCAGCAGGAACTCTTTTCGGTCGATCCATGCCCAGACTTGTTCAACTTGAGGGGCATCGTCTGGAGGCCTATCTTGATGGGACGCTTCTGATTTTCATGCACGAAGATGTCCCAGGGATTATTGGGAATGTCGGTACAGCGTTTGGTGGAACTGGTGTGAATATTGCCCAGATGACCGTTGGGCGCTCGACGCCGGGTGGTGACGCGATTGGTGTGCTCAGCCTCGATCAGGAACCATCAGACGATTCGTTAACAAAAGTTCGGACGTGTGAAGGGATACATTCTGCCAAAGTGTGTAAGTTGCCAATGGCTGGACAACTTCCCTACTGGTTGGCTGCTGGATCAAATGGTTCGGACGGGAGATAATACAATAGTTCTGGCCTGCGTCTGGCACCTGCGTTGGTTGTCTAGGTAAATGTGTCCCACTGTTGAAATGGTCCAAAAGCTATTATGGAAGGACCAGCAAGACTGTTGTGTTGTTTCCTCCGGCTTGGTCTTGCCGGCCGCCCCCCTTTTGTTTGTGTGTGTGTCTGCCTGTTATCGACGAGCCTCTTCGTAGGGGGTGTTCTTGCAGAATCGACGCTGGAGCAATCAGCCTCACGACTCATTATTGCTCTTGGTAAAAAAGGCTATCACGATACGGCAATTGCTGTACTAGACCAACTTCTTCACAACGACGCGGTGTCGGATTCGTTTCGTGAAAAAATTCCTTTATGGCGTGCCAATGAACGTGTGGCTGGTGTTCGTGGGACTTCAGACACCGGGCAAAGGCAGCGGGCGTACGAGCAAGCGATCAGTGATTTCAAGCAGCTCCTTGACGGCGATCAGAATCCGTCGGTTGCCGCCGAAGCAGCGTTTCAGTTGGGAATGGTTTTTCGTGATATGGGGAGACTTTCGAGGAATCAGGCAGCCACTGATGGAAAAGATGGTAGCGAAGCCCAGCAATTCTTCTTGTCTGCAGTTCATGTTTTTGTAGGGCCTCGGTCGGGCCAGACAGCGTTCAGTGCGATCGAGAAAGAACTCCAGCAAGTCGAAACGATCATTCGTGAGTTTCGAGACAAGCGGTTGATTACGTCGACGGATCGTCGCCTGTTGAATCAATTGGAGCAGAGTCGTGAGAAACTGCGGGGTCGTCGCGTGCAGGTTCAATTGCTTGCTGCTGAGGCATGTTCGGAAATGGCGGAATGTTTCGATCAACACTCAAAAGAATGGGGCCGAAGTCTGGAGGAGGCCCTGCAGCGGTACCATGCAGTGTATTTATCGACACCAACACGTTCTGCAGGACTTTGGGCACGACTTGAGGAAGGGAAGACTCTTCTTGCTCTAGGTCGGAAAAAAGAAGGACAGGAAGTCCTGCTCGAGATTACAAAATTACCCAGTTCGGAAACATTAATTTATCAATTACGAGTGAAGGCAGTCGACGCATTACTTGCCAACTGGCTCAACACTGCGAGTTTGATAGACGATCAAGAATTTGATGAACGGCTTCGGCAATTTGCCCTCGGTGAGAATCGGTCCTCTGCGATCAATTCAGATCTTTTGGCAATGAAGTATCGTTCAGCCGAATTACTATGGCGACGGCTCGAAGCATCATCTGCAGATTCAAAAGATGCCCGCGAGTCGCTGCTGGCCGATGTTCGGACTCTTGCTCGGGATGTTGCGAAAGCTGGTGATGTTCATGCTGCATCCGCACGGAAATTGCTCGAGAAGTTAGGGGGGCAGGATGCGGCATTAGCTGAGCGACTCGGCCGTAGCTTTGCGGCATCCTTTCGTCATGCTGAAAAAATATTGGATAACTATCGTAAGGATCCATCAGCAACACAGCGATCAGTAGCTCTTGCAGGGCTTCAAGAGGTGCTGAGGGGTGCGCCAAGCCAGACAGCCAAAGATCAAGAGCTGAAAAAAGAGCAACTGGCACTTTTGCGGTATCAAGCAGCACTCCTTTTTTATGAGGATGAGCGATACCACGAGGCGGTTTCACTGTGCGACTTTCTCGTAAAGCGTTCGCTGTATGATCCTATCGCCCAAAAAGCTGCCGTTCTTGCGTTTGCCAGTTGGCAGGCTTTAGTGGCACAGCAAAATATTTATTGGGGCGAGAGTGCTACGGCCCAAATGGGTGAAATGGCATCGGTGATCATGGAGCGATGGCCTCGTGATAGATGTTCTGCCGATGCCGCGGAAGTGAGCATTACCCTTGCCTTGCGAAATGGGAATAGTGCAGCTATCAAGAGCGTGCTGCAGAGTCTTGATAAGGATGTGATCGGACGGTCCGAGGTGCTTTTGCGTGGTGGAGTCTCGCTATGGCATCTCTGTCAACATCCTGGCAACGGCCAGAACAGCACATTGGACGAGCTGAGGACGGAATGCCTTCAAGATGCCAGCCGAGTTCTCGATGAGGGGTTGGCAGTCATCGATGAAAAAAAGGCATTGCGAGGCAAGACTTTAGAAATTGCAGTGGCTGGGGCTATTGCGCGTTGTGAAATTTCTCTGTACTCCGGCAACAATGACTCTCTCGATCTATTTACCCTTCTTACTCATGCTGGATACGGGCCGTGGCAGGTTCTTCGAGATTCCTCAACAGAGTTTCCACTTTCAATTTTTGAGGCTGGTTTGCATGTGTGTATTCGGGGTTTTGCAAAGGTGCAGCGATATGACCTAGCAATACAGGCAATGAAATGTTTGGTAGCAAATGTATCTTCGAACAAAGAAGCAAGGCTTCGGCTTGTCAGAACGGCTATCTCAGTTGGTAAAAAACTTTTTGAAGGAGTAGAAGAACGCATAGCGCAGGACAGCACGACAAGTGTACAAAATGGGTTTTCGGAAGACGAACTGAAATTCATTGAGCAATTGCTAGACTTCACAAAAGCTGCCACAGATCAATATGAGGTGCTGTCATGGGTGGCGTTTACCTCGGGTAGGCTTGGGCTTCCAGGTGATGGTCTCGTTTCAAATATTCCCAACGGAAAAAGAAAATCTTTTCTCGCTCAGGCTGCTGTGACAATAGAGGAAATCCTGTCGCACGCCGCGCTTCCTCAGTCGGCAAAGACTTCTTGGCGACGTGAGCTGGTGGTGGTCAGGTCAAATCTTGGTCAGTGGGATGCGGCTGTGGAGCAGATGAGAGTCATATTGGCTGATCAACAGAACAATCGATCGCCAATACTTCAGCAGTATGCAGCTGATTTGTTCCAGAAGGCAGCCGAGGACTCGCAGAGTCTTGAACAGGCACGAGAGTATTTTCGTGCGGCGATTGTCGGTAGTCGTTTCATGGTAGACGTTGGCGAAAGCATAGTTTGGGGCTGGGGTTCACTTGCGAGTCGAGTTTCAAAGGCTGCATTTGGTTCACGTGATGGTGCCGCCGACAAGATGCGGAATGTTTATTTTGAGGCGCGATATCGGCTCGCTGCCTGCCGACTGGCATGGGCGCGGAAGGAGGTCGACACGTCTATCAAGACTCGCTTGCTCAAAGAGGCTGAAGCCGACATAAAAATTGAGGCCCAACTGCATCCCAGCCTTGGCAGCGATGCGTCGAGGGAAAGATTTGAGATATTGCTGGACACAATACAGCAGGAGTTTGTGACAATCTCGAGGACTAAATGAAGACTATGGAATACAAATATCTAGAAATCTTACCTAGAAGTATCTTGAGATTTATCGAGGTAGTTCTTCGCTCGCTTCTGATCTTTTGTATCTATGCCGCATGTCAAAATGAAGCACGCGTTGTCGCAGCGGATCAGGTAATTACCAGTAAGGAAACGTTATTTGGGAAAATAGAGTCTGTGTCGACTGAGGCGATTCGGTTGCTTCCCCGAGGCTCTACGAATGCTGTTCGAGAAATAGGTGTTACAGATGTTGTGATGATTCAATTTTCTGATGAGCCGAAAAATTTGATCGAGGCAAAAAAGCGACTCATAAAGAACGACTTTGACGGTGCCCTCGAAGCCCTTGAGCAAGTCAATGAAGGTGAAATTCAGAGTGCGTCGGTAGCGGTGCGTGGTGAATATGCGTATGTTCGAGCGGTAGCTGTTGGCCATGTTGCTATGGATACGACTAAAGAACTGCCTTCGGCTCTAAGTTCCATTGAAGAGGTACTCGACCAATTTACTCGTTCAATTCATTACTATGATTTGCTCGAGACTGCTGGTGATCTCGAGCGAGCTCTCAGGCGATACGATAAAGCCACGGCGATATATAAGAAAATTTCACGGGGTCCCCCGCCCATGGTGGTCCGTGCAGGAAGGCTTCAAGGAAATATTCTGGCCGCAGAGGGTCGTCACGCAGAGGCAATTGCAGAATACGAAAAAGTGCAATCAACTAATCTCGATGGAAGTTTTATTGAGCAGGAAAAGATAATGGCATGTCTTGGACAGGCAGAGAGCCTTATTTCTTTAAGCCGTTTTGATGAAGCAGTCTCTCTTATCAGTTCGATGCTTGCGGAAACGTATCCTGAGGGAGAGCCCGTCATCGCAACCAATATATTGCTTGGAAAGGCGTATAGCCTGCTCGGCCAATCATTCCTGGAATTGAAGCAGGATCAAGATGCTTTGATTGCATATTTAACCGTGGATCTGGTGTATGGTGATGTCCCTGACACGCACGCCGAAGCACTTTTTAGGTTGTTTCATTTATGGAATAAGGGAGGCTATCCTCGTCGTTCGGCTGAAGTTCGACAAAGGTTGATAGAGGCCTATCCGCAAAGTACGTGGGCCGCTGAGTTGAATCCGTCTGCCAAGTAAATCGACGTAGCATGTTTGATGGTCATGGAGTACAACCAGTAAACTTTTAGCAGTCCTCAGTAAGTTTTCTGATTTATGTGACACTTCAGGATGAGTGATTAATCAGGACCTAATTGCCAGAAAGCAGGGATGTTTACAGATGCAGTTTTTCAGGAATCATCTACGGCCTCAGTGTCGCTTTTTTGTAACAGGAATGGTTCTTCTGTGGTCGGCTGTTGTAGTAGGCCAGGTCGCTGACGAGAGTCAGCCCGTCTCTCCGGAGGCTGGAGCGGTGATAGGAGTAGCGACTGATCCTGCAGCGGTTGAGCCAGCAATGCCTGAAGCAAATTCAGATAGAGGTGGTAATGACGTGGTCCCAGACGCACCGGATAACTTACTTGTCTATTATATAAAAGCACTTGGTGCAACTTTTGTGATTGTTTTTGTCGCACTTTCGTTCGCACTCGTTGCGTTACTTGTAATGTGCTTTTTGCAATTACGCCGTACGGTTCTAATGCCCCCCGGTCTTATTGAAGAATTCGAAAACCATCTGGACAAGAAAGAGTTTCAGCAGGCCTACGAACTTGCAAAAGTGGATGATTCCTACCTTGGTCGTGTCCTTGCTGTCGGCCTTGTCAAGTTACAGGTGGGGCGGCAGCAGTCGTTTGATGCAATGCGTGAAACACAGGCTGAGGAAGCAATGCAGCTCGAGCATAAGATCAGCTATGTGTCTCTTATCGGTGCATTGTCACCAATGTTCGGATTGCTTGGAACGGTAAGTGGTATGGTGAGCGCTTTCACTGTTATTGCTCAGTCTGCAACACAGCCCAAACATCATGAGTTGGCAAGTGGTATATCACAGGCACTTGTGACGACCCTCATTGGGCTTTGGATAGCGATTCCTGCTGTTGCGTGTTTTAGCCTGTTTCGTAATTGGCTTGAGCAACTCAATAGTGATGTGGATACTGAAGCAGTGCGTCTTATTTCCAAGGTGCCGTTGACTCAAAAGTAGTGTCGCGGTGACAACGGCCAATCGAATCTACAGGAATTTTCGCAGTGATACGGAGAAGTAATGGGCCAGCCATCGTTGAGAATGACATGACGCCCATGATTGATGTCACATTCCAATTGATAACCTTTTTTATGTTTGTACTGAATTTCAGTGAGGCAGAACAGGATGAACGTATTCAGCTTCCATCGAGTCAATTAGCAAAACCTGCCGAGGGGGTTGTTGAGGCGCCTATAACCATGCAACTCATGGCGAATGGCGGAGTCTTATACGCTGGTGAGATCATTCCAGTTGATGAAATTGGAGGCTCGTTACAACGCGAGCGAGATATTATTGTTGCATCTGATAAAGATCCAAAACGTGCAACGGTTATTGTTCGAGCGGATGGTCGGGCAAATGCTGGTGACGTACAGCGAGTGATTCAGATTTGCCAGGAGCTTGGATTTCAACAATTCGCGCTCCGTGCCCTTTACAAGCCGGACTGAATGATGCCCCCTCCCCTTCCCCGTCGACGGCTTGAAAAAGTGGCGGTCAATATGACCCCTATGATCGACGTTGTATTCCAGCTAATGATTTTCTTTATGCTGACATTTAATATTATCGCCCCGGAAGGCGATTTTGATGTTCGTATGCCGCTTGGGAAGTCATCTGCAGAGCCTCCTGATGACCTCCAGTTACCACCAATTCAAGTTCGTTTGGCATCAGATACTGAGGGCACACTCGCTGGGATTTCGATGAACGGTGAGCCCGTTCAAGATTTTGGTGATCTACGACAACGAGTCGCTGGCTTTGTGGACGTTGCTCTGGAGAGCGGAGCCTCACTTGAAGATGTTGAATTAGAAATTGATTGCGACTACGAACTTAATTATATCAATGTTATTGATGCAATAACTGCAGTATCCGGCAGGATAGAAAATGGACAGCTCATTGAAATGGTGAAAAAAATCAGTTTTGTTCCACTTGAACGACAGCCGTAGTTTGCCCGGGCTGAGTCACTCAACTTCTTGGATGGTATTGCAGGTGGACACTTCTCAGTCGTCCGGAATCGACGTGAGTGTATCGCTGTGTTGTAGCAATGCTAGCGTGCCCTAGCATTTCCTGCACATGCCTGAGATCAACTCCACCAGCAACAAGATGGGTGGCAAAGCTATGTCGAAGAGTATGGGGTGAAATGTCGTTGGCGAGGCCAGCAGAGGCGGCGTGTTCGCGGACAATTTCCCAGATTCGCATTCGGGAGAGTCTATTGCCTCTCGTGGAGACAATGACATAGTTCTGATCACTCGAGCGCGACACAAACTGAGATCGATGATCAAGAGTCCACTGTGAGATTGCAGCATGAGCCTGCTTCCCCAGAGGCACGACTCGTTCCTTATTCCCTTTTCCGTGACATGTGCAAAATTGTTCATCGAGATGAAGGTCGTCTATTTTAAGTGAAGACACTTCCGACGCGCGGCAGCCAGTGGCATACAGCAGTTCCAAGAGAGCTCGGTCCCGTGATCCAGTAGCAGTAAATCGAGATGGACTGTCAAGTAATAAGTCAACTTGCCGGGATGAGAGAACAGCGGGGATCGTGTCATCGGGGCGAGCCAAGACAAGCTGTTCAGCGGGGTTTTCAGTCATGACCCCTTCAAGTTGAAGGAAGGAATAAAAGCACCGAAGTGTCGCTGCTTTTCGAGCAATTGTGGCCCGAGATTGTTTCTGATCGGAAAGCCAGCCGAGGTAATCTCCAAGTTCTTGAATCGTTGTTGTCAGGGGTGAGCGGCTACTGAGCCACGCTCCAAATGATTGAAGGTCACGCTGGTATGCCGACTGGGTGTTTTCCGCGAGGCCTCTTTCATGGCGGATGAAGGCAAGGAATCGCTCGATCAGTTCGTCGATACGGATCGTCGAAAGAGGCTTGCTCTGTGGGCCTTCAAAAGCAATCTTACGAAGTCGCGATCGGGATGCAGGTTTTTTCTGCTTCTTCAGACTCGTAGTTGGTTCCTTTTTTTTCATTGAGTTGATTTATCTGAGTGGGCAAACAATTCCTCAAATCAACTCCACAAATCAAGGATCGTATCCCAGGTTCGGAGCAAGCCAACGCTCGATTTCCTTTTCTGGCATGCCTTTTCGGGTAGCGTACGATTGCACTTGTTCACGGGTGATTCTGTCTACAGCAAAGTATCGGCTTTCAGGGTGACCAAAGTAGAGTCCGCACACACTCGCTGCTGGCGTCATTGCAAAGTTTTCTGTGAGACTCATGCCTGCGACTTTTTCTGCATCAAGTAGTTGGAATAAGGCTGGTTTTTCTGTGTGATCAGGACAGGCCGGATAACCGGGAGCAGGACGAATACCGCGGTATTTTTCTGCAATAAGGTCATCTGCACCGAGCTTTTCTTGCTTTCCAAAACCCCAGTCCTGCCGGGCTTTTTGATGAAGCCATTCTGCGAACGCCTCAGCGAGCCGATCGGCAAGTGCTTTAACCATGATTGAGTTGTAGTCATCGTGATCTTTATCAAACTGTTCGGCAAATTCATTGCAGCCATGACCGGCGGTACATGCAAAGGCCCCAACATAGTCTTTGCGTCCACTTGACACAGGTGCGACAAAGTCGGCTAGCGCGTAGAAGGTTTCTTGTCCACGTCGCTCCCATTGTTGTCTGAGAGTGTAGATCCGACCAGTTTCATTTTGTCGGGCGTCATCATCAAAAAGAACGATGTCATCTCCGTCGCTATTTGCAGGAAAGAAGCCGTAGACTCCACGAGCTTCAAGTTTCTCTGTAGTGACAATGTCATCTAAGAGTCTCTGTGCATCATCGAAAAGTTTTTTGGCTTCATTACCGACTGTCACATCATCGAAGATAGTGGGGTATTTTCCTTTTAGTTCCCAGGCCATAAAAAATGGTGACCAGTCGATGTAGGGAACGAGTTCCTCAAGTGAAACTTTTGGAAGCTGCCGAAGGCCAAGAAAATCTGGTGTCCCGATCTCAGCGAGTGACCAGTCGGTCGTCCAGCGTTTTTCTATGGCGGTTTTATACGGGACAAGCTTGACTTTTTGGCGATTCTGGAAATTTTCAAGGTCCCTTGCCTGAGCCTTGCGGTTTGCTTCTGCAAACGCCTCTTTAGAAGCTGGGTTTAGTAGTTTCTCGACAACACCGGCTGCCCGTGAGGCATCCGATACGTGAACGACATTTCCCGAATATTGGGGGGCAATCTTTACTGCAGTGTGACGTGTTGATGTCGTCGCGCCACCAATTAAAAGAGGAACCTCAAACTTTTCATGTTGAAACTCTTTGGCGACCTGGACCATTTCATCAAGACTTGGGGTGATGAGGCCAGAAAGACCAACAATGTCAACGTTCTCCTCACGAGCTTTGTCGATGATCGTGGCACATGGAACCATGACTCCGATATCGATGATTTCGTAGCCGTTACAGCCTAAAACAACACCAACAATGTTTTTTCCGATGTCATGCACATCACCTTTGACGGTTGCTAAGAGAATACGACCACGC
>MDSW01094187.1_pt1 | contig 11731 bp, 9 predicted proteins | sample 811171 | NCBI WGS metagenome assembly MDSW01 (sample SAMN05326641, study PRJNA326480) | marine metagenome | isolation source: seawater | place: Atlantic Ocean: North West | collected 2012
ACTCCTTTAGCACATGAAACCACTGCTGGAAGAGACAGTTCTGAAACTTCAACTCCTCCTGGAACTTCATTTTCAACTGTTAATAAATTATCATTAACATCTAACTTAGATGCAACAGAAACAAATGGTAAATCAAGCTGTTGTGCCAACATGCCTCCAACTTGAGATCCGTTATAATTGATTGTTTCTTTACCTAAAAGTACCAAATCAAAAGATTGATCTTTAGCATAAGCTGATATCTGAGTTGCAGTAAAATATGCTTCAGTTGGTTCAGCATCGATTCTAACTGCATTATCAGCACCAATAGCTAATGCTTTTCTAATGACAGGATCATCTACGGCTTTTCCAACAGTTATAATAGTTACAGATCCACCTAAAGATTCTTTTATTTCAAGAGCCCTAACTAAAGCATACCATTCATCATAAGGATTAACAATATATTGAACTCCATTTTCGTCAAACTTTGTATTTCCATCGGTAAAAGAAATTTTAGAAGTTGTATCTGGTGATTTACTAATACAAACTAGAATTTTCATATATATATAATTTTATAGATTTTATTTTGATTTGCGAATTTACAAATTTAAAGACAGAAATTATTGTCATCTATTATATATTTGCTTATAGAATTAAAAAATTAATTTTACTACCTTTATTTATAGCATGTCAGAGATAAAAAATCGAGTAAAAGAAAGCAGTTTGATTTCATTTGAAGTTTCATCAATTATGCCACAAAATCAAATAATTGAAATCGATATTAAAAATCAATTGTGGCAAGGTCTGGTTTTAAAAGAACGAGAATACAGACAATGGATTAAAACACACACATGGGAACAATATAAAGAAAAAGCTGTCTATATTCATTGTTCATCTGACGCTATAATACCAAGCTGGGCATACCTTTTAATTCTTTCATCATTATCTAATCATACCTCAGACTGTATTCTTGGCTCTAAAGAAAACCTATTGAAATATTTGATAAAAAAAAACATAAATGCTTTAAAACTTGACTCATTTATTAACAAAAGAGTTATGTTAAAAGGCTGTTCTGATGGCGTTGAAATAGACTATGCTTTATTTGAAATAACAAGGACCTTTTTACCAATAGTCAAATCCCTAATGTTTGGAGAGGCTTGTTCAAATGTTCCTTTGTACAAGAAAAAAAACTAATCCTCTAGCTTATTTATTTTAAATGTACCCTTAGGTTTAATAAAGGTATAACTAGAAAACTCTTGATTTGTTTTTATACCCTCTCCATAAAAACATGCTTTTGGTGTTTTAACAATAACAGATGAGTTTGTGTAAATAGAGCTATCCTTTTGATTCCAATATAAACTTTCTGTCTCCAATGTCTGTTTTTTTTTAAGATTATACAATCTCACAGAATCTCTAACAAACATTTTCCCCTCTGAAAAACTAATCTGCCCATAATGAGCTGAAAGTGTTGAAACAAGAACGCCTTCGTAAGAAAAAAAATTTACTCGGACACTATCTTTAAATTTTGTTAGTGAAATGGGTTTGTGATAAACCTCTGTTATTTTTGAGTAAATATCAACTTTGGAGTATCCTGAATCAACAAACGTAATATGAAAATCTTTAATTACCTCATCGGGAGAGCCCTCCTTAAATGTAACTCTTTGAATATCATTCATGCTATTTTCACATGAAAACATAAGAAAAGATAAAATGAAAATTTTAAAACATTTTATCATAAATTAATTCAATAATTAAAATTATTTTAAAGATACGGTAACCCCCCAGCAAGAAAGCGACATCGAACTTGGGTTTCCATTATCAAACTTTTCATCTGAAGTAGGAAGCATAGATCTACATTTACTAATCGACGCACTAACAGAAGCACCTGCAGATCTAGCAGATTCTAAAACTTGTATAGCATAGTAATAGTTGCACTTTCTTTCAAATGTACTTGAACCACAGCTATTTGCCAACGCAGCGACACTATTCCCTGCTAATTTCAAGCCTTCTCCTCTATATTTACCGGTAATTTTTCTACCTTCAGAATACGCCTTCTTATAACTTCTGTTATTGAAATATCTTTTAACAGCCTCTATTTCCATATCGGCGATCTTACCCAAAATAATATCTTTTTCATCTGGAGACATTTCCATAGTTTTAGCTTCATTTAACATATTTTGAGCAGCATCATACTTTCCTTTTGCTCTAAGCAATTTGACCTTTGCAAGAACTGATAATGGTGAGCGATCAATATTTAACAAAGTATCAATCAAGGTTTCATACTCGGGACTTGAAGTGCATTTTTTATTTTCAAGTAATTCAATGAAATTATTAACAGCAAGAATTTTAGCCCCTTTATCTTGAGGCAATTTACTTAGATACCCAGAAAGCTCAGGAAGTATATCGTCACAAGTTCTAATAACTCTATTGAATCTTTTGGTGATAAAATCAAGGGCCTTAACGTCAAGATCATACTCACTAATAATACTTGACATTCTAAAATATTCCTCGATAAGCTTTGCTTTAAGATCTTTGTTTTCTCCGTTAGTCTGAACATAATAATCATATAAACTTCCATAATATCCAGTAACATTAAAAATAGAAGGCTTATATTTTGAATAAGATTGAGATTTAATATAATTCATCTCTGCTTTTTTATAATCTGGCTTACTTCCTTTAGCATACCACTTGGCCATTTTCTCGTAATAAGATGAATCTAAAGCCAAACCGTTATTTTGAGCTCTTTCAAAAACTGAAACAAGTGAATCGCTATATAGGGCAATTGTAGCTTTGTCTTTGTCTATTTTTTTAATTGATTGATATGAACGAAACAAAATCTTTAGATTGTTCATTGTCATATTTCCACAAAGCTTTTCAGCTTTTAAATAAAATGAAAACTCCATTTTATACTGATGCAATGCTAGCAATTCATCTGAAGCAAAGTCTTTTGCTCTAAGTCTGCTTTGTTGAGCATCATATTTAGCCTTTTTACATTGTTTTTCAATGTCTTGAGAAAAGACATTTGAAAAAGATACAATAAAAATGAAAAGTAGTGTTTTTGTGTATAGTCTCATATTATAATTTTTAATCTAACTTTCTTTTTCTAAACCATCTTCCAAAATTAGAAGGTGATAATATTAATCCAAAATTTATTCCAATATATTTTTCATCAACTTCATTAGCAATACCAGAACCTCTATTACCTAGAACCACTCCAAAATTAACAGATGATAATGATTGCTGAATTACTATTGGTAAGCCAATTCCAAAGGTCATGCCAAAATCAGCAATTTCATTTCCATCAATTTGGTAAGGCAAAGTATTTTGAAAGTAACCCAATCGATAATACATTCTTTCATACCAACTTGATATTAACGCTTTTTCTAGATATTTCATCTCTGGAATAAATTGAATACCAAAACCTAAACTTTTACTTTTTGAAAATTGAATATTTTCATAACTATCATCATTTGGAGCATATGAACTCCAATCAGACTGTCTATATCCAGCAATTAGCTTAAGTTCAGATAACCTTTTTTTATTATTAACTACTCTACCATTAAATTTAATAGCATAAGCAAAAGATAAATCCATTTCTAATGGAATCTGAGAGAAACAATTTCCATTTGAACAAACAGAACTTGATAAGGTATCAAAAATAGACGGGTCATAAATGTTTTCAGAATAAAAATTCGATTTACTGTACGTTGACCTTAATTTTTGGGAGGGCTCTAAACATAAAGAAAGTTTTAAGGCATGATTTTCTGATATATTTTGGTTAAAATATAGTCCAAAGTTATAATATAAAGAAGAAAAGGCTTCTGTACTTTGCTCAACCCCGCCCGCATTTGAAGAAGAAGAAACGATCGCACTTGTTCGTGTATTATGAAGACTTCCAAATAAATACGCAACATTTCCTCCAATAGATAAATGCGTACCCTTCCACTTAATTAAATTAGAAGACAAACCTAAAAACAACAATTGCGAATTTCCTCTACCTTCATAAGTATGAATTAATGAGTCCAAACCTGTATATTGTTCGTTAGAAAAAGAATAGCCTTTTGAAAAATAAGGACGCAATCCAAAACAAAGGCCAAAATGCTTTTTAAAACTCAAAGCTAAGGCAAAATGATGAAGCGATGAACTTGGTTGATATACACTTGCTTGTTGATCATTCACAAATGAAAATCGCCCGGTTAATGAAGTAGAAAACAATATTTTACCTGGACTCAACAAACTGTATGAAGCAGGGTTATAAAAATTTAAAATAGTTGAATCAACATGAATTCCTGCTACTTTTCCTGTAGATTGAAAAACAGGATGCTTAACATCTTCTTTGTCGCCAAGTCCAAAGACTGAAAATGCAGAGGTGGAAATATTTTGGGCAGTAGAACAAAAAGTAAAAATCAAAAAGAACAATATAAGCGAACTACTTTTCATTAAGTAAATATATTTGGTAAATCCCTCCAAGAGTAAAATTTTCGTCGGCAAAGATGCTGTATTTTTGATTGAAATCAAAATGATTGGCATCTCCTCCCGTAATAATTATATTCATTTCAGGATATTTGGCTAAATAAAGGTCTATCATCCCCTCTATTTCATTAAGCATACCAAAATAAACACCAGATAAAATAGACTGATTGGTATCATTTCCAATAAAACTGCTTGGTTTAACAAAATCTAGATCTGGTAAGTTCGCTGTTTTTTGATTAAGCGCTGCCAATCTTAATCTTAAACCTGGAGAAATGCTGCCACCATAATAAACATTATTCTGATCAACAAAATCAAACTTTATACAAGTACCTATATCAACACATAATTTAGGCTTATTATTACAAAAAGAAACCAAAGCAGCAGCATTAGAAATTCTATCTTTACCTAAAGTTCTAGGTGTGTCATAAGACATTTGAAATGGCAAACGAACTGAAAAAGTTAATTCAAAAAAATCATCGCCAAAGGTTTTTTTTAGCAAATCAACATGTTCATTTTTAGACACATTTGATACTGCTACCGATGAATTTGGATAATCTTGCCTTAAAGAATTTAACTGAAGTGATGTAAGAACTCGAGTTTCAATAAGAAAGCCATCTTTATAAACCCCTAATTTCGCTCTAGTATTTCCTAAATCAACTGAAAGAACCACCATAAAATAGTCTTAACGAATTACTGAAATATGCCCAGTTAAATGATACTCTCTTTTTGTCCCTCTAGCATAGGACAATCTCCATATATAAGTTCCGGGGACAACCATTTTACCTCTATATAGGCCATCCCATTCAAAATTAATATCATCTGATTCAAAAATAAGTTCTCCCCACCTATTGTATATTTCCATATTAATTCCACTAACACCAATGAAGCTTCCGCTAAAAGTTTCGTTAATACGATCATTGTCAGGGATAAATGTATTTGGAATGTAAATATAAAACTCCTCTTCAATCGTAATAGGCTTTACAATACTATCCAAACAACCATTTGCATCTTCAGCAATTAATGTAACAAAATATGAACCCGCATCACTGTATACATGATTAGGATGTGTTAATTGAGAACCCATACCATCTCCAAAAAGCCAATCATAACTTGTTCCATTTGAAGATAGGTTTTGAAAAGTTATTGGTATACCTTGATAAAGGGTACTGCTAATAATTGAAAAATCTGCATTGGGTTTAATTACTTCTATTTGAGTAAGACCAGACACAGACATGGTTTGACAATCATCAGTAACAATTACTTCATAAGTTGTTGAAACAAGAGGGGCAACTGTAATTGATTGAGTGGATGCACCATTATGAGTCCATGTATAATAATAATTACCATAACCACCGGAAGGAAAAACAGAGAGCAATACAGAATCACCCGGGCAAGTTTGAGTCATTGGGGTCATCGTAAGGCTTAATGGAGGACTAACAACTGTATAAATGATGCTATCAGAATCAGTATTTCCACAAATATCTGACACCTCAACAATATATGTTGTAGTATAGTTAGGTGTTACAATTAATGAATCTGATAAACCAACAACCTGAGAGTTAACAGTCCAAATATAAGAGTATGGTTGTGCACCTCCTATTGCATCTGCATATAAAACATTCAACACATTTGGACAAATTTCTACAACATCACCTGAAGTCGAAATATGAAGCGTGTCAAGAATTGGAACATTTACAATGTAATCAGTAGTTACAGTTTGATTTAAACAATTATCAGTAACGGAAACAGAGTAAGTAGTTGATACTGTGGGTGAAACTGTAATAGATGATGATGTACTTCCTGTACTCCAAATATAAGTATAGGGAGAAACGCCCCCTGTTGTAGATGCATTTAATGTAACATCATCACCAGGACAAACCATCTGGTTTCCATTTATAACAACATCAACCGGCATGACATCTTGAATTTGCAATTCCAAATCAATTGGAGACATATTTCCACAAGGATCCTGAATCATAAATGACATAATCAAACTTTCCAAGCCCTCAGCAAGTGCGTCATTAATTACATTAATTGTAAATGAAACTGATGTTTGACCAGGATTAAAAGTTACATTAGCTGGAACACCGGTATAATCAACCCCATTTGTTGCAGTACCCGAAAGCTGAATAGGAATTGTCAATGCCGTATTGCTACCTTGTTGCCTTTCAACGGTTACAGTAGCATCTACACATCCTTCAGCCATCCATGTTGAATCAAGGAAAACCTGTTGAGAAATAGAGTAATTGATATCTATTGGATTTGCAGAAGACAAACTATTTGCTTCCAGAAATATACCTGAATCCCATTCTCCATCTCCAACATCAGAAACTGCTATTATTAAATGATAAGTTTCACCACATTGAACCTGAGAAACAGCTTCAAGAACTTGTGTGAAGCCGTCATACTGAATATAGGTTGGTGATGAATTTTGAGGAGCGGTAGAACCGTCACCATTTGGAATAAAAAATGCAGAATTTGTTATCGCATTAACATTATTAATAGAAACAATACTTCCATTAGTTGGAAGCCTAGCAATGTTCATCATTCCTGGAACACCTGGTCCAGATATAAAAAAACCGAAAACATCATTAAAACCAGAATTATTTGGGGGAGCAAATTCAGGATATTCATCAGAGCCAAATACATATTTAAATCTCACAGTATCAGAATATGGAATAAAATCAAATTCTAAAATAGAGGCATTAAAAGTAGGAGAACCATTAATAATACTAGATAAAAGTCCGGACCCTGCAGTTCCATTATCAACTCCAGCACCGGCCTGATCATTTGGACCATGTGGACCAGAACCATTTTGCAAAACAGTTCCCGTCGTCAAAACGATTCCAGAGTCAATTCCTAAATTGGTTTGACTTCCATCAAAATACCCAATAGCACTTGGACTTCCATTATAAGTGATATTTGAAACAGTTACACCAGGTCCAAGAAGAACATTTTGAACCAAACCTACAGGACTTTGCCCAGAACTTGTAACTAACTGAGAGAAACATGTTTGAGTTAAAAAAAACAATAATATGTTAATATATAATTTCACGTATTAAATAATACGATAATTTTTGAAATAAGTTGTGCAATTAAGTACTTCTTAATGATTTAATTATAAATCTCTTCCAAAATAATGTATATCATTATGATTCTCATCAATTTTATCCTTTATTTTTTCTATTGATTTTGTAAGAATAAAGATTTCTAAACCACAGTGCTTTTTAAGCCAATCCCAACTTTTTCTTTCATTTTCAACGGCCATAGCAATATGAAAAAAAGTCATCATATCATTTGACAATAGCCATTTTTGAGCAGGAATATTTCCTTCTGCAGCATTGATCATTGCCATTAAATGAGCATACCCATTTTCCAAAAGCCAGTTCCTAGCATCATCTTTTAAGTAAATTGCAAATACAGACATCGCCAACTCTTTATAACCATTTTCGTTTAACCATTTTAAAAAACCTTTGTCCCCTTCTATAGCCTTAGCCCATGCTAAAATTATTTTTGGTGGATAACTAACATTATTCAATGTTACACGTTGGCTACTTTTTTCCATTTCATTTTTTTTCTTAGCTTGTCCCATAATCAACTAACTCTAAATCAATATGTCTTTTTTTGGGGTTTACATCATCTATTTTAACCCTTACACTTTCACCAAATGAAAATTCTTTTTTTGTGTTCACTCCAACAATACAAAATTTATCTTGGTCAAAAACATATCTGTCACCAGGAATTTCGCTTAAAGAAACCATTCCTTCACAATAATTATCATCCATTCTAACATACATGCCATGATCAGCAACTCCAGTAATTGTACCATTATAAACTTGACCTATTGAATCAAGCAAAAATATTGTTTGAAAAAACTTTGTTGACTCTCTTTCAGCGGAAATAGCTTTTCTTTCAGTGGAAGAGATGTGTTTTGAAATTTCAGAAAGATCCAAATTGCCTTTCAGTTTTCTTTTGGATAATTTATCAAAGAGCAATCGATGAACTATCAAGTCAGCATATCTTCTAATGGGTGAAGTAAAATGCGTATAATCAGCAAAACCCAAACCGTAATGCCCCCTATTATCATTCGAGTATGAAGCCTTAGACATAGATCTAATAACTAAAGACTGAATAAAATTAAATTCATTTTTACCCTTAAGATCATATAATATTTTATTCAATTTAAGAGGTAATTCTTTACTGTTATTATACTTTAATTCAATTCCAAATTTATCAAGATAAACCTTTAATTGCTCAATTTTTTGCTCATCAGGTGGCTCATGCACTCTATAAATTGACTGAGTCATTGAATTCTCTACCGGCCTTAAGAAATTAGCAACCCTTTTGTTTGCCAAAAGCATGAATTCTTCTATTAATTTATGTGCATTTAAAGACTTTTTTAAATTGACTTTTACAGGGTCTCCTTTTTCATTAACCTCAAAACGAACTTCTTCAGACTCAATGTTCAATGCTCCATTTTTTAATCGTTTTGAACGCATTGAATTCGCAATTGAATCTAAAATTTCTAATTCAAATGAATAAATTCCATCTTTTTTTTCAATTGTTTCCTGAGCTTTTTCATATGTGAATCTATGATCTGATAATATAACTGTTTTGCCAAACCATTCCTTATTTATTTTACCTTCAGAATTGACATCAAAAATCGCTGAAAAACATAGCTTTTCCTCATGAGGCCTTAATGAGCAGATCACATTTGATAAATGCTCTGGAAGCATTGGTATTACACGATCTACAAGATAGACTGAATTCCCCCTTTTTCTTGCTTCTTCATCGATTTCTGACTTTGGCTGAACATAATGAGCCACATCAGCAATATGAACCCCAATTCTGAAAAGGTGATTATCTAATTTCTCAAATGATATTGCGTCATCAAAATCTTTCGCATCATCCGGATCAATTGTGAAAGTTGTAACCCCTCGAAGGTCTCTTCTTTTACTAATTTCTTCATCTGAAATATTACTCGTTATTTTCTCAGCGTTATTTATTAAGGAATCATTAAATTTAAAAGGAATACCATTATAGCACAATATGGAAATCATTTCAAGGTCGTGGCTGTTTTCTCTCGATAACACCTCTTCTACTATCCCATGATTTAAAGGTGAGCTTTTTTTCTCAATTAAAAGAACCAATACTCTGTCTCCTTTTTTTGCCCCTTTTAATTTTTCACTATCTAAATGGATTTTATTCCCATGTTTAGGGTTATTAGTATCAATAATGGGTTTGTTATTTTCAAAGCTTAAAACACCAACAAAGTGAGTTCTTTCACTTTTTAATACACGTGTTATAACTCCTTCATCTCTTTTATGTCCTTTCTTAATTATTTTAAACTCGACTAAATCACCGTCCATGCAATTTAAAGTTTTATTTGGCGCAATAAAAACATCAGTTTTTAATTTGTCAGATGAAACAAATCCGGCACCAGAATTGGCAATAAAAATTTTACCTTCAGAATTTAATGAGGCGGTTTTTAAAGAAAAATTATGATATGATTTTTCTACTAAAACTTTATTTTTAGTAAGCCTTATTAAGACTTCGTAAACTGCTCTTCTAGATGCTTTATCGGTACATGAAAGAATGCTGCATATTCGGCTGAATGATATCTCTTTATTAGGATTAGCATTGAAGAATTTTTCAATTTTAAATGATAAATCAGTTGTTGACCTCTTCTTTCTTTTTACTTTTTGATTTCTTTTTCGACTCATTAACAGGGGCCTGGTTTTATTTAATCAATCCTAGGCAATTCAATTTTTTGTTTGACAACACTGGACATCGGAAATTGACTTCTTAATTTATCTTGAATCAATTCTGCTTCGTGTTTTGATCTAAAGTTTCCAACTTCAAGGTAAAATGATGGTGTTTTAAAAATTACATAAGTATCAATGCCCGGAAAACGTCGAATTACTTGATGTTGATAATCCTGAATTAAATTAACATTTTCATCAAATGTCAAATGAATTCTGTAACCAACGCTTGTTTTATTCATAGATGCTCTCTTATAAGTCAGATGCTTAATTTTACTATCCATTTTCATTACAACTTGTCCATAGACATGAGTATCATTTATAAGTGCAATAAAAAATGCAAAAAGGATAAATAATTTCTTCATTGAATATACTTTAAGAGTATAAGTAGCACAAATATATATATATAAGTATCTACTATACATAAATTAGTTAAATTTTTCATAATCAAACAAAACGCATGCCATCACTATTTAGAATCATTTTAAATTAAACTTTTTTTCAAAAAAAATGTCATCAAATTGTCATCAAATCTGATGAATCTTATATTTTTGCCGTGGTTTCGTTAATTAAATTTGATTTGATTAATCAGATTAATAATTAGAGTTTAAACATTGAAAATGCATTTAAAAAATATCTTATCTCTTGCGAAGTTTATAGCAAATGTTATCATACTTACTGGGATTTTATCATTAAATCATTCTTTTTCTCAGGATGAAAATTCTGCTAAAATAGATGGTGGAGCCCTGTTTAAATCAAAATGTGCAAGCTGTCATCAGCCACACAAAAATGGAACGGGTCCAAAACTCTACAATGCAAGATCCAAATGGGCAGAAGGAGGAGCTAAAGAAAATTCAATTTACTTATGGGTAAATAATTGGCAACAAGCTGCTGCTGTAGACCCTTATGCTATGAGTGTATCTCAAGTTATGCCTACAGCAATGAACGCATTTCCTGAATTATCCAAAAATCAGATTGATGCTATTTTTAATTGGGTAGATGAGCAGCCAGACCCTGCTCTTGCAAGTGCAGCAGGAAATGGGAATGTGGGAATTGGAGGTGAAGCAGTTGAAGAGGATAGCAATGCCATGGTATGGATATTATTTGGAGTTGCTTTTATTATTATTATTTTAAGTGCTGGAGGAGTTAGGAGACAGCTATCTTTAAGCGTTAAGGAAAAAGACGGGATTGGAGATGGGAAAGACAACATCTCTTATCTACAAGAATTAAAAATATTTTTATGGAAATACCGATTGCAGACTGGCATTTGCTCTGCAATTATATTAATTGCATTAATTGTTACACTTTTCAAAGGCTTATATAGCATTGGTGTTGTTGAAAATTACCAGCCATCTCAGCCTATCGAATTTCCCCATAGTGTTCATGCTGGAAAAAATGGCATTGATTGTAAATATTGTCATAATTCAGTTACCAAATCAAAGTCTGCTGGTCTACCTACAGTAAATGTATGTATGAATTGCCACAAACAAATAACTGGAAATGAAGACAAACAAGTTGAG
>MDSW01154293.1_pt1 | contig 11731 bp, 6 predicted proteins | sample 811171 | NCBI WGS metagenome assembly MDSW01 (sample SAMN05326641, study PRJNA326480) | marine metagenome | isolation source: seawater | place: Atlantic Ocean: North West | collected 2012
AAATGGCTCCTCCGACTGGACTCGAACCAGTGACCCAATGATTAACAGTCATTTGCTCTACCAACTGAGCTACGGAGGAATAGAAGAACACGTTATAACAAAACTTTTTGTCTATATCTAGTTTTTACTTCAAATAGAAATATAATAATTATATGGCACTTGAAAAAGATAATATTTATGAATTTGGATTTGGAAGAACAGATAAAGTTTCTAAGAGTGCAAATTTATTAGATGAAGCTGTTTTTAGTTTTATATATGGTGGATTATTCAAGGTTTTAAAGTCACTTGAGCTAAGCAGTATCTTAGATTTAGAAATTGTATTTAGGCTATATATTAATTTTCTCAAAGGCCTTTCATTCTACGATATTCAGTATTTTACTCAATCTCCAGAAAGAACTCTATGGAGGAGACTAAAATATCTAGAGGAAAAAAATGTAATTAAAAAATTAAAGAATCAAAAGGATAAAAGAACTAATAGATTTGTATTATCTAAAGATTCTTATAACACCTTAAGTAAATCTATTCCAAAAGAAGACTTAGCAATAACAATTTCTAAGATATCAATGTCATATGCAGATAAGCTGTGGATGTTTAATGTAAGAGACCCAAATAAAGTAAGGAAAACTCTTTTAAACTTAGCAAGAAGCGCTGTTTCATTAAATGAAAATAATTACTTATGTCAATTTTCTTTTGCCTTAGCTTACTACTACGGTTCAAATTTTGATCTTGCTCTTAATCATTCATATAATGCGATCAAGTTAGATCATAAGTTTGCTCATGGTAGAAGATTATTTGGATCTGCCCTTTTTCAAATTGATGAAAAACAAAAAGCATATTCCGAAATGGAAAAAGCATTAAATCTTTATGATGATATCTATGGTCAATGGCGTACATACTTTGAATTCTGGAGATTTAATTTTTTGGACGAACAATTTAAGGAATCTAAAAATTATTCAAAAAAACTAGTACAGTTAAAACCTGATTACCCTCAATCTTACATTGCTTATTTAGCTTCATTTAGCAAACAAGATTCTCAATCAAAAGCTCAAAAAAAGAAGTTAATGGAGCTTGTCCCAAATTTTGCTCCAGGAATGGTAAAAAATTTTCACTCATGGCTAACCGCCAATCAAGCTAAAAAAGTTGAAGACTCACTCAATATACATTTTTTATAAATTGGAGGCCACGCCCAGAATCGAACTGGGGTACAAGGATTTGCAGTCCTCTGCGTAACCATTCCGCCACGTGGCCTTGTAAGGTAGCTTTTTATACCACTAATAGCTTTATTTTGTGAATTTTTTTAAGTTCTGATTTATAATTGAATATAAATCACATTTATTTATATAAGAAATATGGATAGCAACTTACTTAATAAGAATATGATTGAAGGTCAAATAAAGCATATAGGAGGAATGAAAGAAAATATTATTAATGCATTTAATGAGATTAGAAGAGATGATTTTGTGCCTCAAGAGTTGAAAGGGAATTCTTATATTGAAAAAAACTTATTTTTAAAAAGTGATAGATTTATATTAAAAGCAAATTTAATAGCTAAAATTATTTCTGCTCTTGATATTTCTAACAATGAAAATGTTTTAATTATTGGATCTTCTACTGGATATTCATCAGCAATTATATCTAGACTAGCTGAGACAGTCATTTCAATTGAAGAAGACCAAGAACTATTAAATTTTTCAGAAGAAGCAATTAAAAAAAATGGAATTGATAATGTTGTTTTTATCAATAATTCAATGATTGAAGGGTGTTCAGAACAAGGACCTTTTAATGCAATAATAATTGAAGGCTCAATTGATGAGGTTCCTCTAAAAATTTTAGATCAATTAGATTTCAACGGTAGATTAATTGCTATGATAAATGATCAAGAGGTAAGTAAAGTTATTCAATACCAAAAGAAAAATAATGCCTTTACTGAACGATTTCTTTTTAGCTGCTCAGCACCTAAGTTGAAAAGCTTTGATAAAAGAAAATCCTTTAGTTTTTAAGCTAAGAATATATAAAAGTTATATAGGGAACAAAAATTAAAATGAATAATAAACATCAAAATACTGATGAGATACTCTCTGCAATAAGAGACATGATGAGTGGCGATGAAGCAGATAATGAACAACCTCTTCCTAAAGATGTTTTAGAGCTAACGCAGCCTACAGAGCCAAAAAAAAATTTAATTAACGGAGAAGATGTTTTAGAGTTGACAGAATTAGTTTCTGATAATGATCCAATCTTTCATCTAGAGAATGTAGAAAATAAAAACAATACATCTTTAAATGCCGAAGAAGATGAAATACGAACAATTGTACGAGAGAGCATTAAAAATTATTCCTCTGAAAAAATTGATTTGATTATTAAACAAGAAATGAAAAAAATTATTGAGGAAAAATTGAGTAAAGCACAGGTTGTTATAGATTCTGGGAATACAAACTAATTTATTTAATGTTAGATAAATATTACAAGCCTGAACTTGTTGAGCAAGAAATCTATAAAGACTGGGAAGAAAATGGTGATTTTAAAGCAAAGATTAATACTGATAAAGAGTCCTTCACGATTGTAATTCCACCCCCCAATGTTACTGGCAGCCTTCATATGGGACATGCGCTGAATAATACACTGCAAGACATCCTGATTAGATACCACAGAATGCAAGGCAAAGATGTTCTTTGGCAGCCTGGAACAGATCATGCAGGTATAGCAACTGAAATGATTGTAGAAAGGGAATTGCGTAAAGAAGGAATAAAAAAAGATAGTCTTAGTAGAGAAGAATTTATCAAGAAAGTCTGGAATTGGAAGGAAACTTCAGGCAATCAAATAATAAACCAGCTAAAGAGATTAGGGTGCTCTTGCGATTGGAGCAGGGAAAGGTTTACTTTGGATGAGGGATTATCAAAAGCAGTAAAGTATGTCTTTGTTAGACTTTATGAGGATGGATTAATATATAAAGATAAGAGACTAAGCAATTGGGATCCTAAATTAAAAACAACGATTTCAGATCTAGAAGTAATTCAAAAAGAGAGTAAAGGAAATTTATGGTATATAGATTATCCAATAGAAGACTCCAAAGAAGTAATTACTGTTGCAACCACAAGACCAGAGACAATGCTAGGGGATACCGCCGTTGCCGTTCATCCTGATGATGAAAGATATAAACATCTAATTGGTTTAAATGCTATTTTACCTATTTTAGAAAAGAAGATTACGATCATAGCTGATGATTATGCAAAACCTGATCAAGGTTCAGGAGCAGTAAAGATCACACCAGCACATGATTTTAATGACTTTGAAGTAGGAAAGAGACACAATCTCGAGATTATTAACATATTTAATGATGATGCCACATTTAATGAGAATGTTCCTGATAAATACAAAAGTCTAGATAGATTTGAAGCAAGAGAGATCATAGTAGATGAACTTGAAAAAATAGGTAAGTTAAACAGGGTTGAGGAAACAGTACATACAATTCCTTATGGAGATAGATCTAATGAAATTATCGAACCTTGGCTCACAGATCAGTGGTTTGTAAATGCAAAAGAACTATCAAAAGCAGCAATTCAGAAAGTAAAAAATAAAGAAACTACATTTATACCATCTAATTGGGAAAAAACATATTTTGAATGGATGGAGAATATTCAACCGTGGTGCATTTCACGACAACTTTGGTGGGGGCATCAAATACCGGCATGGTACGGTCCAGACGGGAAAATTTTTGTTGCAGAAAATTTAGATGATGCATCAAGTAATGCCAAGAAACATTACGGCAAGGCTGTTGATCTTAAACAAGAAGAGGATGTTCTTGATACTTGGTTCTCCTCTGCTTTGTGGCCTTTTTCTACTTTAGGATGGCCTGAAAAGACAGGTGAATTAAAAAACTATTACCCTACCTCTACATTAGTTACAGGTTTTGACATCATTTTTTTCTGGGTAGCGCGCATGATGATGATGGGTCTTTATTTTACTGACGAAGCTCCTTTTAAAGAAGTATATGTTCATGCCTTAGTAAGAGATGAAAAAGGTCAGAAGATGTCAAAATCGAAAGGGAACGTTATTGACCCATTAGTATTGATGGACAAATACGGATCAGATTCCTTGAGAATGACTCTTTGCTCAATGGCAGCACAAGGAAGAGATATTAGACTTTCAGAGCAGAGAGTTGAAGGTTACAGAAATTTCATAAATAAGATTTGGAATGCAGTTAAATTTTGTGAGATTAATAATTGTGAATATAAAGATATAGATAGCAATTTAGTAAAAAACGATTTTAATGTATGGGTTATAAATGAATTAGATAAGTGTCAGAAAATAACTCAATCTGCCATAGAAGATTATAAATTTAATGAAGCTGCGAATGAACTATATAGATTCACTTGGAATATTTTTTGTGATTGGTATTTAGAACTTTCAAAAAATATTTATGACAACAACAATGATGAAGAAATAAATGAAACGAGAAATGTAACATCCTATGTATTAAAACATATTTTAATAATGTTACATCCAATAATGCCATTTTTTACAGAGCATCTCTGGAAGGAAGCAAGCTCTATAATTGGCAATTCACCAGCTAAGGCTATTCACGCATCCTGGCCTAAAAGTGTTGTAAGCAAAAAGCTAGACTGCAAAAAAATAGATGAATTAATAAATATTATTTCGTTAATAAGATCAACGAGATCTGAGCTGAATGTTCCAGCTAAAGCTAGGGTCGATATTTATCTTGAACCAAACAAAAATTTAGAGAATTTATTTAATTTATACAGTGCTCCTTTAAATAATATGGCAAGAGTAAATCCCACTCTAGCTAAAAAACCTGATCAAAATGAGGGCTTGGTGCAGATCATAACAAATGATGGTTTGATCTATTTATCTCTAAAAGATATTATAGATTTTAAAATTGAATCTGAGAGACTGTCAAAAAATCTAAAAAAAATTGAAACAGAAATTGTTAAAATTAATAAAAAATTATCCGATAAAAGCTTTATTTCGAATGCGCCAGTAGAAGTAATAAATGAGCAAAAAGAAAGATTAAATGATTACACAATTTCAAAAAATAAAATTGAAAAAGCAATAGAAAGTATTACCAGTTAAGATTGTGACTATTGATAAAAAAAAATTACCAAGTAGACATGTAAGTATTGGCCCTGAAAGAGCACCACACAGATCTTACTATTATGCGATGGGCCTTGAAGAAAGTGATATTGAAAAACCTTTTGTGGGCGTTGTTACAACATGGAATGAAGCAGCGCCATGCAATATTGCTTTAATGCGTCAAGCACAATCGGTTAAAAAAGGCGTTACTGAAAGTGATGGAACGCCAAGAGAATTTTGTACGATCACAGTTACTGATGGAATTGCGATGGGTCATCAGGGAATGAAATCTTCTCTTGTTTCAAGAGAAGTTATTGCTGACTCGACTGAATTAACAGTTAGAGGACATTGTTATGACGCACTCGTAGGTTTGGCTGGATGTGATAAATCATTGCCAGGTTTAATGATGGCTATGTGTAGATTAAATGTTCCCAGTGTTTTTATGTATGGAGGCAGCATACTTCCTGGAAGATATAAGGGAAAAGATGTAACCGTAGTAGATGTATTTGAAGCAGTGGGTAAATACTCTTCAGGAAACGTAACTGAAAAAGAGTTAAAGGAATTAGAGTGTGTAGCGTGTCCAAGTGCTGGAGCATGTGGTGGACAATTTACTGCAAACACAATGGCCTGTGTTTCTGAAGCAATAGGATTGGCATTACCTTATTCATCTGGAGCCCCTGCTCCTTATGAGGATAGGGATAAGTATGCATTTGAATCTGGCAAACAAGTAATGAACTTGATTAAAGAAAATATTAAACCTAGAGATATTGTTACAAGAAAGTCACTCGAAAATGCTGCTACGATTGTTGCTGCAACTGGTGGCTCAACAAATGCTGGTTTACATCTTCCTGCAATTGCTCATGAGTGTGGCATAGAATTTAACTTAGATGATGTAGTTGAAATATTTAAAAAGACCCCATATCTAGCTGATTTAAAGCCAGGTGGTCAGTATGTAGCTAAAGATGTTTACGAGGCTGGAGGAGTTCCAATAATTATTAAAACTTTATTTGAAGGAGGTTTTATTCATGGAGACTGTCTTACTGTTACGGGAAAGACAATCGAAGAGAATTTAAAATCAGTCAATTTTAATGCGGATCAAAAAGTTATACGGCCATACAATGATCCATTGAGTCCTACTGGAGGAGTGGTGGGTCTAAAAGGGAATTTAGCTCCTGATGGCGCAATAGTAAAAGTAGCCGGAATGGAAAAATTACAATTTACAGGAAAAGCAAAATGTTTCGATTGTGAGGAAGATGCATTTGAATGCGTTAAAAATAATGACTACAAAGAGGGAGACGTATTCGTTATTCGATATGAAGGTCCTAAAGGTGGACCAGGAATGAGAGAGATGCTATCTACCACTGCAGCTATATATGGACAGGGAATGGGAGATAAAGTTGCATTAATCACCGACGGTAGATTTAGCGGTGCAACAAGAGGTTTTTGTGTTGGACATGTTTCTCCAGAAGCAGCAGTTTGTGGACCGATAGCTTTGATTAATGATGGAGATGAAATTTCCTTAGACGCAAGTACTGGTAAAATTGACCTTAATGTCTCTAATGAAGATCTGATTCTGAGAAAAAAAGGCTGGAAAGAGCGAAAGACAGATTTTAATTCAGGTACCCTTTGGAAGTATAGTCAAACAGTCGGTTCTGCAGCTTTTGGAGCTGTCACTCATCCAGGAGCAGAAAAAGAAACGCATGATTACAGCGAAATTTGATAATAACCCTTCAATTTTCAAATTTAATTAATTATCAAAAATTGTTCAAATTTCAGGGGATTTTTTTACTGAAATAGTACTAAAAACTAGTTGATTCATTTAAAATATTGATTGATACTCGTCTGCAGGAATCTAAATTTTTGAGGCTACATAATATGAATATAACTATTATAAGATTATTAAGAAATTCTGGCTTAGGAGTTATTGCATTTTTAATGTCAATTACTTTTTTAAGCGCAAACACTTTAACAAACATGGTAGACAGCATTCTTTCAAGTCATGAAGATATTGTAAATGCTAAGAAAGAATTGGAAGAAGCTGGTCGGGATGTAACTGATTCATGGTTAGCATATGCACCTGATCTTTCAGTAAAATGGGAAGGGGGTTCCAATGTTAAATATGAAGCTTCTTCTAACAGCGAAGTAGACGGATGGGATACATATGATTGGACTTACAAGCAAAAAATAATGGACTCAGGAGCTACCATTGCTGACATAAGAAATAAAAATTTAGAATTAGATAAACAAGAGCTTGAATACATCAGCGCAAGAAATGACCTCTTAATTGAAGCTGCAGATGCCTATCTTGGACTGATTAAAGCCTCAGAAAAATTACAAGCATCTATTGAAGCTGAAGCAAATACCAGAGAAACTTCTGGACAAGAAGAAATAAGAGTACAGGTTGGATCTGGTTTAACTTCAGATGTTTTAAAATCTAAACGTCAATTAGCTAGTGCTCAAAAAACAGTAATCACTGATGAGAAAGCTTTTAACTCTGCACTTTACACTTATGAAACAGTTTTTAAAACTGAAGATCCTGATGTAAACATTTTAACCAAGCCAAGAGTATCGCCTGAGGCACTTGCTATGTTACCAGACTCAATGATGGAAACTGTCAACTTAGCTTTAATGTTTAATCGTGATTTACTAATTTCTGAAATGGATGTCAAAATTGCCAGGAATGATGTAATTACAGCTTTAGCTGGATTTGGACCGACTGTTGATGCTGAAATTAAACAATCTCATAAGGACGATGCCTCTCACACTGCTGGTGGACATTGGGAGGAGCAAGCAAAACTAACAGTTGAGTTTCCTATTTCCGGTCTCTACATGGAAATGCCAGGTTACCTGAATGATAGATCAGCCTTAGATCGAGCTATTAATGATCATGCTATTAAGGAAAGAGATACTATTAAAGATGCGAAAGAAGCATGGCAGGAATATGCTAATGCTAGAACAATGTTGTCTTACAGTGAGAATGAAGCGACTATTGCACGTGAGCTTTTGACAATATCGCAAAAAGAAAGAGAAGCTGGTCAATCTGATGCTGCTGCTGTTCTTGCTGCAGAGGAAACTTTGGAAAGTGCTTTAAAAGATCTTTCTGATGATAGTATGTCTCTAGTGACAACAGTTTATGATTTACTTGATGTAATCAATATGCTTGAACCAAGCATGATTGAAGACACTCGAAAAGCTGGATCATTCAATACGAGTACTCAGTAAAGGAAGATAGAGAATATTGATACGTTAATAATTAAAGGAGAAAAATTAAAATGGCAGTAACCCAACAAGAGGCTCAAGAGTTTTTTCAGCAGGTAGCTGCTGCTGAATCTCCGGAGCAACAACAGGCATTAATTCAGGAATATGCAGCTAATAATGATAATCCTGATGAAATGCTTGCAGCAATAGTTCAATCTAATCCTGCTGCTGCTCAACAAATTGCTACTGTTACTGCTCAAGCTTTACCAGAAGAAGCTGCCGAAATAGCTGGTGCGATTGCTGCCGCTGCACCTGCTACTGCGAATGCAACTGCTGCTGCTATGGCGCTTGCTGCTCCTGATATTGCTGAAGATGTTGCTGCTGATGTTGTTCAGAATGCTCCTGCTGCTGCTGGAGCTGTTGCTTCTTCATTAACTCAAATTAATCCTGAGGCTGCTGCAGATATGGCAGCTGCAATTGCTGAAGTAGCGCCTGCTGCTGCTGGTGCAGTTGCAAATGCTGTTGCTGAAGCTGCTCCTGAAATGGCTGTTGATGCTGCTGCATCTATGGCTGCTGCTAATCCTGCTGCTGCAAATGGTGCTGCTAGTGCTGTTGCTGCCGCGGACCCTGAATCTGCTTTACAAGTTGCAACTGCTATGGCTCAAGCCGCTCCTGAAGCTGCTGCTGCTGTAGCCGCTGGAGTTGCGGCTGGAGGTTCTCAAGCTGCCGTTGCAGAAGTAAACCAAGAAACTGCCCAAGCCAATGCTGAAGCTCAGATTGAAATGCAATCTCAAGTAGCTGAAGCTCAAACTAATCTTGCAGATGCTTCTGGCGCTGAAGGTTCTCTTGCAGAAGCTCAAGGAGAAATTGCTGATGCGCAAACAGTTGCTCAAGAACAAATTTTAGAAAATACTCAAGCTGGTCAAGAAGCTGCTCTTGAAGCGTCACAAGAAGCTACTGCAGAAATAATGGCTGAGATGATTGAAATGAACCCAGATGCTGCTGCAGAAATTATTGCTGGTGCTGCTGCCTCAAATCCTGAAGCTGCTGCTGAAATGGTTCAAGAGATGATGGCATCAGATCCTGAAGGTGCGGTTGAATTATGTGCAGATATTGCTGAAGCTAATCCTGCTGCTGCCGCTATGGCAACAGAAGCTATTATTGAAGCTGCTCCAGATCAAGCTGTAGATGCTACTGCTGCGATGGCTGAAGTTGCTCCTGCTGCTGCAGGTGCTGCTGCAGAAGTTATGGCTGAACTTGCCCCTGAACAAGCCGGTGAGGCTGCTATGGCAATGCAAGAAGCTGCTCCTGAAGCTGCTGCTGCTGTTGCTGCTGGTGTTGCCGAAGGAAACCCTGAAGTTGCTCAAGAAGTAGCGAGTGAAATGGCTGCTGCTGATCCTGAAGCTGCTGCAGATATTGCAACAGGTATGGCTGCGGGTGCTCAAGCAAATGCCGCTGCTGCTGTTGCTGAAGTTCAAGCAGAAGCTGCTGCTGAAATTGCTGAGGTTCAAGCAGGACTCGCTGATACGGTTGCTGACGCACAAGCTAATCTTGCATCTGATGATCCAAATGTTGTAGCTGAAGCCCAAGCAACTCTTGCTGATGTTCAAGAAACAATTGCAGATGCACAAGCTGCTGCTCAAGAAACAATTGCTGATGCACAAGGTGCTGCAAGTGAAGCTGCTCAAGATCTAGCTGGCGACATTGCTGGCGCAATGATGGAAGCCAACCCTGAAGCAATTGGAGATATTGCAGAACAAATAGCTGAAGCAGTTCCTGGAGCTGCGGCTGGCGTAATGGAAGCTGTTGCTGAAGTTGCACCCGAACAAGCTGTTGAAGCTGCTGCTACGATGGCCGATGCAAACCCTGCTACTGCTGGAGCTGCTGTAGAAGCAATGACAGAAGCTTTGCCTGATTTAGCAACTGATGCAGCCATTGCAATGGCTGAAGCTGCTCCCGAAGCAGCTGCAAATATTGCCGCAACTGTTGCACAGGCAAACCCTGATGCTGCAACAGAGATCGCAACAGAAATGGCAGCTGTTGCTGCTAACAATGAAAATTTTTCTCAAGATGAAGCTCTAGCGATGCAAACAGCAATTGCAAGTCAAGTTGCAAGTGCTGCCCCAGAAGCTGCTGCTGAAGTTGCGGGTGCAATGGTTGACGCTATGGTTGGAGTTGAAGGAAATGCAAGCGGAGCAGACATTGCTGAAGCTGCCGCTGCAATGACGGCTAATGTTGCTGCTGCTGCAACGCAAGCAGATCCAGAACAAGCTGCTGATCTTGCTGGTGCAATGATGGAGCAGATGGCTGAGATTCCTGGAATTGAAGGCGAAGCTCTAGCTGAAACTGCTGCAGGCATGACAGCAAATATGGCTGCTGCTGCTGTTGCTGCTGATCCTGAAGCCGCTGCTGATATTGCTGGTGAGATGATGGAAGTAATGGGTGACATTCCTAATGTACCTGAAGAGTTTGATATGGCTGGCCAAATGGCTGAGATGGCAACTAACATGGCAACACAAGCTGTTGCTGCTGATCCCGAAGCTGCTGCTGATATTGCTGGTGCAATGATGGAACAAATGGCTGACATTCCTAATGTCTCTGACGAGTTTGATATGGCTGGCCAAATGGCTGAGATGACAGCAAATGTTGCAACGGTTGCTGCTGTTGTAAATCCAGAAGCTGCTGGCGAAGTTGCTGCCGCAATGATGGAGCAAATGGCAGAAATTCCTGGTGATGATATGGCTGATCATATGGCTGATATGGCTGCTCAAGTTGCTGAAGCTGCACCTGGTTCTGCTGGTGAAGTACTTGGAGTTATGGCTGAAGCTAATCCTGAAATGGCAGGAGATATGGCGTCGGCAATGGCTGAAGCTAATCCAGCTGCTGCACAATCCGCAATGGCGGGTCTTGCTGAAGCTGTTCCTGAATTAGCCGTTGAAGCCGCAACTGCAATTGCAGAAGCATCTCCAGAACTTGCTGGTATGGCTGCTGCTGGTGTTGCTGCAGGTAATCCTGAAGCTGCTGCAGAGGCTGCTCTTGCTTTAGCTGATGCAAATCCTGATGCCGCTGCTCAGATTGCGGCAAATGTCGCTAATGCAAATCCTGAATTTGCTGCAGAAGTTACTGCAGCTATGGCTGAAGCAAATCCTGATGCTGCCGCAGATATGGCTGCTGCAGTTGCACAATTTGCGCCTGGCGCTGCTGAAGCAGTTGCCACTGAATTAATGTCAAACAATCCTGAAGCCGCTGCTGAAATGGCTTCTGCGATGGCTGAAGCAAATCCTGCTGCCGCTGGAATGGTTGCTGCTGCAGTTATGGAAGCTGCACCTGAAGCTGCTGGCGATGCTGCTGCTGCTATGGCAGATGTAAATCCTGGCGTAGCTATGGCTGCTGCAAGTGCGATGGCTGAAGCTGATCCTGCTGCTGCTGCTGATATGGCTGC
>MDSW01215850.1_pt1 | contig 11730 bp, 12 predicted proteins | sample 811171 | NCBI WGS metagenome assembly MDSW01 (sample SAMN05326641, study PRJNA326480) | marine metagenome | isolation source: seawater | place: Atlantic Ocean: North West | collected 2012
GATTTAGTTAAAATAGCCTCACAGGTACTTGGTGGAAAAGGGGGCGGAGGGCGAAAGGATTTTGCTCAAGCAGGAGGAACTGATCAAAGTAAAATTGAAGAAGCTTTTAAAGTAATATCAAAAGAAATTAACTAATTTTTTTCTTTAAATTACTATCTATAACTTCTAAAAACTGATTAGTTGTTAAATACTTTGTAGATTTATCGATTAATATTGCTAAATCTTTTGTCATCGAACCGCTCTCTACTGTATCAACACAAACTTCCTCCAGACTTTTTGCAAATTTAATTAATTCATCATTATTATCCAGCTTACCTCTATGAGATAATCCCCTGGTCCATGCGAATATAGAAGCTATTGGGTTTGTAGAGGTTTCCTTTCCTTGTTGATGCATCCTGTAGTGTCTTGTAACGGTTCCATGTGCTGCCTCAGCCTCTACTGTTTTCCCATCTGGTGTCATCAAAACACTTGTCATTAATCCCAGAGAACCAAAGCCTTGAGCAACAGTATCAGACTGAACGTCACCATCATAATTCTTACATGCCCAAACATAACCACCATTCCATTTCATAGCGCATGCTACCATGTCATCAATTAATCGATGTTCATATGTAATTTTTTCTTTTTTAAATTTTTCAGAAAATTCTTTTTCAAATACGTCTTGAAATAAGTCTTTAAATCTTCCGTCATATGCCTTTAAGATTGTATTTTTAGTCGATAAATAAACTGGCCATTTTCTTATAAGGCCGTAATTCATGCATGCTCTTGCAAAATCTCTAATTGAGTTATCCAAGTTATACATGGTCAGAGCAGTTCCTGACCCAGGAAAATCAAAAACCTTAAATTCTTTTTTATTTTTTCCGTCTCTTGATGTCCATTTTACTTCAAGATTTCCCTCACCAGGTATTAAAAAGTCAGTTGCTCTATATTGATCTCCATAGGCGTGTCTCCCAATTACGATTGGAAGTGTCCAGCCCGGAACTAATTTTGGAACATTTTTACAGATAATTGGTTCTCTAAAAACGGTACCTCCTAATATGTTTCTTATAGTTCCATTAGGAGATCTCCACATTTTTTTAAGACTAAATTCTTTTACTCTCTCTTCATCCGGAGTTATCGTTGCGCATTTTATACCCACCCCATACTTCTTAATGGCGTTAGCTGAATCAATCGTTATTTGATCGTTTGTACTGTCCCTGCTCTCCATTCCAAGATCAAAATATTTCAGATCTACTTCCAGATAAGGTTTAATTAGTTTATCTTTAATAAATGACCATATAATTCTTGTCATTTCGTCGCCATCTAACTCAACAACGGGGTTTTTAACTTTAATTTTTGCCATAAAATATTGATTGATTATGCAAGATTTTTATACATATTAAGAAAAAATTAGCAAACTAAAAAATTATGTTTAATACAATATTTCCTAAAATACACAAAGAAGGTTACAAGTTTTTGGCTATTTCAATAATAGCTACTGCAATACTAATGATTTTTTTTGATATCTTAGGTTATTTAGCAATATTAGTTACAATATGGGTTTATTACTTTTTTAGAGACCCTGAAAGACATTCTATAAACGATGATAATTTTTTTGTTAGTCCAGCTGACGGACTAATAACTCAGATTAAGGAGACTAATGGCCCGAAGGAACTAAAATTTGAAGACCAAACTTTTACAAAAATAAGTATTTTTATGAATGTTTTCAACTGTCATGTAAACCGATCACCTGTATCCGGCAAAGTCACAGAAATTTTTTATAAGCCGGGAAAATTTTTAAATGCCAACCTTGATAAAGCTAGCGAGGAAAATGAGAGAAACTATTACAAAATAAAAACCTCATCTGGAGAAGAAATTGTAATAGTTCAAATTGCAGGTCTTATTGCTAGAAGAATTGTATGCGACATTGACCAGGGCAAAGACTTAAAACAAGGTGAAAGAATAGGCATGATAAGATTTGGAAGTAGAGTTGATTTATTTTTTAAAAATAAAAAAGTTTTAGCAAAATTAGGTCAAAACGTTATAGCTGGAGAAAGCTTATTAGCTAAAAGCGAATGAAAGAAAATAACAAATTTAAACTAGTATCATCAAAAAAAACTAGATATATTTTACCAAATATTCTTACGATAGCTGGAGTGTGTTTAGGAATAAGCTCAATTAAATTTTCTCTAGATTTAAATTTTAAGTTAGCTGTAATTTTTATTCTTCTAGCGGCAATACTTGATGCATTAGACGGCAGAATAGCTAGATTAATAAAAGGAACCTCAGATTTTGGAAAAGAACTTGACTCATTGACTGATTTTGTAAGTTTTGGAATAGCTCCAGCGTTTATCATTTATTTTTGGGAATTAAATAATTATGGAAAAATTGGTTGGGCAATTACTTTAATTTACTCAGTCTGTTGTGTTTTAAGATTAGCGAGGTTTAATCTTACAAAGTACGAGGAAACTCAATCTTGGAAACAAAATTATTTTGAGGGTATACCTTCACCTATCGGCGCAATATTGATTTTAACACCATTAATATACAGTTTAACTGATATAAATTTTTTTAGTAATTTTAATAATATCACACCTTATCTAACGGTTTTAGTTTCAATACTTCTGATAAGCAAGATACCAACTTTTTCTTTCAAAAAAGTGAAGATTAGACCAAAATTAACTATATTTATTTTATTTGGGATTGGAGTTTGTTTAGTATTTTTAATATTCTTCACCTTTAAAGCTTTATTATTGTTTAGTATTGGTTATTTTCTTTCAATACCTTTTTCAGCCTATTTTTATTTTAAAAATAAAAAAGTAAGCGAGATACCTGATGATGAGAGTCATGAAGATGTTTTATAATGAAAAGTAAATCAAAAAATTGGGTAAAAAAACAAAACAAAGACCCATTTTTTAAAAAAGCAAAATTGTTAGGATATAGATCAAGATCTGCCTTTAAATTAATAGAATTAAATAAAAAATTTCATTTTTTTAGTAAAAACATAAATTTGCTGGATCTCGGGTCTTCACCTGGGGGTTGGTCACAAGTTGCAAGCAATGAAATCTCAAAGGGAAAAATTATTTCTATTGATATAAAAGACATGGAAGAGATTAAAAATGTTAAATTTTTTAAGGGAAATTTTTTAAATACCGATTTACAAAATAAAATTATTTCAAGTTTTTCAGGTAAAATTGATGTCCTATTATCTGATATGGCAGAAAATACAACCGGTAACAAGGATTTAGACTGTATAAGAACAAACAGCCTCTGTTTAGATGTGATTTCATTTGCTCTTAAATTACTTAAAGAAAATGGAACAGTGATATCAAAATTATTTATGGGTCAAGATTTCAACGAAGTTAAAGATTTGGCTAAGAGTAAATTTGTGAAAATAAATTTTTTCAAACCCGAATCAAGTAAGGATTTTTCAAAAGAGACTTATATACATTGCAAAGGATTAAAGTCTTTATAATTTTATAAAATCGTATATAAGTTTATATGGAATTAATAAAAGAAGCTCTCACTTTCGATGACGTATTACTATTACCTAGGTACTCTGATATTTTACCATCAGAAACAAACACATCAATAAGATTATCAAAAAAAATATTTCTAAAATTACCGTTTATCTCGTCAGCAATGGATACAGTTACAGAGTCCAAAATGGCTATAGCTATTGCCAGACAAGGAGGGTTAGGTGTCATTCATAGAAATTTTGATATTAAAACTCAGTCGAATGAAGTTTCAAAAGTTAAAAAATTAAATTTTTTTGTAGGTGCTGCCGTAGGGACAAGCAGTCAAGACATTACAAGAGTAAAAAATCTTATAAATGCAGGAGTAGACCTAATTGTTATTGATACGGCGCACGGGCACAGCAAGAGAGTATTGAAAACATTAGAAAAAATTAAAAAGATCGCAAAGGATCAAACTATGTGCGTTGGAAACATTGCGACATCCGAAGCAGCAAAAAAATTATATAATCTTGGTGCAGATGTGGTTAAAGTTGGTATAGGTCCAGGCTCAATATGCACCACAAGAATAATAGCTGGAATTGGAGTCCCACAGCTAACCGCAATTATGGAGGTAAAAAAAGCTTTAAAAGGAAAAAAAATTAAAATTATATCTGATGGAGGTATAAAGTTTTCTGGAGATATAGCCAAAGCTCTCGGTGCCGGCGCAGACTGTATAATGATGGGTTCTATGCTTGCAGGGACAGAAGAGAGTCCAGGAAAAAAATATAAATTAAAAAATAAATTTTACAAAGATTATAGAGGAATGGGATCAATCGGCGCTATGTCAGAAGGTTCTTCAGATAGGTATGGCCAAAAAAGATTTAAAGATAAATCTAAATATGTACCAGAAGGGGTAGAAGGTAGAGTTTTATATAAAGGCACAGTTCAAAAAATAATTTTTCAACTAAAAGGTGGCCTCAAGTCTTCAATGGGATATATCGGAGCAAAGAATTTAGATGAAATTCAAAAGAATGCTAGGTTTATAAAAATTACTAAAGCAGGTTTTTACGAAAGCATGGTGCATAGTGTGGAAATAACTGATAATATTTCAAATTATAAATTATGATCAGAAATACATTTTTATTTTTATTTTTTGTTTTTTTTTCTCAAAAAGTATTTTCAGAAGTTGCTTTTTTTGACTCAGGAAAAGTTTTTTTTGAAAAGGAGGACTTTGAAAAAGCAAAAATCAAATTTGAACAATCAATTGTTTTTGATCCTAAAAATGAAAATTCATATTTATATTTAGCAAAAATATTTAAGATACAAGAAAAAGATAGTCTTGAAGAGCAAAATTTAAATACAGTAATACTTTTAAATCCCAAAAATGAAGAAGCATTATTCGAGTTGGCTTTATTAAAGATAAGAAAATCTAATTATTCTGAGACTGAAAAATTAATAAACACTTTTAAATCAGTATGTAAAAAAATGTGCTCTAAATCTCAAGAATTAGAAAATAAATTGAAAAATTCATTAAAGAATTAAATGGATTTTACCAGTAAAAATAATTTGAAAAAAAAGATTATTATTGTTGATTTTGGCTCTCAAGTCACAAAGTTAATTGCAAGAAGAATAAGGGAACTGGGTGTTTTTTCAGAGATATATAATATTAACCAAATAAACTCTGAAAAAAATTTTGATAATATAGGTGGAATAATTTTATCTGGAGGCCCTTCCACTGTAACTGAAAAAAATTTTCCAAAGGTATCAAAAAAAATATTTGAAAAGAAAATCCCAATCTTAGGTATTTGTTACGGTCTTCAACTTATAGCAAAAACATTTGGTGGAAAGGTAAACTCTATTCAAAAAAAAAGAGAATTTGGCGGTGCTTTGCTCAAGAAAATTAAATCATCTGTCTTAACAAAAAATTTTTTTAAAAATGGTATATCGAAAGTTTGGATGAGTCATCAAGATGCAGTTATCAAATTACCGAAAAATTTTATTAAAATTGCATCTACTAATAATTCTGCTTTATCGGTCATAGAAAACAGAGAAAATAAAATTTACGGGATACAATTTCATCCAGAAGTGACTCATACCAATAGGGGAAAAATTATATTTAGAAATTTTATATATAATGTTTGCAAAGTTAAGAAAAATTGGAAGGCTGGTTTAGAAAAGAAAAGAATAATAAATGAGATACGTAAAGAAGTGAAAAACAATAAAGTAGTCTGCGCTTTATCCGGAGGTGTAGATAGCAGTGTAGTTGCACTAATTATTAATGAAGCAATAGGCTCAAAATTAAAATGCATAATGGTTGACACAGGGTTAATGAGAAAAAATGAATTTAAATTTACATCAAAAATTTTTAAAAAAAAATATAAGCTTAATATCAAGATTATTAATGCAAAAAAAATATATCTTAATAAATTAAAAAATGTACAGGATCCTGAAAAAAAAAGAAAAATTATTGGGAATCTTTTTATTAAAATTTTTGAAAAGGAAGCAAAGAAATTTAAAAATGTTAAGTATCTAGCCCAGGGAACATTATATCCTGATGTTATTGAGAGCCAATCTGCCACTGGAAGCAAAACTTCAAAAATTAAATCTCATCATAATGTTGGTGGTTTACCAAAAAAAATGAAACTAAAACTTTTAGAGCCATTAAGGGAATTTTTTAAAGATGAGGTCAGATCTTTAGCAAAATCTTTAGATCTAATTCCATCTATAAGAAACAAGCATCCTTTCCCCGGGCCAGGGTTAGCGATAAGAATAATTGGGAAAGTCTCTGAAAATAAAGTGAAAATTCTTCAAGAGGCTGATAATATTTTTATTAACGAACTACATAAAAACAAACTCTACGACAATATTTGGCAAGCATATGCAGCATTACTACCAGTAAAAACAGTAGGTGTAATGGGTGACTCAAGAACATACGAGAATATTTGTCTTTTAAGAGCTGTTATTTCTCAGGACGGCATGACAGCAGAAAGTTTTAATTTTCCTAAAAAATTTCTTGATATGGTATCAAATAAAATTGTGAATGGTGTACCTGGTATAAATAGGGTAGTTTATGATACTACTTCCAAACCACCCGGTACTATAGAGCTTGAATAAAATGAAAAAAATTAAAAAAATTTTGAATATGAAAAATAAAAGTAAGATAGTTTGTTTAACTTCTTACTCTTATAACATTACTTCGATACTAGATAAATATTGTGACATTATTCTAGTTGGGGACTCGCTCGCAAATGTTCTTTATGGAATGGGAAATACTCATAATATTAATCTTAATACAATGATGCAACACGCGCTTAGTGTAAAAAAAAAAATCAAAAATTCTTTATTTATTGTTGATTTGCCGAAAGGGACATATAGAAACCCAAATACTGCACTAAAAAACTCAAAATTTTTGATGAAAAAAACTGGATGTCATGGGGTAAAAATTGAGAGCAATAATAAAAATTATAATATTATCAAAAAACTTGCTAAAGCGAAAATTCCGGTTATGGGTCACATAGGCTTTACACCACAATCTAAACATAAATTTAAAATTCATGGTAGAGATACAAAAAGTAAAAACAAACTAATAAAAGAGGCAAAAAAAATAGAAGAGTCTGGGGCGTTTTCAATTGTACTAGAGTGCATCTCAAAAACAGCCGCGAAAAGTATAACAAATTCTTTAAGGATACCAACTATTGGTATTGGCTCATCAGTTTATTGCGATGGTCAAATACTAGTTACGGATGACATAATTGGTTTAAGCGGGTTTAAGCCGAAATTTGTAAAAAAATATTCAGATATATATAAATTGATTAGCTTAGCAGTTAAGAGATATGCTAAAGATGTAAAAGAAAACAAATTTCCAACAAACAAAAACACATTTCAATGAGCGATCAAAAAAATACTGAAATCAAAAAAGAAAACATATTTATTAATTTTTTTAAAAAAAATAAAAAATATATTTTTTATTTATTCTTAATTACAATAATAGTTCTTTTTATAGTCCTTTTTATAAATATTAAAAAAGATAGAGAGAACATCAAGATTTCTGAAAATTTCATTAAGGCAGAAATTTTAATAAAAAAAAACAAAAAAGATGAAGCAAAAGAAATTTTTGAAAAAATCATTAAAAGTAAAAATATTTTTTATTCACCAATGGCATTATCTGAAATTATAGAGCACGAACTAAGTGGTATTCAAGAAATTGCAAATTATTATGATATTATTATAAGTATCAGAGGTCTTGATAGAGAAAAAAAAGATCTTTTTAAATTAAAAAAGATTATATCCACTTCAAGCTTTGTCTCTCAAAAAGAAGTTATCAATCAAATAGAGCAATTGATCGAAGAAGAGACCATTTGGAGAAATGTTGCTTTTAAATTTTTAATAAATTATTTAGAGGGCATTGGAGAAGTTAAGAAAGCAGAAAAATATAAAATATTAATGAAAAATTAATGAAAAAATATATTATAATTCTTATTTCCACATTATTTTTAAGCTGTTGTTCGTTTGATAATAAATCTGGAATCTGGAAGGGTGATCAAGAGGAGGTTAAAACAAAATCACTTAAAAAAAATTTAAAATCAATAACTACCTCAAAAAGTGAAAATATTGACCTTATTACAAAATCAAATAAGAATTTTTTTAAGTTATCAAAAATTAAAAAAACATTATCATGGGAATATCCTCATTTAAATCTAAAAAACTTTTATGCAAATTTATATTTTAATGAAAATTTAAATTTTTTTTCAACAAAAAAACTTTCAAATAAAAAATTAGAAAAAGAAATCTTATATAAAAATCAAAAACTAATTTTTAGGGATATTAAAGGAACTATTTATGTTTATTCATTATCTGATAATTCCATTAAAAAATTTAATTTTTATAAAAAGAAATATAAAAATTTTAAATTAAAAACATTCGTCGCTTTAAGCGATAGTTCTATTTATGTTGCAGATAACATGGGTTACGCCTACTGTTTAGAGTTAGAGAGCGCTAGTCTGAAATGGGCTAAATTTTATGAAATACCATTTATGTCTAACATAAAAATAGATGACAAAAAAATATTTTTGACGAATGAAAATAATGATATTTTTGTTTTAAATAAATTTAATGGTGAAAAACAATGGAATTTTACAACTGATAATAGTATTTTTAAATCTGATTATTTAAATAATTTGTCAATTTTCGGAACAAATCTTTTGCTTTTAAACACTAACGGGAGCGCTTATTCAATCAATTATAGTAATAGGCAATTAAATTGGATATTAAATTTTAAAGACTTTTTAAGCACAAAAACATCAAACATTTTTAAGGGAAAACATTTAATTATTCAAAAAAATAATGTTTTGATTTCTTCTGAAAGATTTGTTTCTTTACATAATATTAATTCGGGTGTGAAGTATTGGGAACTTAAGATAGACAATTATTTAAATCCAATATTTTCTCAAGATCTAATTTTCTTAGTAGATAAAAAATATAACTTAATCTCAATCGATAAGTCATCAGGACATTTAGTTTGGAAAATGAACTTTTCACAAATTATTGGTGACCAAGCATTATCTGAGATCAAAAAAAAGAGAATAGGAAAAATTAATGATTTAAAATTGATAAATGATAAATTATTTCTGCTTACTTCTAAAGCAAAATTGATCAAGATTGATCCTATCTCAGGAAAAATACTTAGTTACGTTAATCTTCCATCTGACATAAACTCTGATGTGATTTTTGTGGAAGGCAAAATGATATATATTGATAAAAAAAACCGACTTTACAGCGTAGGTTAATTAGACGACTTTCCGCTTAAAAGTGACAATTGAGCAATTTTATTTTCACCGTCAGCATCTAGTGGACTTACAGGATAATCTCCCGTGAAATAATGATCGCTAAACTGCGAGTAAGAATTATTTCTTTTTCCTTTACCAAGAGCTTGGTAAAGACCATCGATACTTAAAAATTTTAGAGATTTAGCTTGTAAATAATTGCACATTTCCTCATTGTTTCTTCCATGTGCTAACAATTCTTTTTTTGTTGGCATATCCACGCCATAAAAATCTGGATATTTAATTTCTGGACAAGCTATTCTGACATGAACTTCACTTGCGCCAGAGTCATAAAGCATTTTAACAATTTTTAAACAAGTAGTTCCTCTTACCAAAGAGTCATCAATAAGAATAACTGACTTGTTTTTAACAATACTTTTTGTTGAGCTTAATTTCAATTTAACTCCTAAACTTCTTATATTTTGCGAAGGTTCAATAAAAGTTCTTCCAACATAATGATTTCTTATTAAACCAAGTTCAAATTTTTTTTTACTTTCTTCCGCAAAACCCAATGCTGCGGGCACCCCAGAGTCTGGCACTGGTATTACTATATCAGCATTAATATCGCTTTCTTTAGCTAACTGTTTACCAAAATTTTTTCTATATTCGTATGCACATTTACCGTCGATAAAACTATCTGGACGCGCAAAGTATATATATTCAAATATACATGGCCGGGCTTTTTGTTTTGGAAAAGGTTTTATACTTGAAACTTTTTGATTTTCTATTACGACGATTTCACCATTCTCAATTTCTCTAACAAATTTTGCACCCACAATATCTAACGCACAAGTTTCCGATGCAAAAATGTATGAGTTTTTTAACTTTCCGAGAACTAAAGGCCTAATACCGTAAGGATCTCTCAATCCTATAAGTTTTTTGTTCGTCATCATAATAACAGAATATCCGCCCTGTATTTGAAACAATGTATCAATTATTTTATCAATGATTTTATCTCTTTTTGACTTAGCAATGAGTTGAACAATGGTTTCTGTATCTGTTGTTGTTCTAAATATTGCACCATCTTTTACTAAAGTATCCCTTAATGAGATTGCATTAGTTAAATTACCATTATGAGCTATGCTTAGCCCACCACCAAATAAGTCTGCAAAAAACGGCTGGATATTTCTTATAGAGGTCTCCCCAGTTGTTGAATATCTGTTATGACCAATAGCAAAGCTTCCAGGCAAATTTTTTATAACTGAGCTCTTAGTAAAATTATCTCCAACTAAACCTTGCCTTTTCTCAGAGTGATAATTTTTTCCATCAAAAGAAACTATTCCACATCCTTCTTGACCCCGGTGTTGCAAGGCATGTAATCCTAAAGCTACTAAAGCTGATGCGTCAGGATGATTTGAGATACCAAAAATTCCACATTCCTCTCTCAATTTATCAGAGCTATATTTTTTCAATTTTTTCCTTAGTATTTTCAAATTCTTTTTGCTTTGGGAACTCTTCAATTAAAACTTCGCTTCCTTTTTTTACAATACTATAAGAGTAAGATTTTTCGACATCTATATCCCAATTATCTAGTGGATAAAACCAATTAGTTACAGAAAACAAACAAACAGAGACCACATATCCCTTAAAGACACCAAATAATAAACCAAAAGCCTTATCCATTGAACCAAAACCTGTCCATTTAATCGAACTACCCAATGCTTTTCCAATCATGATAATTAGAAATAAGGAAATTATATAAATACCTATTCCCAGTCCAAAGTCATTAAGAAAAGGAGAGTCAATATATTCTGAAACCCACGGTTGAAGCTTTGGAATTAAAAAAATGGTTATAATTAAAGCTAAAACCCATTTCATAAAAGATATGAAGCTAAGTGTAAATCCTTTTGAAGAGCATTGAATTAAAAAAAAAATCATTATTAAGAGAAAAGTAATATCAAAAAAATTTAATTTATTAATAAAATTATCAAAAAAATCGAAATCCATTTTATGATAGCTGTTCCGGTCCAAAAGGCTTGAATGTTAATAAAAGATTTGGCAGTAAAGTAAGAACAGATACTAAAGCTAAAAGCATGGCAATACCTGTAAAAATACCAAAGTAGATCGTTGGTATAAAATTAGATAAAACCAAAATAGAGAATCCAAATACAATAGTTATTGAGGTATTTAATATCGCTATACCAACTGTGTTATGACATTTGTCTATTGTACGATTATAATTTTTTATTTTCTCAAATTCCTCTCTAAATCTATAAATATAGTGAATGCTATTATCTACAGCTATACCAATTGTAATTGCTGCAATAGTGATTGTCATCATATCTAATGGAATTTTAGCTAGGCCAATAATACCTAAAATAAATAATGCTGCTAAAAAGTTAGGAGTGACTCCAATAATAGATAATTTAATATTTCTAAATAAAATAAAAAACATAATAGAAATTCCCAACATTACTATTCCTAAAGTTAGTATTTGAGATTTAAATAAACTTTGTAATAAATTATTAAAAAGA
>MDSW01116238.1_pt1 | contig 11729 bp, 7 predicted proteins | sample 811171 | NCBI WGS metagenome assembly MDSW01 (sample SAMN05326641, study PRJNA326480) | marine metagenome | isolation source: seawater | place: Atlantic Ocean: North West | collected 2012
CGGGGGGCCCCGGCGCGCCCAGCGCGGGCGGCGACGGCGCGTGCGTCGGGTTCATCGCCGCGTTCTGCGCCGCGGCGGTCCACGCCGCGACCGCGCTCCGCGCCCACTCGTCGATGAGCTCGGGGGATGGCGAGGGCACGGAGGGGACGTTCGCGGCGGCGCGGCGGTCGGGGGTCGTTCCGGACGCGCCGCTCGAGGATGACGCGCGACTCGAGACCCTACTCGCGCGGCTTCGTCGGCTTCGTCGGTCCGACGAGGACCTCGGGTCGCGCCGGGGACTCGGGCGGTCCGCGGGGGCGCGCGCGGAGGTGGCGTCGACATCGCGCGGGGCGGGTCGCGAGGCGCCGGCGTCGTCGCCGCCGCCGTCGCCCGCCATCGCGCGCGCGCGCGGCGCGATGGGATCTCCCGGGAGCCCCAAGTGCGGTCGGTGGCTCGCCTAGGGATTCGCGCGTCGCGGGGGGTCGTGACCGCCGCGGGGGCTGCGCGCGAGGGGGCGGGGCGCGGGGGGGAGGAGCGTGAGGGTGGGGGACGGCGCGAGGTTCGGTCGGCGGTTCGTCGAGGGACGCGGTCGGCGGACGCGCGGCGGCGCGGCGGCGCGAGGTTCGATCGCGCCGCGCGGCGGCGAACAGCCGGAACCGCGCGCGGACGTTGGGGTAAGGGCGCGATCGATCGTCGATCGCGCGCGCGCCTCTCGGTCTCGAGCGGATCCCGAGCGCACCTTCGCCCCGCGCGGTCCCGGGGTGCGTGATCTCCCCGCGCCCGCCTCGCTCGCGGTCCTCTCGCGCGGCGCCCGCGCGCGCGCCGAGGTGGCTTCGCCGCCCCTCGGGAGATGGGGACCCTCGTCGTTCGACGGCGCATAACGAAAACGCCAAGTTTCCAAAAAGTGGTTCTCGAAACACTTTTCCCAATCCCGGGGAGATATTTGCGCGGATGGCGTGCAGTATCTTTCTCGCCAACAGAGAATTCCAGTGCGGGCGTCGATGTGGAGGACAGGTGGCCCCGATTTCTACCCGAACGCGGAACACCTGGCGGATCGATCGGTTCATACAAAATTGGTTTTGGGTCCCGGTCGCGTCGGAGGCGCGCGATCGAGTGCGTTTGACCGTTGCGCCCTGGGTCGTGACCCGCCAGATCGGCTCGGCACCCCCTTTGGCACCCTGGCGCAGTCGCGCGCGGAAGTCCACGCGACTGGTGGAAAATCCGCGCGGGCGGATATCGAGCCCTCCTGGCAGGAGGAAGGGTTGCGTCGTTCTCCCCGGAGCCCGGGCGGGCGCGCGCAGCCCCGCCGCGCGGCACTTTCGACGCGCGCCTCTCCCCGGCGAACGCACTCACCAGATGGCCGCCATGATGCTCTCCGGCATGTCCGCCTCCCTCGCCGCGAGGCCGGTCCTCCCCGCGCGCGCCGCCTCCAAGGCGCGCGCCGGGCAGGCGATTCCGATGCAGCCGATGGGCGCCAGCAAGCGCGCGGTCCGCCTCTCCACCGTCGCGTCCGCCGCGCCCACCCCCGGCGGCGTGAAGTCCTCCAGGTGCGCCCGAACCCGACCCTCGCCGCGCGCGCGCGACCTCCCGATCCCCCCGCGCGCCGTCGCGCGACGAGCGCGCGCGTCCCCGCGCGATCGCGCGCCTCGATCGCCCCCGCCCCGCGCGCCCGAACCCGTCCGACTCGGCAAACGGTCCCGCCGAGTGGATAACAAAACAAAACTTCCGCCGATCGCGTCCCGCCCGCCTTCGACCCCGCCGACCGAACGCGTCCCCTGACCGAACGCCCTCACCGACCCCTCGCGACCGACTGCTCGTCTCCTCGACTCCGCGCACGCGCAGGCGCGCGTCCTCCGTCGCGACGCTCGCGACCGCCCCCGTGGTGAACGCGGTGGACCTCATGGACCCCACCCCCACGCCCTGGTACAAGCGCGAGTTCGACATTCACACCGCGCTCGACAAGGGCCTCGGCTCCATCCTCCTTCTCGCGGCCACCGCGGCGTCGCTGATGCTCGCGAACTCCATGTTCAGCGGCGGCTTCATCGGCTTCTGGGAGCACTTCCACATCGGCCCCAAGGCGCTCGGCCTCCACCTCAACGCGCACGAGTGGGTCAACGAGGGCCTGATGGCGCTCTTCTTCTTCAACGTCGGCCTCGAGATCAAGCGCGAGTTCGTGTACGGCTCGCTCTCCAACTTCCGCGCCGCGCTGCTCCCCTGCGTCGGCGCCCTGGGCGGCATGATCTTCCCCATGGGCGTGTACCTCGCGCTCAACTCCGTCGCCGGGGGCGTCCCCGCGGGTTGGGCCATCCCGATGGCGACGGACATTGCCTTCGCGATGGGCGTGTACAACTTCTTCAAGAACCGCATGCCCCCCGCGGTGGCCACGTTCCTGCTCACGCTCGCGACCGTGGATGACCTCGGCGCGATCGCGGTCATCGCCGTGTGCTTCGCCAAGGGCATCGTCCCGATGTACCTCGGCGTCTCCGCCGCGCTCTGCGGCGTCATGGCGCTCGCGTGCAAGAAGGGCGTCACCAACATGGTCGTCCACACCGCCATGGGCGTCGCGCTGTGGTTCGCCCTCCTCAAGGGCGGCATCAACGCCGACATCGCGGGCGTCATCTCCGCGCTCGCCATCCCCGCCGGCGCGTCCGCGCCCGAGGGCACGCACGCGCACAAGATGGACGTCGACTCGGAGAAGGTGACGCTCCTCGACCACCTCATCCACGTCATGCACCCCCTCTCCTCCCTCCTCATCATGCCCCTCTTCGCGCTCGCGAACTGCGCGGTGCCCGTGAACTCCTCCGCCCTCGGCGGCGTCATGACCACCCCCGTCGGCCTCGGCATCATGGCGGGACTCATGATCGGCAAGCCCGTCGGCATCGCGGGCCTGTGCTGGCTCTCCACCAAGGTGGGCATGTGCTCCTTCCCCGCCGGCATGAACTTCAAGCACCTCGTCACCGTGGGCATGCTCGCCGGCATCGGCTTCACCATGTCCCTGTTCCTCATCGAACAGGCGCTCGTGGGCATGCCCGCCATCTCGGCGACGGCGAAGCTCGCCATCCTCTGCTCCTCGGGCCTCGCCGCCACCATCGGCGGCTTCGCGATGAGCAGATTCCCGGTGTACATGTGCGAGATCGTGTGCGACGAAGATAGCTGCCGCCCGGAGCTCATGGAGGAGCAGGTCTTCAAGGCGGAGAACGACTGCGACGAGGTCGCGTGCGAGCCCAAGGAGTTCAAGGAGGAGGTGTCCGCCGTCACCGGCGAGGCCGACAAGAAGAAGAAGGACTAAGGGGTCCCCGAGAATCTCGGAGCGCCGCGCGTCGACGTTTTTATTTTTCGAAGAAAAAAGGCGCGCGCGCGCGCGGCGAAACGGAAACGCGCGCGCCGCACTCCGCCCGTCTCGCGACGCGGCCGCCTGTACAATTACCAGGGCATCACCACGCGCTTGGGAGGGATGATGCGCTCGTCCGAAGGAGGGCGTCGAGGAGCGACGCGCCGAGGACGCGGCATACGATAGCACCCAAATTTTTATTTTATCGAGCTGAGAGGATCTCGGATACGGGATAAGTCTCGACGACACGCCCCGGACGCGACCTCGCGCGCGCCTGCAGCAGTGTCCAGGTCAGCGTCCGATGCCGCATGCGATTTTTCGCGCCGGCGAATCTGGCTTCAAACGTTTTCGCGTCGCGGGTCGAAACGCGGAGCGTCCCGGTGAAAATGCCCGTCATCCGACCGGGCGCCCGGTTTCACGCGCGCTCTCTTTGAAAGCGAAAACAAACACCTCCGCTTTTCGCCGATTCGCGACGACGCGGGAGATGCTGCGCCTCTCGGGCGTCGCGTCCCGTCGATGTCGCACGCGTGCGCCTCGTCCGCGGGATCTCGCGCGTTCGTTCGCGCGCGCACACTCTTCGGCGCCGGGTTCGGTCGCGTCGCGCACCCCGCGAAGGAGGCGCGTTCGTCGAGGGCGGCTCGGCGCTCGGAGCGGTCCTCTCCGCGGGTGAGGGGAGGGGAGGGGAAGGTCTCGGACGCTTCCGAGAGAATTATCGCCCCTCGCGGGAGGGTCGTTTTCCCGGGAGGCGCGTCGTTCGCGACCGCGGGGTCGCGGGCCCTCGGCGGGGATGTCGGACGTATCGGGTCGCGCGCGCGGTCCTCCGCGCGGCGGTTCGGACGAGCTCTCGGACGCCGCCCCCCGCGTCGCGAAGACGGACACGGTGTACTCGGACCGCTTCGTGCCTTCGCGGAGCGCGTCCGCGGGGCTTCGGGGATTCAACCTCCTGGACGGCGCCGCGCCTCCCGCGAGCGCGTCGCACCCGTCGAGCGAGCGCGAGGACACGTCCGCGGCGTATTCCACGCTCCTCCGCGCTGAGCTCCTCGGCGACAACAACGCCGCGGGCCTCGCGTCGCCTCCCCGGACGGGCCTCGGCGCGTCCTCGACGCCTCCGACGTCCGCGTTCGCCCCCGCGAGCGCCTCGCACGCCCCCATCGCGTCGTCGCGTCGGTACTCGCACGCCTCCCCGCCGTCGCGAAACTTGTTCCGATTCAAGACGCTGCGCGCCGCCGGCGGCCTGGGCGACCGCCCGGACTCGCCGTACTCCCTCAGCCCCGTCGGCGGCGACGGCCCGCTGGGCACGACCGCCACGTCGCCGCGCCGCGCGCCGCGGAAGATCGCTCGGAGTCCGTTCAAGGTGCTCGACGCGCCCGCGCTGCAGGATGACTTTTACCTCAACCTCGTCGACTGGAGCTCGCACAACGTCCTCGCCGTCGGCTTGGGCACGTGCGTCTACCTCTGGAGCGCGTGCACGAGCAGGGTCACGAAGCTGTGCGATCTCGGCCCCTCGGACTCCGTGTGCAGCGTCGCGTGGACGCAGCGCGGGACGTACCTCGCGGTGGGCACGAATCAGGGCGAGACCCAGCTCTGGGACGCGACCAAGTGCAAGCGCGTCAGGGCCATGGGGGGCCACCGCACCCGCGTCGGCACCTTGGCGTGGTCCTCGAGCGTCCTCAGCTCGGGAAGCCGCGACCGGAACATCCTCCAGCGCGACGTTCGCGATTCCGCGCATTACCACGCCAAGCTCGTCGGGCACAAGTCCGAGGTGTGCGGCCTGAAGTGGAGCTACGACGACCGCGAGCTCGCGAGCGGCGGCAACGACAACCAGCTGTACATCTGGAGCGCCAACTCGACGCACCCCGCGCTGCGCTACAGCGACCACACCGCCGCGGTGAAGGCCATCGCGTGGTCACCGCACCAGCACGGGCTGCTGGCCTCGGGGGGCGGCACCGCGGACCGATGCATCCGGTTCTGGAACACCACCACGGACGCGGCGCTGAGCTGCGTCGACACCGGGTCGCAGGTGTGCAACCTGGTGTGGAGTAAAAACGTCAACGAGATTGTCTCCACGCACGGGTACTCCCAGAACCAGATCGTCGTGTGGAGGTACCCGACGATGTCGAAACTCGCGACGCTCACGGGGCACACGCTGAGGGTGCTGTACCTCGCCATCTCGCCGGACGGACAGACGGTCGTCACGGGGGCGGGGGACGAGACGCTCAGGTTCTGGAACGTCTTCCCGGGGCCGAAGAGCGCAGGGAGCGTCAGGGACTCGAGCGCGTGGAGTCTGGGGAGGACGCACATTCGATGACGACAGACGCGAATCGACGCGAGGGAGGGGAGAAGCTTTCACGCGCGCCACGCGCGTTTCGGAGCGTAGAAAAACCTATTCGAACAGGGCGGGGACGCGCGAGACGATGCACAACGAGACGAGACGGAGACGGAATCACGCGTCGACGAACGCGCCGCGACCTGAGCGCATCCTCACTCCCGGCCTCCTCGATCGTCAAAATCACTTTTTGAAGATGCTTCCCAGCGCTCCGAACGCGGACCTCGCGCCTCCGTTCTCGTCGAAATCTCTCTCCGGCCTCCGCCTCGGCTGCGCGACGCCCTCGCACCCGTCCTCCGCGGCGAGCCAGATCCCGCCCCGCGCGTCGGCGTGCAGGTAGAACCTGTGGTGCAGGCAGAACGCGTCCGGCCCGAATCGCTCGGGGAAATCGGCGAAGCCCCCTTCTCGCGCGAGGCTCGGGCCGTCGCGCCACCGCCGCTGGCGGTCGCTCAGCCACCCCGCGTAGTCCTCGCGCTCGCCGCGGGACCATCCCTCCGGGTCGGCGGCCTCCGGGTCCGCGAGGCTGAGGTGGATCAGCATGCCGACCCCCGGGACGTCGCGGACCTCGCGGCCGTGGAAGACGCGGACGTCGTCGGCGGCGGCGTCCCGGGCGTAGCGCTCGAGGTGCGCCATGCGCCGCGCCTCCGCCGGGTGCACGACGGGCTGGCGCGCGTCGGACTCGCCCGCGTCCGCCACCTCGGAGAGGTGCCGGCGCAGCGCGGGGCTCAGGCTCAGCGCGAACATCATGCCCCCGCAGAAGTTGAACGTCGCGGACGGGGTGGTGGCCGCGTCCATCTCGAGGAGGTACCGCGCGACGTTTCCGCCGAACGCCGCGTCGCGCGCGCTCGGGACGTGGAGATGATCGGGCATCGTCGTCGCGCCCGAGGCGGACGAGGCGGACGAGGCGGCGCGCGCGACGGAGCGCGCGCCGCGAGGGAGGGGAGCGCGCGACGCCGTGGCCGGAGGAAGCGCGGCGCGGGGCGCGGGGGAGGCGTGGGCGGACATGCGCGCGCGACGCGGGGCGGGGGCGCGAGGAGAGGTGTGGACCCCGCGCCAACGTGGACGAACCGAGCGCGGGACGAGTTCCGATCCGCGCGCGAAACTGCGCGCGGGCGAACGACGAGCGACGGCGCCACGCTTGCCGCTTTGCTGTCGTGGGTGGAGATATCTCCGCGCTTCGGTTCGCGCATTGTGCGCGTCGCGGCCGGTCGCGCGGGATGGCGAGCGCGTCCGCGGGATCCTCCACGCCTCCCGCGGATGGCGCGGGCGCGCCCCCGCCCTCTGGGCCCTCGCCGTTCGGGGAGTGCCTCGCGGACGTCCCCCCCCCGCTCGTGCCTCCCCTCGGGATGTTCAGTCGGATGCTGACGCTGGGCGTCGTTGGCGCCTTCAGCAAGTTCGTCGTGAGCGTGATGAACCGCGCGACGTGCAGCAACTACGACACGCTCCGCCACCACATGACGGAGCGTCCGCGCCCGCGCGGGCTCATCACCGTGAGCAACCACAGCTCGACGTTCGACGACCCGGGGGTCCTGAGCTACCTCATCCCCGCGTCGTACTTCGCCACCGAACCGTCGCACAACGGCGTGCGCTGGACCATCTGCACGCGCGAGATCTGCGCCTCCTCGCCGCTCGTGCACATGTTCTTCACCGCGGGGAAGACCGTGCCGATCGACCGCGGCGGCGGGTTGAACCAGCGCGTCCTCGAGACGATGGCGGAGCGCCTCGCGCGCGGGGACTGGCTCCACGTCTTCCCCGAGGGAAGGGTGAACCGCGAGCCGTGGGCGCTCGCCAGGCTCAAGTGGGGGCTCGGCAAGATGCTCTGCGACGTCGACCGGCTCGGAGGCGAGGCGCCCGTCGTCATACCCTTCTGGCACAGCGGCATGGAGCGGGTCAAGCGGTACGGCACGTGGGGGTTCTTCCCGTTCAACCACGTCCACGTCACCGTGGGCGACCGCATCGACTTCACCGACCTCACCGCCAAGTGCGGGCGGTGTCGCGACGACAAGCAGAGGGAGGCGCTCTACAAGGAGATGGTCGCCCGCGTCGAGGAAAAGATGCGCGAGACGAGGGATAAGAACAAGACGGAGAGGGAAACCGCGTGAAAGCGTTCGTAGTGAGTGGGGGAATAGAAAAGGGGTTTAAAGGGGTGCGGGGGGAGGGAGCGGGGGGGTTGACGCGCGCTCGGGGGGGAAGCCGCGCGCAAACATCGCGCGGGGGGGAGGGGGGAACCGTCGACCGACGCGATGGCGCGACGACGGCGAATCGAATGAAAAAAGCTGAGACGGATTTCCCTCATCAGACGCGTTCCCCCTAGAAAGGTCGCCGCTAGAACCCCCACGCGCGCCTCCGGTTGGCCCTTCTGATCGCGCGCTCCTTCGCTTCGAGCTCAACTCTCCGCTCGCGCCACCGCGTCGGGTCCGCGCCGAATTCGATCGCGGGCGTCCTCGGGTCTCGCGTCGGCCGTCTTCCGTTTTTTTCCCTCGCCTCCGCCGTCTCGCGCAACGACGCGAGCTTCTCGATATCGTCCCCCGCCGCGACCAGCGCGGCGCGCCACGCCGCCTCGCCGACGCTCGCCGCGCCCTGCGCGGTGCGCCTCCGGAGCTCCTCCGCGACCTTCGGCGCCCTCCGCTCGACTTCGCACCGGACGTCTTCCGAGACGGCGAAGGCGTGCGCGGCGAGCAGAGGCGCGCCCGCCGTCCACGCCACCGTCGCGGCGGCGATCTTGCCGATCGCGCCGCCGAAGCCGTACGCGACGCCGAGGGCGAAACCGGACGCGCTCGGGAGGCCGAACGTCAGCGCGTCCTCGATCTCCTCGCGTCTCGCGGCCAGGTCTCGGGCGAGGTCCAGCGCATGCGCCGACGCCGCGGCGGCGGGAGAGGAGGCGTCGTCCGGGGACGACGCTTCCTCGCGAGCGCCGCCGCCCGCGCGGAGGGCGTCGCGCTGCACCTTGCGCCAGTCCACGGCGACGTACCCGTTGTACTGCAGACCCTGGAGGGCGAGGAAGCCGCCGCCGGCGAGGGCGAGGCCCGCGGCGCCCGCAGTGCGGAGGGCGACGCCCGCGCAGTACCCCGCGACGGACCCGAGGCCGAGCTGCGTCGCGAACGGACCAGCCTCCGCGAGCACCTCGTCGAGATCTGGAACGACTCCCATGCGCATCGGGGCGGGCACCGGTGGCGGCGACGCGCGAGGAGGTGGGGGAGGGGGAGGGGGAGGAGGAGCGGAGGGCGGAAACATCGAGCGCGAGCGACGCGTGACCGCGCGAGGGGACACGGGCGCGGCGTCCACTGGACGAACGGAGGCGAGGCGTGGCGCAGTCCACGACACGGGAAACGAACAACGGTCGAGGACGAAGTGTGCCGACGAGCCGGCGCGCGCGCGGCGGGCAGCTGGCTGGACGAATCTTCGCCGCGGTCGTCCTCGATCTCATGAGTCAAATCGCCGCGCGTCGCGTCAGTCACGTCCGAGAAAAGCGTTATTTCGTCGTGGCTCGTGATGGAGGGGAAGCCCGAGAGTCAGAACTGCCCGGCACGCGGCCACGACCGACGCGCCTCTCGCCTCCCGACCTCGTATCGCGCCTCGGCGCGCGCGAGACAGATGGACGACTCCATCCTCGCCATGTTTCCCGACGACGACAGCGTCCTCGGGCCCTTCATCGGCAACCTCCCCCCCGATATCCTCGACGTCGTTGTCCGAAATCTCGGCAGTTGTTTCCAGACGACGTTCGCGATGGCGGGGAGGACGTGCCGCGAGGCCGTGGAGCGCGTCGCGAGCACGCGAGCGGTGCTCACGGAGAAGGAGCGCACGCAATTCAGGTCGCGGCAGATGACTCCGCTCGCCGTCGCGGTGGCGGAGGGGGACGTCGAGGCTCTGGAGTGGCTGATTCAGCTGTTCGACGGGAAGGGCCTGGAGTGGCGCGACGACGGGCTGGGTCTCCCTTTCTTGGCCGCCAAGCGAGGAAAACTCGCGAGTCTGACGTGCTTACACGCGAACGGGTGCCCGTGGGACATGAAAAAGACGTGCTTGAGTGCGGCGGCGGGAGGGCACCTGGATGTCCTGCAGTGGGCACGTCAGAACGGTCGCCCGTGGAGCACGAGCACATGCGAGAGGGCGGCGTGGGCAGGCCACCTGGAGGTGCTCCAGTTGGCGCGTCGGAACGGGTGCCCGTGGGACGAGGGCACGTGCTGGTGGGCGGCGCACGAAGGGCACCTGGAGGTGTTGCAGTGGTTGCGTCAGAACGGGTGCCCGTGGGACGCGAAGACGTGCGCTGATGCGGCGGACGGAGGGCACCTGGATGTCCTGCAGTGGGCGCGTGAGAACGGGTGCCCGTGGGACGAGACGACGTGCCATTGGGCGGCGTATGAAGGCCACCTTGAGGTGCTTCAGTGGGCGCATCAGAGCGGGTGCCCGTGGGACGGGAGAGCAAAATACGGGGCCCATCCCCGTTGCCGCCCGTACTTGCTCGAGCACGGGTGACCGGTTCCTCGGTGATGCGCGTCACCTCGCCGACGATTCGCACACGCGCGAGGACGCGACCGCGACCGCGAAGCGACGACGACGACGACGAGGGACGTAAACTCGGAACGTACGCTCGCGTGTTCGTAGACCACGAGTCGTTTCCTCTCGCGCGCGTCCTCGACCCTGCAGCGGCCCGATGCCGCGCGAGCAGATCACCGACTTCGCGTTTGTCGATTGCGCGCTCACCCCCCCTCGTCCGGCCCTTCCCGCGCCTCCTCCTCCTCCTCCGCTTCCTCCTCCCCCCCATCCCATCCCCCCTCCACCCCGAGCGCGTTCCTCCTCCGCCACGCGTTACTGACGCGCGCGTCCGGCCCATCCAACCAAGTGTGCACCCAATGGTGCACCGCGACGGCGCCGCGCGTCGCGAGCGCCTCCCTCGGCGGGTTCGCCCACCCGTCCCTCGTCATCGCGCAGCAGACGTCCGCGGCGCTCGGCGCTGTCTTCGCCGGCGCCCCGCGCGTGACCGCCGTCGGAACGAGGTTCATCTCGTCCGAGGGGAGATCGCCGTCGGACGTCACTCCCCGAATCCCCTTCGTCGCCGAACGTTCCTCCTCGGACGTCACTCCCCGAAGAATCCCCTCCGTCGCCGAACGTTCCTCCTCGGACGTCACTCCCCGAAGAATCCCCTTCGTCGCCGAACGTTCCTCCTCTGACGTCGCTCCCTCCTCCTCCTCCTCCTCCTCCCCCGGGATGAAGAATTTCGGCGCGGGGCACCCGACGCCCGCGGCTTTGTCCGGGTTCACGCCGCGCCCCCGCGTCAACCCCTCGCACTTCGCCCGCATTCCCGCGATCGCGCTCTTGTCGACCGCCGGGAAGAGCGCCTCCGGCGGGTCCACGACGCCGCACCCGCGCCCGTCCTCGTCGCGTCCCGAAAATCTGTCCAGCGCGGCTTGGAGCGCCTCGGGGCCCGTGACGCTCGGCGGGTTGAACTTGGTCATGGGAATCGTTCGCGCGCGAGTTCGTATCTCGTCCAGGACCGCGTCCCAGAAGGGATGGTTCGCCTCGGAGGCCATCCACGCGTTGCACGCGCGCCTCGGGACGCCGGCGATGAGCCTCGCGTGCGCGGCGGGCTCCTGGCCGAGGAGGCACCGGCGGTTTGCGAGGAGGGGGTCCATCGGGCGGAGGGACTCCATGTCGAGGTCGACGTACACGCCGCCGAGGGCGCTCAGGAGCATGTAACGGAACGTGTCCGCGCGGAACACGCCGGTGGGGAACTTGTGCCACAGCGCCTCGTCCGCGGGGAAACGCTCGCGGACGAACGCGAGCATGTCCGCGTCCGTCCAGCGGCGCACGCGCCACGCGGGATGATTCGCGATCCATCCGCTCACGTACGCCTCGGCGAACGCGGGGAGCTTCTCCGTCTTCCACAGGACGTGGATGACGCGCGGGATCGAGGGGGGGGTGGACGCGGGCGACGCGTCGCGAGCGGTCCTCGGCGTTCGCGAAGCGTCGACCGCGGGGTCGTCCGCGTCCTCGAGTCGACGCGGCGAGGGCACCGCCCCGACGAGTCTCGGGAACGCGGGGAGGGGCGGGCTCGGGGCGTCCTCGCGCGAGGCGGCGGGGGTCCCCAGCGGACGC
>MDSW01054794.1_pt1 | contig 11727 bp, 11 predicted proteins | sample 811171 | NCBI WGS metagenome assembly MDSW01 (sample SAMN05326641, study PRJNA326480) | marine metagenome | isolation source: seawater | place: Atlantic Ocean: North West | collected 2012
AATCTGTTATTTCACCAATTTTTACAAATCCCTTTGTTCCTTGGAATTCTTCATTGACGCGGTTCTGGCCACCCGGGAATTGTCGGCATTGGCTGGCAATACGGACACCATTTGGGTAACTGAAATTCACTGCATGGTGATCGTAAATTTCACTTGGCTGCCCGACGACTCTGTTTTGCCTTCCTCCGACGCCATACGCCGATTCAGGAATCATATCAAGGAACCAGTTGGCAACGTCAATATTATGAACGTGCTGCTCGCAAATGTGGTCGCCACAAAGCCAATTGAAGTGATACCAATTGTGAACTTGAAATTGCATCTCATTCATGTCGGCTTCTCGTTTTCGATACCAGATGCCACTGCCGTTCCAATAAACCTGGCCTCCGATGATGTCGCCAACCATGCCGTCACGAACACGCTTGATTGTTTCCCGGTAGCTAGCCTGATAGTGGCGTTGAAGTCCGACAACGACTTTTCTGTTCATTTCGTCAGCCTTCTTTGCAACTTCGAGCACGAGACGTGCTCCAGCGCTGTCAACACAAACAGGCTTTTCCATAAAGACATGCTTACCCGCGTTAATTGCAGCTTCAAAATGGTACGGACGAAAACCAGGTGGAGTAGCGAGAATGACAAGATCGCAATGATCAAGAACCTTCTTGTATGCATCAAGGCCATAGAACTGTCTTTCTTTCGGAAGATCGACTTTATCCTTCATTTTTTCAACTGCTCGAAGCGTGCGGCTAATATTACTTTCAAATGCATCTGCAACAGCAGTCACTTTAACGTTCGAGCCATTTACGCTCAGAGCCTGCGTTAAGGCTCCCGTGCCTCGTCCACCACAACCAACAAGTCCTACACGAATAAGCTCTGTGGACTGAGTTTGAGCATGTACTCCTCGCATGGAAGCAATTGCTCCACCAGCAACGGTAGCAATTTTTACGGCATTGCGTCTTGAAAAACGCGAACTATCTGAGTGTGGTGTGTTGCTGGACATGTTCGTCTCCTGCGAAAATATTTAACTTGGGAAATTCGTTCTAAGGCAATTCGAAAAGAAATGTCGTGTGCTGGTCGAGGCTTACAGCCCCAACCTGTAATCACGACCCTAAAGATACCGGTTGGGGTGCCACTTGCACAGATGGCAACCAAACATGCCTAGTATGAAGGGATTGAGGAATCAATTTCATTCCTCCATGCTTCAATGCCGCCCTTGAGACTCTGAGCATTTTTAAAGCCCTGTTCCCGGAGCCATTTTGCAACGCGGAGGCTTCTGATTCCATGGTGGCAGTGTACAACAAGACGTTTTTGCTTCCAGGGCTCTAGTTCATCCAGCCTCTCCGGGATTTCCTGCATCGGGATGAGCTTGGATTGAGCAATTTTGGCTATCGAATATTCTTCTTCTGTTCGACAGTCGAGTAAGAGGCAATCATCGCTTTTTGACGTATCAAACAGGGTCGATGCATCGCTCGGAATAATTTCTGTTGGTAGTGTCATAATTGGGAATTTATCGAAATACGGATCTTCACGGATAGTGCGGACTGTAAATTGTAGTCTCAATGTGTCCACAATGGCGAAAACATACTGAAAGGTCAAATTTCAAGAATGCCAACCAGCCACATTGATCCTAGTGCTGCCCGTGCGTTTGCCGTCGAGGTTGTAAAGGAACTTCGATATCAAGGGTATGAATCATTGTGGGCCGGGGGATGTGTCCGAGATCAGTTGCTGAATAGAGTGCCGACGGACTATGACGTCGCAACATCTGCTCCTCCTGACAGTGTCAGAAAAATCTTTGGTAACAGACGCACAATTGCTGTTGGCGCGGCATTTGGGGTCATCACAGTCATTGGTTCAAAAGCATCTGGAAATGTCGAGGTTGCGACTTATCGTTCTGACGCTGAGTACATTGATGGACGTCATCCTGTAGGAGTTACTTTCTGTGATGCGCGAGAAGATGCGCTTCGCCGTGATTTCACAATCAATGGCCTCTTCTTTGATCCAGTCAAAGGAGTCGTTGTTGATTATGTAGGCGGGCAGCAGGATCTGGAGAAAGGAATTATTCGTGCAATTGGTGATCCAGACATGAGATTTGGAGAGGATCATCTCCGAATGTTACGAGCAGTGCGTTTTTCAGCGAACTTTGGGTTTCCATTAGAATCACAAACTCGGAATGCTATCGAACGGCTGTCAAAACAACTTGAACTTGTCAGCCCGGAACGTTTGGCCGCGGAACTTCGACTAATGGTTTCCAGAGAGGGGCGCGGCCAGGCGCTACGGCTTTTGGCAGCCACGGGTCTCGTGCATCCGTTGTTTGGTGACCAAATCGACAAAACGGAGGCGTTCTGGGCCAGTGCTTCGGATGTTCTTGATAAAATTCACGAGCCATCTCTGCCGGTTGCCATGGCAATTCTTTGTCGTGGGGACATTGAAGCGGTGGTTGGAATGGGTAATCATCTCCGCTTGTCAAATTCTGAAAAAAAGCTGGCTTCCTGGCTGGTCAAGGCACTTTCTGTTCTGAGTTCAAAGAATTTTTTGCCAGATTATTCAGGTGTTCCCTGGTCACTGCTTCAGCCGTGGCTTGCCCATGAATGGCGATTCCATTTAGCTGATCTCATGGTAGCACTCTCTATCATTGATTACTTTCCGTCAGAAAATGTGGAGTGGGTAAGTAATCAGGTGCAGCGGGATGACTCCGAGTTGAATCCTTCACACCTGCTTGGAGGCAAAGATTTGCTCAACATTGGTGTTCCGGCAGGACCTCTTGTAGGGCATCTTTTGACTCAACTACGAGCCTTACAACTTGATGAAAAAGTCACATCTCGCGAAGCTGCTATTAAATGGGTGGAGCAACAATGTGTCAATGATTAAGGTTTTTGCAAGCTTATTCACTTGTCATCGTGGTGGCTCGTGCGGATCAGGTAGGTCAGACAGTGAATGGAGTTGGAAAACCTCCAGGAATCGTGATGTTGTACGGTAGCAGGGTATCTCTTCTTCGCCATTGCCGGATTCGCGTGGAAGCTTTACTAATTCAAGTAAACCACGCCGCACCAGTTGTCGCATAATTGCAGGAGTGGCATCACATCCGAGTCGTCCCAAATCATCTCGAGCCACTGGCTGGTTCCAGGCGACGACAGCCAGTGCATCGAGTGCTGCCGCATCAAGTCGTACACGACGAGTTTTCGCTTCGAGAATTGCCCCATATTGACGAAACTCTTTGCGGAGTCGAAGTATCCAGCCTGTTCCCTCAGATACAACCTCATACGGGCACCCATTCGTTTCGTAGTGTTGAGCAAGATCTCGAGCGAATTCATCAATTTCTGTTGAACGAACCCCACGCATAAGGCTTGCAACTTTTTCACTCGAGAGTGGCTGCCCGTTGGGTAAACCAACAAACAGAAGAGCTTCAAGAATCGATTGTGGGTTAACACGACATGCTGGTGTGTGCGTTGAATCCACATCACCGCCCGTTTCGTCAAGGTCTGGTGATGAGTCTATTCTAACTACTTTTTGTACGCTTTTTGTTCCCGTCTCATACGGATCCTGCTCACCCATCATGGCGGCAAAAGCTTGTGCTAACCGATCTATTGACAGTCCCCCTTCGGCCGGAGGTCCCTCAAATCCGCCCGATTTTTTTTTTGCCTTCCGTGGCTCATTCGTCACAAGTTAAATTCCTTTTTCAGGACTCATCGAGTCTGCCTGGGAGTCCGTGCCCTGTTAACGTCACACTCGTCAGGACCAGCGTTTCTCAACATTGCTTTTCATGAATGTCAACGCGTCACTGGCAAGTTGCTCCTCTGTTGAGTACATTTTTCGCCATATTTTTGTGGCTGCAACAATGGCCGGAAGCGCCAGGCCAAACGCTTCGACAACCATCCAGCCATCCCAATTTGTTTTCCTGATGGCATCGAATGTTTCGTCCCATGCAACGTGCCCCTGTCCAGGAGTGCTCCGATCATTTTCTGAAATATGAACAATTTTTGTCCATGGCATTGCAGCATCAATAGCATCAGACAGATTTTTTTCTTCAATATTTGCATGAAATGTGTCGTACATCATTCTGACATTTGGATGATCGACTCTGCCAATAAAAGAAACAGTTTGCGCAACGCTTGTAAGAAAGTAGTTTTCAAATCGATTGAGATACTCAACGACAATCGTGACATCAGCCGTGGCGGCGTATTCGGCGACCTGCCGCATTGTTTCGGCCCCCCACTTAATTTCATCGTCGGTTGGTCCACATCCAGAGAACTCACCAAGAGCGGAGTGAGTTGGCCCAGCTAAGAGTTTCACACCCGAGGCATGGCAGCAGTCGATAGTTTTCTTCATTGCATCAACTGCCGCAGATCGGACGCCGGCTGACGGGCTTATCGGATTATCTTCAACTCCTCGAATGGTGACGGCTGTTCGCTCTAAACCAATGTCATCCAGCTTTTTCCCCCACTCCGTGTAGAGCTCTATGTTTGGGTCAAACAATGGCATTTCCACGCCGTCGTATCCCATTTTTTTGATGGCCTCAACGGTAGGTACGAGTCCATCGTGCATCGAATCAGTCCAAAGAAGTAGATTAATTCCGTATTTCATTATGAAGTGCTTTGCTGAAGGAGGAGTGTTCCAGGGCCCGATGCGAGCGCATCCACGACGTATTCAACACCGTTCGCTACAAGAAGGCAAGTGCGAAAGAAAAGGGGTTGTTATGAACTTGTTCGACGGCGGCGAGATGGCTTTTTGAGCGGTCTTCCTTGTTGCGTGGACGGCACACTTTTCAGCGGCTCTGGGGATCCGTCAAGTGCTTGCCCATTTCTTACGGAAGCCAGACGTTTTCGGATATGAGCAACATAATCTGCAGAAAGTTCAAATCCGAGGTATGGGCGATTCAGTTTCTTTGCAACAGCCAGCGTTGTTCCACTTCCAGCAAAAGGATCAAGAACAAGATCTCCTGGGTGGCTTGATGACCGAATAATTCTTCCAAGAAGTTGTTCAGGCATCTGGCATCCATGCCAACCGGATCGCTCCTTAAATGTCCCACACACTCGAGGAAAGTACCACGTGTCTTCGTGTGTATTGAAGCCGTTCGCGAGGTCTTGAGGCCGCAAGATCCAAGTGTCATCTGGCAGACGTCCTTTAGGGTTTGCTCTGCGATCGCCGTAGACCAATTCACGAGCGGATGGTACCCGGATGGCATCAGCGTTAAAGGTGAACGACTTTGGATCACAGACAAAGTGGAACAAGTGAGCGTGTGAACGATTGAACTTCTGCTGGCAATTCACTCCAAACGTGTAGTACCAAACCACCCAGCTGCGGCACGTAAACCCAAGTTCTCTGGTAGCAATGACTTTGAGCTCGGCTGCGTATTCATCACCAATTGCAAGCCAGAATGTTCCGTCAGGTCGAAGAACCCGACGGATTGCACTCATCCAGCGTGTCGACCAGTCAAGATAGTCATCAGTTGAGCGTCGGTCATGATAGGTGTCGTATGAATAACCGATGTTGAATGGTGGGTCAGCGAATACGAGGGGAATGCTATCTGTTGAAACACGATCTAATAATTCAAGACAGTCGCCCTCACGGACTCGGCTTTGAACCCGTTTGGAGGATGATTTCTGACGTGCCGATGTCCTGTTTTTAGTCGTCATGTTTTAGGAATGTACGGGCTACATGGATTGTCGTCTATCTCCAGTTGTGTTTGTGCAGGGTTTTTGATTGTGGAATCAATAACTCGTTTTGAAATATTGGATCAGTCACCAATCCAGCGCATGACACTCTCGACAGTAGGCACACGATATTTATCGATGATTAGAAATGCCGGGACACAAACAGCACAGAAAAGAAGGGCAAGTGCAGTTGAGAGAAAGACGGGTGTGAGTTTTTGCCAATGTGCAGTGGGTTCTCCTGCGGTCAAAAGGCCATACATCCAGAGCGGCCAAAGATGAATTGCGTGATGCAAAAGGTAGATTGATAACGAGTGTTTACTTATAACACCAAACGAATGTATGAGTTTCCGGTAGGTCCGAGAATATGTTTTCTCATTTCTCTTTTTGTCAACGACGAAATAGAGTACACACAAGCTAAGAGTAGACAATCCAATTGCCCGAAGAAGATAACTAGTTGAGGCTGGAAACATTGTCCTTTGATAAATAGAAGTGGGCAAGAACGTGAGTTGTTGTAGCAAGAGAGATGCTGCAATACATCCGATGCTCAAGCAAGTCACCAAGAGTAGTCTTGAGTGTTTCTGATCTCGAGAGGTCATTGAGGCTGGCTGGAGAAAAGTGGGCGCGATGACAAAGCCGATAGCCGGAAAAATGAGCCAAGGGAAGAGTGGGAAATATCCAGTTGCAACGTATCCAAGAAGTACATCGGAGAGAGTCAAGTCGTGCTCGAAATACCCATTGATCCAGAAAGCGTAGTAATCGCTAATTATCTGAACAGCAGGGCTAAGAATCATCACAAGAAGAATGCCGAAAATTAGTACTTCTGTTGGTATCTTGCGAATGAGGTTTAAGAATATGAGTGCTGATCCAATAAAGGTGAGGATATCCCAGTTAAACGTGTCTTCCGGTAGCCAGATGAACACGTTGAATGCAAAGCCGAGTCCAAAAAGAAAAAGGCCGCGACGAACAGTTCTTTTTGAGATGGTGCAATCGTCGATTCCTTTGTCTTGTTGCATGGTCAGCCAAGAGTAGTAACTCACGCCGGCCAACAACGTAAAGATGGGTGCAGCCAGACCAACGGGAAGCCACCAGAGGTGTTCTCGTGACATCGGCCCAGCGCCCGAAGTGCCGTAATGAGAAGAAAGGTTTTCTACAAAGTGAACCAGCACCATCATCCCGATCGCCGCAGTTCGTAGAATATCAATAGAAAAGAGCCGCACGAGATCAATTTCCAGCAGTTGAGAGAAGGTCAACAAGTAGCAAAACAATTTCCGCAGTGAGTAAGAAAACAATCGACCAGATCAGAACATATTCTCGTTGCGCTAACGTGTATTCGCTCACTCGTTGCCCTGTTGTTTCGTAGAGACGGATCATGATTTCAAGCTGCTCACTGACGAATTCCTCGCGGTCAATCAGTCGAGATCGATCTCGGAGCCGCTCTCCAATCTGGCCGGCAAGAGTCGGTGGGTGTTCCGGTGCTAAATGAATATGGGGCGAAAGTCTGGATAACTTTCCTGCAAGTGACATTACTTGCTTGTACTGATTAGCCAGAGCAGAGGCAGATTCTTTGTCCGAGTTATAAAATGAAAATCCAGTTGGTAAGTCATTCTCGTAGTGTTCCCAATGTAAAGGAAGCGCGTCTTCAATAACACCAATTTCCAATGCTGTCTTGGTGAAATCTAAAATAGACTGTTGGGCCTTCTCAAAGTGCCGAGGTGCTGTAACCAAGACCATTCGAATGGGTGTCCAAAGCACCAGCGTGCCATAGAGCTCAAGAACAATCGGTTTGCCACAAGATTGACCCTTGGCTACCCACGCGAGACATTCATTGAGATGGTCTTCGGCAGGATCGTCGGTAGAAATTTTTAAAAATTCAATTCCTTTTTCTGAGGAGATTGATGGGAAATGAACTTCTTCTACATGTCCTCCTCGGAAAGAGTGGGTGACTGCCTTATCGCGTCCTTTTTGGGTAGTCCCTTGGAAGTTGTGTGGAATGTCTCTATTCATTTCAAACCTGTGCTTGGGCTGCTGCCATTGTTGTAATCCAGCCTGCAGCATAGTCGGCAGAATCTAGTACGCCATTCAATGTGGAGTCAAACAGGTAGTCACCGACTACAAGGAGATGTGGGCATGCAGCAATATCAGGACAATGTTTTGCATCATTTTGACGTTGCTGGAAGCCACCTGGCTGCGCGCTCACTGCTCCGAGCCAGCGATGAATTTTGGCTTCACGAAAAAGTTCTTTTGCCTCATCCCTTTGAAAAGGAAGTGAGTTGATTGCTGCTGGTATAAGTTCCTCGTCACTGTATTCAGCCATCTTTTGTGCAGCCGCACCTCCGAGTAGCCATCCAAGAACGCCATGATTTGCCTCCGGTATTCGTGACGATTCATCGTAGAGACAGCAACCATCAAACGCGTCGAGCATGCAGTACGAATCATGAAGCCACGATTTCCAGAAGGGCTTTTCAAAGAGAATGGTGATTCGAAGGTAATCAGCAGGATGGTCATGGTGTGCAATGTGGCTCTGCATTGCAGATGCTAGATCACTGTCAGGAAATTCGAGTTTCTTTAGCGGCTTTATTGGCAGGGCGATAACAACGGCATCAAAGCCCTCGCTCTTACTGCCACCAGTAGCTTTCCAAGAAAGTTCTAGTGTGTTTCCGACACCCTTTTTGATGGCTGTTACGTTGGCATTCAATCGAACATCTGCAGAAAGTCGACAGGCGACAGCATCTATGAGAAGATCATTGCCCCCTGTGATGCTGTACAGTTGCATATAAGCAGGATCATTCATGAGATAGTTGTCGAGTCCATATCGATGGCTTGTCTGAGATGGCTCTGTGGCGAGATCGCTATGAATGTACTGTTGAATATAATTCTTTGTTGTGTTTGCGAGTTGGTCGAGTGCGTGATTAAAACGTTCGTCTTGAAGACTTGTGCCCCACGCGTTGATGTGTGAAGTCGAAGTGCTGTCATAAAATTGTCTTGGTGAGACTTCCGATTTCGCGCGGTTATTGAATCGCAGGAACTCTTGAAGAGTAACTTCACCGAGATTGTCTTGCGCGTCCTCTATTGTGCCTAAGACCGTTTTTCCCCGGACAATTGATGCACCTCCCATTGACTGTGTTCGAAGGCCGAATTGTTCAATGAGTTCTCGAAGCGGATCTTCATCAATCACAGAATAATCATAAAATTCAGCTGCACCGGCTTCGTAGTGTATGTCGCTGGAGGAAAACCGTTCAGTTAACAGTTTTCCTCCGAGTCGATTGGTAGACTCGAAAATAGTGATGTTGAGAGGCGTGGAGTGGTATTGTTCAAGAAGATAGGCAGTGAAGAGACCACCCGGTCCTCCACCGACAATTCCAATATTCCACCGTGGTATTTTCATAATGGTATGTAACGTCGTGGCACGGGGAAATGTTGCATTTTTTGTGTAAGTACTTAGTCACAAAAGCGAGTTTCCAACAAAAAAAGATTTAATCCATTGTGGCTAGCATGATCGCAGTACGGCACGCATCTTTATAGGTTTTCAGGTCGAGCCATTCATTAGTTGTATGGATGGCATGCTGTCCGCAGCCAAGGGTGACGGTTGGTATGCCATTGGCAGCCATCCAATTGGCATCTAAACCACCGTTTGAAATATCGTAGTACGGTTTGTGGCCGAGGGTCTCAAGTACTTTGTGAGCGGTTCTTACTGAAGGTTCATTTTTGTTGAGCCGAAAAGCTTCGTAGTCAAGTCTTTTTGATATGGAAACAGTTCCTTTACGACCGCTCGAAGACTTCACTTGATTTACTGCTTTTTTAAAGGCTTTTTCAATTGCTCGAACAATTCTATTTCGAAAGACGGCGTCGTGCCCTCTTGCCTCAGCCCGCAGAGTAACACTTTCTGCGACGACATTCGTAGCAGCGCCGCCCTGAATGACCCCAATATTGCTTGTTCCCCTCTTCGATTTTTTCTCCACTAAACCGTGCCAGCCATCTTCGTGCAATGAAGCAATGGCAAGTGAAGCAATTGTAATCGCTGAAACACCTTGTTCTGGCGCGACACCGGCATGACTTGGGATTCCCTCGATGGTGATATCGAGCCGCTCACCACCTGTTGCCCCGACTGTCAATTTGTCTACATCTCCACCATCAAAGTTAAAGGCTAATTTTGGTTTTCCAAGGTCGGTTGCCTTCACCGTACGAGCACCCCACAGCCCAACTTCTTCCTGTATCGCAAAGAAAAATGTAAGTGGTGGGTGGTCAATCTTTTGTCGAAGAATCTCGAGGGCTGTTGAGAGTACAACACCACAGCCGGAACGGTCATCGGCGCCAAGCCCTGTCTCTGGATTTCCACTTCGTACAATGTCGCCACGAACAACAGGTCTGGTTCCCTCACAAACGGGGACAGTGTCCATGTGCGCCATAAGGAGTCGTCGTGGTCCTCGGTAGGTGCCTGGGAATTTCACGATCAAGTTTCCACAGTTACCCTGAATAGGTGTTTTTTTGTGTGCTTGGTCAAATGAGATGAAACTTTTTGGGCAACCAGCGTCGAGTAATTTTTTTTGAATAATTTCAGCGACTTGTTTTTCCTGGCCTGAAATACCAGGGATTTTCAAAAGTTCAAGAACGGTTTTTTCTGCTCGTGCCAAATCAATGTCAGGTATGTTTGTCAGGTCTTGTGCAGCTGACTGTGCCGGATGTTTCTTCTGGGTACGAGATTTTTTTTGAGCTGCTGGGCGACAAGGATTTCTTTTTTTTGTTGTGGAGGGTGCCATGAAAATTTTTCTTGCGGGGATAATGCAGGGGTCGTACCGGTCAGCTTGCGTGCATGACCAATCATACCGTGATTCATTACATAATATTGTACAGGGCCATTGGTCAAAGGCAGAAGTCTATGACCCATTTGCGAAGCACACTGAATCAGTTGGGTATAGCAGTGGGCGTGCGAGGGAGGTTTTTTGCGAGCATATAGGAATGTGTCAACAGTTCGATGTGTTGATTGCGTATGTTCCTGAGGCATCAATGGGCACAGCTATTGAAATGTGGGAGGCATATACCCATGGGAAGTTTGTGATTGCGATTACACCGCTTGTTCGCAATTGGGTGGTGCAGATCACCAGCAATGTCATCTACGAAAATGTGTCAGCATTCGTAGACTCGCTTTGTTCCGGTGAGATTGATCGTCTGATGGGACATGAATGAAGTTTTTGTAATTCGTTAGTGGTGGGAGCCAGTGGGCAAACCGAAGCGGCTATAAGTAAGAACTGGCTAATAATAGGCATGCATGAGAGTTGTAATTACGAAAAGTGTGCCGGCGGCAAGTCCAGCTGCGGCTAGGTCATCGGCCATGATGCCGGCACCATTCGGAAGATTTTCCAATTGTTGACACGGAGGTGGTTTCATGATGTCGAATAGCCGAAAAAGCAGAAACGCGAGGAGCATGATCAACCATGTTCGCTGTTGGGCGGGGACAACAAGAAGAACGAGCGGCATAGCGGCAAATTCATCAAGGATGATGGATGAAGGGTCTTTTTGTCCCCCAAGTTGCTTTGAAGCAATCGTACAGATAGGAACGCCAATGCAGCATAGCGTCAGCCATAATTGTACTTCAATAAAAAAAGGAACCTCGGCAAGTGAAAGTGCTGCGATAAATGGTAAGGCAGCCGCAGATCCCCACGTCCCGGGTGCTGGACGGAGTCTGCCAATCCAGAAACAGGTCGCCAGCAATATGGCGGGATGACCCCAGGCGACTGGCTTTGTTGCATCAGACGGTTCGTTATTCACAGTGCTGTTCCTGTTGGCAGACTAAGAAAACGGTATCATATAGACAGTAATCCCTCGGATCGAATGTTTTCGCTTCAAGCCTACAGGTTTTTCCGTGTCTTCTTCACAAAATTCTGATTCTCAATCACCAGCTGAGGAATCAATTGGTACGCTCTGTTTGGTTGAGTATCCGCACCCGGCACTCTTTCGGAAGTCAAAGCCACTTCTCCGTATTGATGGTGGCATCCGTGACGCCGTTGAACAAATGTTTAATATCATGTACGAATCCCACGGTGTTGGGTTAGCTGCAAACCAGGTAGCTTTGCCGTATCGAATG
>MDSW01112637.1_pt1 | contig 11727 bp, 7 predicted proteins | sample 811171 | NCBI WGS metagenome assembly MDSW01 (sample SAMN05326641, study PRJNA326480) | marine metagenome | isolation source: seawater | place: Atlantic Ocean: North West | collected 2012
ATAAGGATCATATACAGAAACTTCAACCTCCATTTCTATTAATTTATTAATTATATATTGTACTCTTGTATTTCTTATATCACTACAATTCTCTTTAAATGTATATCCTAGCATTAAAACCTTAGCTTTTTTAACACTCTTAGAATACTCTAATAATAATATCTTAGTTTTTCTTGCAATATAATCTGATATACTATTATTAATTTTACGTGAAGTTAAAATTAATTCTGCATCTAGACCTATATTTTTTGATTGATAAGATAAATAATATGGATCCACCCCTATACAATGCCCCCCTACTAATCCTGGCTTAAATTTAATAAAATTAGATTTAGTACTTGAAGCTTTAATCACCTTAGACATACTAATATTCATCTTATCATAAATTACAGCTAACTCATTCATTAATGCAATATTTACATCTCTTTGTATATTTTCTGTAATTTTAGCAGCTTCTGCTACCTTAATAGATTCAGTCTTATATGTACCTGCTGGTATAATCTTCTTATATAAATCATCTATCTCCTGAGCTATTACAGAATTAGATCCGCTTGTAACTTTTATTACATTTTCTATATTAAAATTATCATCTCCAGGACTAATTCTTTCAGGACTATAACCACAAAAAAAATCAGTATTATATTTAAGCGCTGATACTTTTTCTAATATAGGAACACAAATATCTTCAGTAACACCAGGGTATACTGTAGATTCATAAATCACTATATCTCCATTACTAATATATTTAGCTACCATAGCACTTGCTAATTCAAGAGAAGTAAGATCAGGCTCATTACTTGCTGTAATAGGGGTAGGAACTGTTAAAATAAATATGTTGGCAGAAGCAATATCATTCTCTGAGCTAGTAAAATTTATATTATTATTAATAATATTATTACCTGTATTAGTATCTATTCCATTATTTAAGCTATCTATTCTATCTTCTTTAATATCAAAACCTATTACATCGTATATTTTAGAAAAAGATAGCGCCAAAGGTAATCCTACATATCCTAAACCAATAATCGCTATTTTATATTTTTTTTGCATGAAAGTAAAAAAAGCCCCTCGGAAGGGGCTTTTTATTTTATATATATACTCTAATTAATATTCCCAAAGGTCATGTTCTATATGAAATATTTCTTGCTTAACTCTTTCCGCCTCTAATAAAGCATCAAGCCCAATCTTAAACTCATTAATACTTCTATCCATCACATTTGCTTCTTTAACAATAGTAGAACCAAACATTCTTTTCCAGAAAATATCATCATATGTTCTTCTTTCTGAATCATTCTTTACTAAATTAAATACTTCTGCATTAATTAAAACCTCTCTAGCTTCTGGAAAATAAACCCAAAAAAGTGGTGAAAATGTTCCTTCTGGAACTCCGGTAATATCATTCTTATCTTCTATTAGTGGGGCAAGACCTATAATACGCACATCCATCACAGATCTTTGCTTATCAAAAAACCACTCTTCCTTCACTCTCCATTTAACAACTTGATTTCTATTAAATGGAGTTGTTTCTAAAACAGTTGTAGTTGCTTCTTCTTCTGTCATTCCTTCAGCAACTTTATCCCAATCTGTTGTTTCAACCCATTCTTCCTTGGCGCCTCCAATTTTCTTGATGTTTTCTTGAGTCATAGGCTCTCTAAATTCATCATCCATTACTGCATTATCATAAGCTGTTATACTACCCTCCAAAATTGCATTATAGATAACGTCAATTAAACTTCTTCTGTCATCTATTGTAGTCGCCTGACCATCATTTTCAGGATAATAAAATGGATGATTAATTTTTTGCCTTAAATCAATCTCACGCCAAATTTTACGAGACCACATAACATCTGCCTGACGTAAAGGCGCATATTTTTTTACTTCTTTATTGTGATGTTTCTCCTTTTTATACACATTATTCATTTCTTCTGTACTCAAAACATCCTGAGCATTAACTGAAGTTGCTATAATTAATACTGGTATAAAAAATAAAATTGCTTTTTTCATAATATCTTTTTTTAAATTATTTTATAACTAATATTAAAGGATCAAGCGTCTCAACCTTTGTATCCTTAGCATCAACTCTTTTAGCTTTAATATTTGAAATGGTTATCTGATTACCTGATCTTGTATTTTTAATAATTGCTATCATCTTATCTGTAAAACCAGGACCTTTAGAGAGATCACTTTGCTGCTCTCCTTTATAAGTCCCTGTTAATTTATATGATGTAATAACATAACGGATTCCTTTAAAATCAAAATCTTCCATCACCGCAGAAATACCTCCTGCTGTTTGCATTTTTGTTTTATCTATAAATAATTCTCCATTTACCATAGTAGAGAATTTCACTTCTGGTTTAGGTGGTGGAACTTTCTTAACTCGAAAGTCCATTTGTCCCATCTTTACACGTTTACCGTCATTAGTAACAAATAATGATACAATAGCTTTACCAACTTTAGTAGGATAAGCATTATATTCTCCTGCCGATTTCTTAGTAGCATTTATATTTCCATTATCAATAACTGCTGTTATTTCAGAACCACTAAATCCAGCTACAGAAACAGAAAGTGGATTATCAACCTTTTCATATAAAATATTCATGTAAACTGGAGAAACTACGGCAGTTTTTGATGCAACTAAATATTGTCCACCAAATGGATAAAATTTAGTTCCTGTTTCTGTTTTCATAGCAATAAGACCTCCCCATTCCTTACTTCCTTCAGTAGTTGTTTTAGTGGCATACATACCTTTTCCATTAACAACTTTAACTTTTTCATAATCAACACCTTCTGTCCCAATCATTTCATATTGACCTCCTCCAAGACTATCATATTCACCAACGTAAATATCAGGGTTTTGTTCTTCATTTTTTGCAGTTATAAAAATTGCAGCCCTAAAAGAATCTCCTCTAATAACAAAATTACTGCTAGGAATTGCTACCCCTTCAGCAGAAGTAAATTTTAAAGCCTTCGCATCAATATTTTTTTTCAGATAATTAATAACATCTGATTCAATATTTCTTAGGTCAGATTGTATTTTAGAAAGAATAGTTAATGCACCAACCGAAGGCATATCATAAAAATTATAAATTTCCCAATCCTGTTTTTCTCCTCCTTTCTTAGTCACTTTTGAAACATCACAAACTTGGTTAATATTATCAATTAAAGATTGATTGGAATCTGCCATTTCTATTAAGAAATCTCTATATTTCGTTAATTCACTACTTAGAATATATGCAGCCTGTTTTTCTTTTTTAACAGTTTTAGATAAGAAAATAGCCCCTGACTTATCTCTATTATCTTTAACATTTAAATAACCTATTGGAAGTAATTTTTGTTCATTACTCAACTGCTCAAATGTTTTTTCTTTTATAGCCAGCTCCTCTCGAGGTTTGTCTGTTTCTGGATCTATAACATTAGTAGGTTTTCCTAAATAAACCTCACCATCTACAGCCATTACAAGATCATACTTCATTTTTTGAATCTTTAAACTTAATGCATCAGCTTGATTTTTCACTGCAAATGCATTTTCTTTAACCTCATTATATTTTGCTGGATTATTCTCCGCTGCATTAATAAACTCTGAATACGTATCACCATTTTTAGTGTTGAAGTTCATTGTACTTCTTTCAATACCCTTATTAACTTCAAAGAATGAATTTAATACCTCCTTTGAAACATTTAATGCAAGTAATGCTGTTAACACTAAATACATCATGTTAATCATCTTCTGCCTTGGTGATAAATTTCCTGCTGCCATTTTCTATTCTATTTTAAATACTTTATAAAAAAAACTATTTATTAGGATTCATTGCATTAAGCATATTTGCATATACTTTATTAAGTTGCTCTAAGTTCTCTGCCAAACTACTAACTTGCTCTTGGAATCTTTTTGAATCCTCAACAGAAGATTGTAGATTTTGAAGGAAAATAGTAGTTGCTTCCATCTGCTGATTAGATGTCTGTAGCTGTAATTCATAAAGTGAATTTAGTGCATTCATATTTTTTACACCTTCTTGTATCTGATCATTATATTCTGATATTCCTGCAGCTGCAGTAACAGTCTCATTTAATTGTCTAGCTGATTCTCCAAAAGATCTTAAACCCTCATTTAAACTTTCAATTAATTCATTATCTATTTTTGCTTTTTCCAATGCATCATCTAATTGCTGAGCAGGTCTTTTTTTATCAGGATCTTCCATGTGTGCAAGTTCTGGATAAACTAATGACCAATCTGGCTCAACATGTTGCTTCTCAAAGGCTGAGAAAAAGAAAATAATTGATTCTATACCTAGCCCAGCCATTAACATATAAGAAGCTCCTGGTAAATGTTCTATCTTAAATAATGCACCTAATATTACCACTGCTGCACCCCATCCATACAACTTGGGCATCATAACTTTATACCATTTTGCTTCCGTTACTTGTTCTATTTTTTGCATGAAACTCATAATCTAATCTGTTTTTTAATTTATTATTCTTTTAGTTTTTTATTCAAAATCTTTTTTATCTCTACCCAAGAAGTCAACTGCACACCTAAATCCAATATAACACTTAGATGTATCTTGATATTCAAATGTTCTTGTACTAGTTTGTATAAAATATGCTATATCTTTCCAAGAACCACCTCTAATAACCTTTCTTTTTAAAACTGCATGATCATCCTCATTAGCAGAATAATCATTACTCATATTCATATCATGAGAATATGAAAATGCTGATTCATCATATGAATTAGAAGTCCATTCAGCAACATTACCAGCCATATCGTACAATCCATAACCATTAGGATTATATGAAGCTGTTTTAATGGTTTTTACACCACCATCCGCAGTATAATTACCTCTTAAAGGTTTAAAGTTTGCTAGAAAACATCCCTGAATATTACGTGTATAAGGACCTCCCCAAGGATATGGAGAATTATCAATACCACCTCTAGAAGCATACTCCCATTCAGCCTCAGTTGGCAATCTAAAATCTGGCAAAGTAGGTTGCTTATTTTTTCTAAGATATCCATTCATCATTGCAGTTCTCCATTTTGTAAATGCTACTGCTTGTTTCCAGTTCACTCCAACTACAGGATAATCATCAAATGCAGGATGGAAAAAATAATTTTTAGTGTAAGGATCATTAAAAGAATATGCAAAATCATGCATCCATGTTAAAGTATCAGGGAAAATATGAACTTCTACTTCAGACAAAAATTCTGACCTGTCTCTTTCTCCTGTAGCTCCATCTTCTCTGTTCTTCTTAACAGATGCATTACTTACATCTAATTCTTCATATTTGTAAATATATTTTCTGGTATCAAACTGTCTTCTGTTATCTAATCTTTCATGATCAGGTAAATACATCTCATCTTCAAGAATCTCTCTAACCTCGGCATCATTCCATCTAATCTTTTCACTCCAATCAATCCTTGGTGGTTCTAAAAAATTACCATATTCATCTTCACGAATCAAGTGATCTAAAAGAACATGTGCAATAGAATCCTTTACCCAATTAGTAAACTGACGATACTCATTATTTGTAATTTCTGTTTCATCCATGTAAAAGGAACCAACAGAAACTGTTTTAGCCTGAGACACATTAGCAAATGGAACATCCTGATCAGAAGGCCCCATATTATAACTTCCTTGAGGTATATAAACCATTCCATAAGGATCTGTAGGATTCCATATTTTTCTCTTCTGAATCCCTATCAATTCACCATTACCTGTACCACCACATGCACTTAATAGTGCAATGATAGTGCTTAATAATATTAATTTTTTCATAGTCATATTTATTTTATCACTTTCGTGAGTTTTATTAAAAATTATAAGAATCTAGGATTCTTGTATTTTGAAATTGCTTTAGTTGTACTAATCTTGAAATTATAAGCTAACATAATTTCAAAACTATTATTTCCTATTCCGCTAAAAACAACATCGTAAGCTAATCCAAGCTTAAGATCTTGATTTACATTAATTCCTGTTAATAATACTATGCCATCATCTAATCTATAACTAACGCCACCCCACATTCTATTATTATAAATCAAGCTAGTATTAATATCTAATTGTGATGTTGCACCATCTGTTTTAAAGTAAATAGAAGGATGTAATAACAAGTCAGGATTAAGGTCATATGTATATCCTGAAATTAAAAAATAATGGCGTTTTAATTTATAGTCTTGACCATCACTCCATTCAATTGTAGGCTCTGTCAAATGAGTTGAAGAAAAACCTATATATACATCCTGTGTATTATAATAAAAACCAACTCCTAAATCAAGAGCTGAACCCTGAACATCACCTGTAGGAATAACAGGATCTCCTGAAGTAGCTGGATTTAAAAATCCTCCATTTAAACCACTCTGAAATATACCTGCTGACATTCCCATCCCTATTTGACCTAAACCTAATTCAGTACGAAAAGCATAAGATGTTTGCAGACCTAGATTGTTGTATCCAGCAACTTTATCTGTAACAATATTTAATCCAACTCCTCCGTACAAAAAAGGCAATGCTGCATCAACACTAAAATTTTGTGTAGAAACTGCTGCTCCACCTTCAGAACCAAATCCAATCCATTGTGAACGATGCAAAACAGATGTAGCAATACCTCCTCTACTTCCAGAAAAACCAGGATTATTTGCCAATTTATTAAACATGTTTTGGCTAAACTGAGGATCCTGCTGTGCATCAACACATAATGCAGTAATCATAAAAAATATCAATATCAGATTTCTTCTCATCTTTAAAATACTGAAAAATAGTGTGCTAAAATAAGCATTTTTTAGTTAAATACAATGAAAAGACACTTTCTATCACAAGACAAAGATCTAAGAAAGTATAAGAATTAACTGTAAAACATTAATTTACAATCAAATAAGAACAGATGAAGTATACAAACTATTTTTACTTAATTATATGAATTTATTATATGTTTTGATCCATCTATCAGGAATATCTCCTTTTTTAGCAATCTCATAATCATAGTATGAACATGCAACAAAATAATTTTCTGGTTTATTATTATTTTTATTTATAAAGGGTACTCCCATCCACCATCTACCACTGATTTTACTTTTATAAAAAACTATTTCATTCTTACCATCTTCAAATGGAACTGTATATTTCAAACAGTTCTTTAAATCTGGATTTAGTTCATTTTTACGTATACTATAGCCATCTAAGAAATACCATATCATCTGAGATAATAATAACGCACTCTGATTAAAACTATCTAACTCTTGATTATACTCAAAAAAAGCTAAACACGAAACTTTATCACTAACTCCTGCATAACGCATTATCTTACACGCATCTTCACCATCTAACCCATTAGGACTACTATATACATTAGCAGCAAAACAAGAATGTTTAATTGCAGAGAGATCAAAACTTAAAAAATCTGTATTCCTCATAATAGGCTCTACAGAGGAAATATCCGCTCTAACATCTCCTAATCTAACACTTTCAAAACCAAGATCAGTAAGTAGCTGAACTGCCTTTGGTGATACTAAATAACTCTGGTAAGCCAAATTAACATAATGAAACAAATAACTTGGTTTATACTGTATGATTTTACTCATATATGAATTAGAAGATATTAAATCATTATCTAATCCAAGATCAAATTGATTATCAACTGCAGTTAGTGTGATAAATCTTTTCATTCTAGAATAGCTCTTATAAATAGCATAACTAATATCATTTCCACCACCAATGATAATAGGAAGCAAGTTGTTTTTAATCAACATACAGCAAACATCCTCTATAACACTAAAAGACTCTTTTCTAGTAGGCATAATATTAATATAACCTAGATCTGCCATGTCAAGCGATTTTTCATGATGTAGTTTATATAACGCACTCCTCAACTCATACGTGTTATCAGTATTATTCTTTGAGCCTTCATATTCTTGAACAGAAAAAAGGACTATTTTCTTTTGCTGCAAATTTGGAAAATGATCAGATTTATGAAAATCAATTTGTAATCCTAATTGAGTAGATTCTAAATTCTGAATTTGAGAAAAAAATCTTCTATCTATTGGTGTAAAATAACCTTTTAACTTATCCATTAAATTATTTTTTCTTATTTATTTGTGCTTCCATTAAAGCTAAGCAATCCTCTCTAGTTAATTTTTTTGGATCTTGATCTTTAGGAATTTTAACATTTATCTTTTTTGCCTTCTGATTACTAACCTGTATAAAAGGACCATATCTCCCATTCAAAACAGAAACAAAAGGCTCTCCATCAAATTCTGATATAATTCTTTCTTTATCTGCTTGCATCTTTGCTTTAATCAACTCAATAGATCTTTCTAAAGAAATCGTTAACGGATCATCCTCAGCATCAACACGCTTAATAGAAGTAAATTTACCGTCATATCTTAAATAAGGCCCAAATCTACCTATAGCAGCAACTACATCTTTTTCCAACCATTTTCCAACTACACGAGGTAATTTAAATAAATTGAGAGCCTCTTCTAAAGTTATACTTTGCATTGTTTGACCTTTTAACAATGATGCATATCTTGGCTTCTTAGAATCTTCTTCATTTTTTTCTCCAATTTGCACCATAGGGCCAAAAGGCCCTATTCTTACAATAACATTTTCTCCTGTAGAAGGATCTAAACCTAATTTCTTTTCTCCTGATGCCTTACCTACATTTCCTATAACATTATTAACTTTTTTATGAAAATCATTATAAAAACCCTCTATCATTTCATTCCATATTTTCTTACCTTCTGCAATTTCATCAAACTCTGTTTCTACAGAAGCTGTGAAAGTATATTGCATAACTTCAGTAAAATGCTCTAAGAGAAAATCTGTAACTACAACACCTATATCTGTTGGAAATAATTTCTTTTTTTCAGCGCCTACAATAAGTTGCTTATCAGAGCTGTTTATCAGTGAATCTTTTAAAGATATAGTTTTAGATATCCTTTCTTTTCCTTCCCTATTTTCTTTTTCAATGTAACCTCTTTTTTGTATTGTAGTTATAGTTGCAGCATAAGTAGAAGGCCTTCCTATGCCCAAATCTTCCATCTTTTTTACTAAACTTGCTTCAGCATATCTAGCAGGAGGACGAGAAAATTGTTCAGAAGCAATAATCTCAGACATTTCAAGAACATCTCCTACTGATAATGCAGGAAGTATTCCTTTTTGCTCATCCATTATATCATCTCTTCCTTCAAGATAAACCTTCATAAAACCATCAAAAGTGATGACTTCTCCTTTTGCTACAAAATGTTCACTTGACTTTGATACAGTAATCTTAACATTAGTTCTATCCAATTTTGCATCTGCCATTTGTGATGAGATTGTTCTCTTCCAAATTAATTCATATAAACGTTTTTCTGAAGATTCTGCTTCTATTTGTTGATTTTCAATATAAGTAGGCCTAATTGCTTCATGTGCTTCCTGCGCCCCTTTTGTTTTACTTTTATAAACCCTTCTTTCTACATAATTTTCTCCATAGATATTTTTAATTTGCTGAGAAGCTGCATCCAAAGCCTCATCTGATAAATTAACACTATCTGTCCTCATATATGTAATCTTACCAGCCTCATACAGTCTTTGGGCAACCATCATTGTCTGACTAACCGAAAATCCAAGTTTACGAGCCGCCTCTTGCTGCAATGTAGAAGTTATAAATGGAGGAGCTGGAGATTTTTTAGAAGGTTTTTTCTCTAGTGATTTTATTTTAAATTCTGAATCCCTGCATTTTTCTAAAAATGCATAAGCATCTTCATAACTATCAAATCTAATAGGTAATTCTGATTTAAATAATTGCTTTTGATTATTGAAAAATAAACCAACAATTTTAAAAGAAGATTTTGAAGCAAATGCATTAATCTCCTTCTCTCTTTCAACAATTAATCTTACAGCTACAGATTGCACCCTTCCAGCCGATAACCCCTGTTTAACTTTTCTCCATAAAACAGGGGAAAGTTCAAAACCAACTAATCTATCAAGAACACGTCTAGCTTGTTGGGCTTTAACTAAATTAGTATTTAATTCTCTAGGATTCTCAATTGCCTTTTTTATTGCTTTCTTTGTTATTTCATGAAAAACAATTCTTTTAGTACTTTCTTTATTTAAACCCAAAGCTTCTATTAAATGCCAAGCTATTGCCTCTCCTTCACGATCCTCATCTGTTGCTAAAAATACAGTGTCAATATTTTTAATAACTTTTCTCAAATTTTGAACAACTTTCTTTTTATCATCAGATATCACATAATTAGGAATAAATCCATTTTCTATATCTATAGCCATACCTCCTTTCTTAGGAAGATCTCTAATATGCCCTATACTCGACTCAACTAAATAACTACTACCTAAATAACCTTGAATTATCTTTTTCTTTGCTGGGGACTCAACAATTACCAGATGCTTTGCCATTTATTCACGATTTTTTTTGCAAATTAAGCGAACTTTTTTTGAATAAAAAAAATAATGAAAACGTCAAATAATCTTATATTATATATAATATAAGGATTTAAGAACACTGTCATATTGTCAGTTTTTTTTATTTTTGCCAAAGTTTTTAAAAGCATGATAAGACAAAATACAATAAAAACGATTGACGAAACACGGCAAGGAGAGGTTTTAAATCTAAAAGAGAAAAAGAAATCTCAAAAGATGATGTATATTGAAAGTTATGGATGTCAAATGAATTTCTCTGATAGTGAAATTGTAGCATCTATACTTTCAAAAGAAGGCTTTTCCTCAACAAAAGACATGACCTTAGCAGACTTAATTCTTGTAAACACATGCTCCATAAGAGAAAAAGCTGAACAAACTGTAAGAAAAAGATTAGAATTTTATAACTCTGTAAAAAAGAAAAGCAACCCAAACATGATTGTTGGGGTGCTTGGATGTATGGCTGAGCGTCTAAAAGGAAAATTCTTAGAAGAAGAGAAGCTTGTAGATTTAGTTGTTGGCCCAGATGCTTATAGAGATTTACCAAACTTAATCAAAGAAGTAGAAGATGGTAAAAAATCTGTAAATGTAATATTATCATTAGAAGAAACTTATGCTGATATCAACCCTGTAAGATTAGGCAGCAATGGTGTAACTGCATTTGTATCTATTACTAGAGGCTGCGACAATATGTGCACATTCTGTGTTGTCCCTTTTACTAGAGGCAGAGAAAGAAGTAGAGATCCAATAAGTATTGTAAAGGAATGTTCAGATTTATTCGATCAAGGTTTTAGAGAAGTAACGCTTCTTGGGCAGAATGTTGATTCTTATTTATGGTATGGGGGTGGAGCTAAGAAAAATTTTCATAAGGCTGATAAAAACGTAAAAGATAAAAGCATAAATTTTGCTAACCTACTTAATATGGTGGCATCTATTCACCCTCAATTAAGAATTAGATTTTCAACATCTAATCCGCAAGATATGACTGAAGAGGTAATAGAAATGATGGCAAAACATGAAAATATTTGCAATTATATTCATTTACCTGTTCAATCAGGAAGCTCTCGTATTTTAAAGTTAATGAATCGAGGATATAATAGAAAAGAATATTGCACGCTCATTAAAAATATTAAAAAGAAAATACCTGATTGTGCAATTTCAATGGACATAATAACAGGATTCTGTACAGAATCGGAAAGAGATCATCAAGAAACTCTTTCACTTATGGATTATGTGAAATATGATTATGGCTATATGTTTAAATATTCTGTTAGACCAAATACTCCTGCCGCAAAATTAAAAGACGATGTACCTG
>MDSW01172135.1_pt1 | contig 11725 bp, 13 predicted proteins | sample 811171 | NCBI WGS metagenome assembly MDSW01 (sample SAMN05326641, study PRJNA326480) | marine metagenome | isolation source: seawater | place: Atlantic Ocean: North West | collected 2012
AAACATAGAAAAAAATTTGAATATTCAAGAAAACAAATTACTAGTAAAATTAAAAAAGGTGATTATCTATAGATCATGAAAAATATTACAATTTATACTGGTCCTATGTGTAATTATTGTGAAGCAGCAAAAAAATTATTAACAAGAAATAATGCTATTTATAATGAAATTAATATAGCAACCGTAGATGGTGCGATGGATGAAATGATTAAAAAAGCTAATGGAAAAAGAACAATACCTCAAATATTTTTTGATGACTTGCATATAGGTGGTTATGATGAAGTCAGAGCTTTAGAAAAAGAGAATAAACTTCAAAATCTTTTGAAATAATTATTTAATTGAAATGGTTACAACAGGTTCCATTGGTTCAAAGTTACACAGATTTGTTGTACCAATTTCAGTAGCTTGTACTGCGCTAGAAGTTCCAAATGATATATCTATAGTTGGAGCTATTAATGCAACAGTATAAGGTGACTGCAATTTATAAACTAGAACATGATCAGAATCTGTAGACCCGTCAGCATGTTGTGTTTGATATGTTGAAGAACCTGTTCCTTGTGAGTAAGTTATTGTTACATCATCAGAAGTTGAAGAACAATCAGCAGCTGTACAAATTGAAGCTTGATCATTTATTAAATAAGTAGTCATATCTGCTAAAGTTTGATTAGGATTCATTGCAGGTCTATGAGTATGTATTTCGTTTCCTGCTGCAGCGTGACCTCCAGGGTAACCAGAAGTTTCTGCATAAGTTTGACAGTCTGTTGCTATACCTGCAACTGAAATATCAGCTCGAATAGTAAATTTTCTACTTATAGTTACTCTCATATGTGTGTAAGTCGTACCTAATGGTAACAAGGCTACATCACCATATGTAGCAGCCTCCGCCCCTGCATCCACAGAAGCAATATCAATTTCTTGTTCTCTATCTGCTAATACTACCGAACCTTCACAATTGTCTACTCCTGTACTGCTTTCACAGAGTTCAACTTTTTTCATTGTAACTTTATAAACTGTAGCAGCCCCAGTCTCCGCATCAAGATTGGAATTAATGCTTAAAAATAAAAATATACTAAAAAAAAATTTTATTAATTTAATTTTCATTAATCAGTCCTAGAAATTGTTGCTGATCCTTTAAATTCAATCATAATTTTATTATTTCTTTTAACTTTGCTCAATAATTCATCTGTCATATCTTTTTTTTCTTTCCAAGCAGCTTCACTAATACCATCCTTAGCGGTAGGACCATCATTTCTTGGAGGATGTACAAATCTAAATTTTGCATACCATTCATCTTCCAAACCTTTTTTGCTTTTATCATCGTAAGCTAGTTCAAGATCTAATGACTTTGTTAAAATCATATCTGAGCCATATTTTGCACCCTTAATATCATCTCTCAAAACACCATCCCATTCATAATAATTAATAAATATTTTTGACCAATGAAGATATGGCACCTGACCAGCTAATCGGTATTCCCAACCGTCTAAAACCCTTTCATCTTGAGAGTCATGAAACCCCTGGTAAACGTTAGTATGAAAATCTAGTACTGAATTTCTTAATTCTAAACCAATACTTGCTCTTCTGTTTGTTTCACTAAAATCATTATCTATAAAAGCATTAAATCCTGCTAACGTATTATTGTCATTGGATAACTTTCTAATACCTAATCCAAAATTACCTATTATTTTTTCTTCATTAGCTTGTTCAGTATTGAATAATGACAATTGTGTAAAAATATTTCCACTATCTAATTTCAATAATTCTCTAACAGCTAAAATACTATAATCAGGTTTAGAATTTTCTCTCAAATCTATGCTAGTTTCGGTATATCCTTCACCTGGAATTAGTCCACTAGTGTATTCTGAAATTTTTTCGGAAGCTTTATTTAAAGTACTTTCTAGAATATCTGCATTAGATAATCTTGAAAATAATATAATAAATATAATTAATAAAATTTTTTTCACTAAGTAAGAATAATATTTAATTAAACAATTCTCAAGAATAAAATATAAAGAGATTAATATTGCAACTGTTGATGGCGAAATAGATGAAATGATTAAAAAGGCTAATGGAAAAAAAACTATACCGCAAATATTTTTCAATGATCAACACATTGGTGGCTATGATGAAGTCAGAGCTTTAGAAAAAGAGAATAGGTTGCAAGATCTTTTAAAATAAAAATTATTCTTTAGGTTTAAAAACTAAACAAACTCCATTATTGCAGTATCTTTTACCTGTAGGTTGAGGTCCATCCTCAAAGATATGCCCATGATGAGCATCACAATTCTTACAATGATATTCTGTACGCGCATAACCTATCAAATGATCAGTTTTTGTTTCAAAAACATCTGGTAATGACTCATAAAATGATGGCCAACCTGAACCACTTTCATATTTGGAGTTAGAGTCAAATAATTTTATTCCACAATTTACACAATGATAACTGCCTTCTCTTTTCTCACTGTTTAAATCACTCGTACCTGGAAGTTCGGTCCCATCCTCAAACATTACTAATTTTTGTTCTGCAGTAAGGTTTTGATTAATTTTTTTCATATCTTATTTAATTTCACGTATAGGTTTTTCGTTTACACAAGATTCTAAAGCTTCAATCATTTGTGTATAATAAATACTATAATTTTCTGCAGTAACATAGCCTATGTGAGGAGTAAGTAGTGCATTAGGTAAAAATCTAAGTTTATTATTTTCTGGTAATGGCTCTCTTTCATAAACATCAATCCCGGCACCAGCAATAACATTTGTAGATAATGCAATAATTAAATCATCCTCATTAATAATGGGTCCTCTAGAAGTATTAATAATAAATGAAGTTTTTTTCATTTTATCCATTTCTTTTAAAGTAATACAATCTTTGTATCTATCTCCACCCTGAACATGAATAGATAAAAAATCTGAGACTTTTATTAAATCTTCTTTACTACAAGGAAGCACATCTAATTCTTTACAGGTATCTAAGTTAAGATTTTCACTCCATGCCATCACCTGCATACCAAAAGCTTTACCAATTTTAGCTACTTGTGATCCAACTTTACCAAGACCAATTAGACCTAAAATTTTTCCTTTAAGCTCTACTCCAATAGTTGTTTGCCAATATCCTTGATACATGTTGTCTATTTCCTCTTTTAAATTTCTGGCTAGTCCTAATATTAAAGCCCAGGTTAACTCGGGCGTTGGATTGATATTACTGTCAGTCCCACAAACTATAATTTTCCTATTTTTAGCTGCTTCAAGATCTATTGATTTATTTCTTAGACCGCTTGTAATAATAAATTTTAATTTACTAAGATTGTTAATTAAATTTTTAGTCATTTGAGTTCTTTCTCGCATAATTAATAAAGCCTCAAAATCTGCTAACTGTTCAAGAGCATCAGCTTCATCAGTAAACGGTTCACTAAAAATCTTAAATTCGTACTTTCCAGATAGCTTTTCTAAATCAACAAATTGTTGAGAGACATTTTGATAATCATCTAATATAGCAACTTTAAGCATTAACTACTTTTTTATTTGATAGCATAATTCCACTTAAAATAAATAAACCTCCTAAAATATGATAAAACATAAATCTTTCATTAAATATTATCATAGCCATAATCGCACTTAATATTGGCATTAGATGTAAAAATATCCCAGATCTATTTGCTCCAATTAAAGATATTCCTTTTATCCATAATATAAAAGAAGCTAGACCTGGAAATAAAACTACGTAACCCAAAATTAGTAAAAAAGGTATCTCTAAATTTACTCTAAAACCTATTTGATATTCTATAAAATAAATTGGAATTAAAAAAATTAATCCGAAAGTTATAATTACTTCTAATAAACCTAACTGTGAAATTTGATATGTTTGTTTTTTAAGTAAAGCAGAATAAACGGCCCAAGAAAACATGGCAAATACCATTGTTATGTCACCTTTATTGAAATCTAAATTGACTAAAATTTCTAAGTTAGCTTTCGTAATAATTAATAAAACTCCTATAAAAGAAAACAATACTCCTAAAATTTGAAAAATATTAGTCTTTTCTATTTTTAATATAGAAGAAATAAATATTATCATAACTGGTATAGTTGAAATCATTAAAACACCACTTATAACTTGGGTAAAGTTAAGGGAGTAGTAAACAATTGAATTAAATATTGTAATACTAGTAATACCTAAAATTAAAAATAATTTATAATTTTTAAATATATAATCTTTATTTTTTAATATTTCAGGAATCGTAAATGGAGCTAAAATCAACCAAGCAAAAAACCACCTATAAAAATTTAAAGTAAAAGGTGGAATCTCATAAAAGCTTGCAAACTTTCCAACAATAAAGTTGCCAGCCCAAAAAGTGACTGTTAAAAATAAATAAATATATGCAAAAAAATTTGAAGATTTTTTCACTTAATTAAATCTTTGTGAACTATAAAGATCTAAATTTAAATTTGTGTTTTCTTCAGCTACCATTCTAGAAACTATCTTTCCAGAAATAGGACCTAAAGTCCATCCTAAATGATGATGGCCAAAACAATAAAATACATTTTTATAATTTTTTGATGGACCCATCACTGGTAAAAAATCAGGTAAAGTGGGTCTAAAACCAAGCCATTCGTCCTCATGATTTGGTAAATCCCCCAACATATATTTTGCATTATTAATTAAATTTTTAATTCTTGATTTAGAAAGAGGATTATTTAATCCTCCAAACTCTACAGTTCCTACAACTCTCAAACCTTGTTCCATAGGTGTAATTCCAAATCCCCTATTAGAGAAAATTACAGGTCTGCTTAAAAGATTATCACAATTTTTAAAATGTACGTGATATCCTCTTTCAGTATCTAAAGGTATTTTTTCATTAAGTTTATCTGTTAGTTTTTTAGAAAATGCTCCACAAGCTATGATAATTTTATCAAATTTATATTCTTTCAAATCACTTTTAAATATAGGTTTTTGATCATCAAACTTAATATCTTGAATATTAGATTTTTCAAATTTACCTCCTTTTTTTAAAAATAATTCAAAGAATTTTAAAAGAATTTTTTTTGGATTTCTTGCGTGTCTTGCGTAAGGGTAATATACCCCACCATGATAAAAAGGTTTTATATTGGGTTCCAGATCATGTATCTCTTGTTTATTAACTAACTGTTGCTTAACTCCTAACTCATCTCTTACTTTTATTTCAAGTTCTCTACTTTTTAAATCTTTATCATTCCAAATATATAATATCCCCTTGTTTTCAACTAGACCTTCTAAATTTATCTCGTCAAATAATTCATCGTACGCAGGTAAGGCTAAATTTAAAATTTGATGCATGTACTTTGCGGTATGCATCATTTTACTTTTAGTAGTATTTTTTATAAATTGAATAAACCAAGGTATCATTTTTGGCACATAATTCCATTTGAGAGCCAAAGGTCCTGTTGAATTTAAAAGCATAGCAGGTACATCTGCTAAAACATCGTATCTATTTAAAGACAAAGATGCATATGGTGAAAAATGTCCAGCATTACCATATGATGCTGTAGGACTACCTGGCTCGTTTCTATCAAAAATAGTCACTTCAAAACCTTTTTTTTGAAGGAATAGAGCATTCGAAATACCTTGTATACCTCCACCAATAATTCCAATTTTGTTATCCATAAAAAAGTATACTTCCCTTTTTTTAAAAATTTAAGCGACAAATTATACTTAGGCGATAGATTGATGGTTATGAACTTTAGCACTCATAACAATCCCAAATCCAATCATAGTTGCTAGCATTGATGAACCTCCGTAAGACATTATTGGTAGAGGAGATCCTACAATTGGTAACATTCCCAAGACCATAAACATATTAATTGTTACAAAAACAAAAATAGCTGAACCAAAACTATAACAAAATATTTTAGCAAAATAGCTTCTTGAAATAGTTCCAATCCAAATTACCCTGTAAATGACAACAACATAAACTAGTAAAAGGAGCAATGAGCCTAAGAAACCAAATTCTTCAGAAAATATAGTAAAAATAAAATCAGTATGCTTTTCAGGTAAAAATTCTAAATAACTTTGAGTTCCTTTTAAAAAACCTTTTCCTGTAAGTCCGCCTGATCCAACAGCAATTTTTGACTGAATAATTTGATATCCTGCCCCTAAAGGATCTCTATCAGGATTTAAAAAGGTCAAAATTCTAAGTTTTTGGTATGGTTTTAAAAACGAAATTATAAAAGGAAGTGAAACAACCGAAATTAAAAATGAATAAAAAAAATATTTATGATTTAATCCAACAAACCATAAAACAATAATTCCACTTATTGAGATTAATATCGATGTTCCAAGGTCTGGTTGAATTATCACTAAACTCATTGGTACAAAAATAATTATCAATGATGTAATAATAGAATAAAATGAATTTACGTTTTCTAGTCTCATTCTATGAAAATATTTTGCTAAACAAAGAATTATAGCTATCTTCATAAGCTCAGAAGGTTGAATATTTACAAAATACAAGTCCATCCATCTTTGTGAGCCAGATACAGTGATTCCAAAGTTAATTGTCCATATCAACATTAGAACTAATATAAAATAAACTAAATAACTAAGTGAAAACCATAATCTGATATTTATTAAAGATATGACCAACATTAATACGCTAAAAATTAGAAATTTTATAAAATGACTTTTAGTGTAAAAAAGAATCTGACCTCCATCTATAGAATACATTGTTGCGAAACTCAATATTCCTAAAAATAAAATACAAAGCAACAATATAAAATCTAATTGTTTGATTTTTTTAAAAAAATTTATTTTATTTTCTAATCTATTATGAATATACATCTAAATATTTAAATATCTTTTTGTTTCAAAGTCTTTTCTGATTTCGTGTCTATCTATTATCATCTTAAATAATTCTTTTGCTAGAGGAGCTGCTACAGATCCTCCAGATCCACCGTGCTCAACTACAACACTAAGTGCGTATCTTGGATTTTTATAAGGTCCAAATGCAATATATAAAGCATGGTCCCTTTGTTCATAAGGAATTTCTGAAGTTTTTAAATCCAATTCTCGTTCCTCTTCAGTAATTCTTTTTACTTGAGCCGTTCCAGTTTTTCCGGCAAATTGATATTTTGGATCATCTATTCTAGATCTATAAGATGTACCCATCACTTCATTGGTAGAACTAAACATTGCTTCCTGAATAATCTTAATATTTTTTTTATCTTTATACAAAGGAATATATTTATCTTTATATTTATCTTCATCTTGATTGTTTATAATTAACTTTGGATAAATTTTATATCCACCATTTGCAATTTGTGCTGTCATAAGACAAAGTTGAATTGGTGTTGTTTGTATATAACCTTGACCTATTCCAGTAATAATTGTTTCTCCAAGAAGCCAATTTCTTCCTAGAACATTTTTTTTCCACTCGGTATTTGGAATTAAGCCACTTCTCTCATTATCAAATAAACCTTTAAATACATCTTTTCCTAAACCAAATTTTTTTGCCGTTTCACTTAACCTATCCACTCCAAGTTTTCTTGCAACTTCATAAAAATAACTATCACAGGATTGTTTCATTGCATTATGTAAACTAACAAAACCATGTCCTTCTTTTTTCCAACAGTGATAAGTTTGGTCATACATTTCTGTTTTACCTTCACATTTGACAGTGAAGTTTTTGTCAATAATTCCATTTTCTAATGCTGATAGTGCTACTATTGGTTTGATAGTTGAACCTGGAGAATAATTTCCTGATATAGATTTATTCACTAACGGTTTCATTGGATTATTTCTTATTAATTGCCAATCATCTTCGTTAATTCCAAATACAAATAAATTTGGATCAAATGAGGGTGAGGAATGCATAGCAATAATTGATCCTGTATAAATATCCATCACAGAAATAGAACCTGCTTTTTCCAATAATAATTTATGAGCAAGCTCTTGAATTTTGGTATCTATGGTTAATTGAATAGTTTTTCCTTTATCACCTTGTTGAAATGCAAGCTGATTAATTCTTCTTCCATATGCATTTACCTCATATCTTTCGATAGAGTTAGATCCAATTAATTTCTTTTCAAATGATTTCTCTAAACCAATTTTTCCAACTTTAAGTTCTGGTACAAATTTATCTTTAATGCTTTCATTTGTTAGAATATCTTTTTCATTAGCCTTACTAACATATCCTAAAACATGGGTGTAATAATCTTTATATGGATATTCTCTTGAAATTGAAATTACAGGTTTTACTCCATTTAAATCATATAAATGATTATTTATTTTAGAAAAATCTTCCCAACTTAAATTATTTGATACAACTAAAGTTTCCCAGGGTTTAATATTATTTTTCTTTTTTACTATTTTTTTAAAGTGACTATCAGAAAGATTTAAAAGATCTTTTATTCTATAAATTGTATATCTAAAATCCTCTACTTCCTCTGGAATAATATGAAGCTCATAAGCTTCGAAGTTACCAGCAATAATATTATTAAAATAATCTTTAAAATCCCCTCTAACAGGTGCGAGTTTCCATTCTCTTATTCTATTTTTGTCTGAGAGAGTTAAATATTTATCATTTTGCCTGACTTGTAAAAAAAATAATCTACCTATAATTCCACCAAATATAACTATTTTAGCTGCAGTCATAATAAACATTCTTCTATTAATAGAATTTAGCTTAGTAATATTGTCACTAAATTTATTCACTAAGTCCTCTTAAGTAATAATTAAAGATGAAGGTAAAAAAGATATAAAGTAAAAATGTAAAAAAATTATTTACTAAATAATAAACGAAATTTAATTCGTAAGAAAAAACTATAAATAAAATTGAATAATTAATTGAATTTATTAAACTAATTACAAATAAAAAATAAAACCAATCTTTAATAAGATTTGGCCTAATTGTTATATTTCTTAAATATGAAGCAAATAAACAAATTAATACATAAGATAATGAACTTATACCAAGTGGAAATCCTGTCACTACATCATTAATTATTCCTGCAATAAAAACTAAAAAATAATCAAAATGTAAATTTTCTTTTAATGTAAAATAGAAAATTAACATAAACGGAAAATTAAATGAAAAATATTCAATATTTAAATAATTGAAATCAAATTCATTTAAAACTGAAATAAAAAGTACAATTATAGGAAGCCAAACATATATCTTATAAATCAAATTCTTTTTATGTAAATTTATCATTGTATTTTTCCCTTATTAATTACACAATCTCTATACTCTTTTGTTCCGAATTTAAAACCCTTAGGATTTGTAAAATTTTTTTTACATTTTTTACTATAAATCAAATTTAATTTTAAAAATTCTAATTCTTTAGTATCAACTTTATTTTGATTAATAACTTTATTTTGTGAAGTAATTTTATTTTGTAAATTTACTAATTGGGAATTTAAATTATTAATTTTTGACTCTAGTTTTTTATTTTCATTTAATAGTTTAAGATTAGTATTAGTATAAATTTCAATTTGCTCATTAAGTAAATTCAATTTTAATCTATCAGTAGTGGTTAAATATTGATTTTGATTATCAGTTTTTAATTCTACTGTTTCGGTATTCTTAATTTTTTCTTTTATAATCTCTTCTCTTTTACTATATAGCTCTGCAAAAACATATTTAAGTTGAACGAAACTACTATAAAAATTAACTTTAAAAGTTTTTAGATCCTGATTTTCTAATATTTCAATTCTTCCTACTGGTATTCCGCTTTTGAATATTGAGCCTGTTCCTGAAGTATAAACGATGCTTTTATCTTCTATATCATTCAAATAATTACCTTTAATATACTTTATTTCCCCCGCATTTTTTCCATCTCCATTAACAATTGCTTGAATATTGCCTGGGGCAATAGAAACCGGAATATTAGAATTTAAATCAGATATCAATAGAACTCTTGAAGTTGTATAATTAACCTCTACTACTTTTCCAACTAAATAATTCCTATCATAAATATTGGTTCCTATCCTAATGTTATCTTTACTACCTTTATTAATAATTAAAGATTTTAAAAATGGACTATTGTGATCAACTATTACTTTTGCTAAAATTTTATTACTCGTTAAACTGTAATCTTCTATAAGTGCCTTTAATTCTTCATTCTCGCTTCTTATAATTTTATTAGAAATCTTTTCAGATTTTAACTTTTCTATTTCAATAGCATTTTTTTCGTAATCTTTATAAAAAGATGAGTATTCAACTATATCTTCGATAGAATTTAATAAAAAATTTTCTGGGTAAGATACAATAAACGAAGATCTGTATACTATTTCATTTATTACATTTCTTGTTTGACGAACAAGTTTAATATCTAAACTAGATAATATAATTATTAATATTGATAAGAATGCTAATGTTAGTAAAGAAAACTTTTGTTTATTACTTTTTTTTAAAAAAGCAGATCGGATTGCTATTACAAAATCATCTCTGCTTGAGGCCATTCTTCTTAATATTCAGTCAGCATAGTAGAAAAAGTTTGTTCTTGATCTAAAGCTTTTCCAGTTCCAATAGCTACACACGATAAAGGATCCTCTGCTATATGAACTGGTAAACCTGTTTCTTTAGAAAATCTCTTATCAATATTTTTTAACAACGCCCCTCCTCCGGTTAAAGTTAATCCCATATCAACTAGGTCGGCTGATAATTCTGGAGGTGTAGCTTCTAATGCATCTTTAATTCCATTAACCATTTCTCTCAAAATATCATTAAGAGCTTCAGCTGTATCTTCTTCAGTAATATTTACTTCTTTAGGTGTTCCAGATCTTAAATCTCTGCCTTTTACTGGATAGGTGTTATCATTAGTAGGAATTGCAGTACCAATTTCTTTTTTAATTTTTTCAGCAGTGCTATCGCCTATCATTAAATTGTATTCTTTACGCATATAGTTAACTAGAGCTCCATCCATAGCATCTCCGGCAACTCTAAGAGATTTTGAATAAACTAAACCTCCTAAAGACATAACAGCTATTTCACTTGTACCTCCTCCTATATCAACCACCATTGAACCAGTCGCTTCTGAAATTGGAAGTCCAGCGCCTATTGCAGCGGCTATTGGCTCTTCAATTAATTGGACTCTTCTAGCTCCAGCTGCTAAGGCACTATCTTGTATCGCTTTTCTTTCAACAGGTGTAGAGCCGGTTGGTACACAAATTAAAATTCTTGGATTTGCAAATGTGCTTCCTTTATGAACTTTTTTAATAAAATGTTTTATCATTTCTTCAGTAACAATAAAATCTGCTATTACACCATCTCTTAAAGGTCTGATGGCACTAATATTACCAGGGGTTCTTCCTAGCATTGTTTTAGCTTCATCTCCAACTGCCAAAACTTGTTTTTTTCCCTTTTGATCAACAATGGCAACAACCGAAGGTTCATTTAAAACTACTCCTTGTCCCTTAACAACAACTAAAGTATTGGCTGTTCCTAGATCTATAGCCATATCTTGGCTCCATATTTTCTTAACTCTTTCAAATAATCCCATTTATATTCCTTTAACTTTTTGACTTTTTTGCTCCATAGGAGTTTGTTCCATTGGTGCAGTTTTTTCCCTCTTAATAATCATCTTATTTAATGCATTAATATATGCATTAGCAGATGCAACTAATGTATCTGTATCTGCGGCTTGACCAACCGTTGTTTTTCCATTTTCCTCAATTTTAACACTCACCGTAGCTTGTGCATCTGTTCCCTCTGTAACTGCGTGAACTTGATAAAGTTGAAGATTTACATCATGT
>MDSW01012897.1_pt1 | contig 11724 bp, 9 predicted proteins | sample 811171 | NCBI WGS metagenome assembly MDSW01 (sample SAMN05326641, study PRJNA326480) | marine metagenome | isolation source: seawater | place: Atlantic Ocean: North West | collected 2012
AACATATGTTCGCTTAGCTCAGCTTCCATTGGCACGCCTTTAACATTAACAAGGCGCGGTTTATTATCAGCAAATAGTGTCCCAGCAACACTTCGTGTTTGATTCTCCGTTGTAATAGTAAGCCGAATTAGTGTTTGATAGTTTGAACGCCGGTCGTGGCGAATATCAGAAACATCGATACCCCGTTGATTTGCGATTACCGGGGCACTTACCATATTTACCCCCTCTAATAATGGTGATAATAATCCCTTCAAAACGGCAGCATTCAATGCCTTTGTATTTAATTCTGCTGCATCACCTTCATATTCAATACTTACTGCTTTAATGCCAGATTCAGTCATCTGCCCTGCAAAACTACCTAATTGTTCTGCCAATTTCATATAGGGCCGTAAACGAGGAGCATCCTCAGCAGAAACCGACGGCATATTAAGAGCATTAACTACAGACCCCGATAACAAATAATCTGCCATCTGATCTGCAACCTGAATAGCTACATTCACTTGCGCTTCTGTAGTTGATGCTCCGAGATGAGGAGTGCAAATTAAGTTTTCAACACCAAATAAGGAATTCTTTTTAGCTGGTTCTATCTCGAACACATCTAAAGCAGCCCCAGCCACATGACCAGATTTAAGCCCTGCTTCTAGATCACTCTCAACTACCAAACCACCACGTGCACAATTAATAATACGCACACCTGCTTTAGTTTTTGCTAATGAATTTTTATCAATAATACCTCTTGTACTATCTGTTAAAGGCGTATGGAGACTTATGAAATCAGAACGTGCAAGTAAGTTATCTAATTCAACTTTTTCTACACCTATATCACTTGCGTGTTCCTTAGTTAAAAACGGATCGAACGCCATGACCTTCATCTTCAGACCAACAGCTCTATCAGCAACAATAGAACCTATGTTTCCACAACCAATTATACCCAAGGTCTTGCCAGTCACTTCAACACCGACAAAGCGTGATTTTTCCCACTTTCCTTGTTGAGTCGAAGTATTCGCCATAGGAATTTGACGCGCCAATGCCATAATCATAGCAATTGCATGCTCTGCGGTGGTAATAGCATTTCCAAATGGAGTATTCATTACTACTACTCCATTTGCTGTAGCGGATTCTAAATCAACATTATCCACACCAATGCCAGCTCGACCAACCACTTTCAAATTTTTCGCTGCTGATAGAACACTACTTGTAACCTTAGACGCAGAACGGACTGCCAGACCGTCAAATTCTGCAATAGTTTCAATTAATTCATCCTCTAGCATACCTATTTTCACTTCAACTTCTATGCCACGATTAAGAAATATTTCTTCAGCGCGTGGACTCATAGCATCAGATATCAGGACTTTAACCATTTGATTTAACCTTAATAAAGTAGTGTACGAGCTATAATGACTTCCATTGGGTATTTCTATATATCAATCAGACTGAGGTCTAATTTTGAGTTTTAACTGTTGTATAGGCCCAGTCTAACCATGGAATGAGAGCTTCAATGTCATCACTTTCAATAGTTGCTCCTGCCCAAATACGTAGGCCTGGTGGGGCATCTCTATAAGCATTTATATCATAAGCAACATTTTCAGACTCTAATAATGATGCAATAGATTTTGTTATTCCCAAACGGTCTTTCTTATCTAATTTAGTAAACCAAGGATCAATTATTTTAAGACAAACACTGGTTGATGAGCAAGTTTTTGGATCTTCAGCCAAAAAATCTGCCCAATCACTTTCAATAACCCAATCTTTAAGAATACCAAGATTATTCTCACTGCGCATAATCAATGCAGGAAGACCGCCAATACTTTTTGCCCAGTTCAGTGCATCTAATTGATCTTCAACACAAAGCATTGAAGGAGTGTTTATAGTGCTTCCCTTGAATATATCTTCATTTAATTTTTTATTTTTTGTAAGCCGAAATAACTTCGGCATCGGCCAATCTGGTTCATAAGACTCCAATCGATCGACAGCCCGTGGACTCAGAACTATCATTCCATGCTGTCCTTCGCCACCTAAAACCTTTTGCCAGGACCAGGTAATTACATCTAGCTTTTTCCACGGAAGGTCCATAGCAAATACTGCAGATGTTGCATCACAAATAGTTAAGCCTTGTCTGTCATCAGCGATCCATTCATCGCTTGGAACTTTAACTCCAGAGGTTGTTCCATTCCATGTAAAAACACAGTCCCTATTAGAATTAGTTAAGTTTAAATCAACAATTTGTCCGTACGGCGCTTCAATTACATTTACATCAGTCAACTTAAGCTGATTTTTAATATCAGAAACCCAGCCGCCACCAAAACTTTCCCATGCCAATACATCTACACCACGCGCACCCAATAACGACCATAATGCCATTTCTACAGCACCAGTATCAGATGCTGGAACAATGCCAATTCGATAGTCATTAGGTATACCTAGGATTTCTCGGCTCTTATCAATTACACTGAGTAATTTGGATTTTGGATTTTTAGCACGATGAGAGCGCCCGAGTGACGCTTGGGATAATACAGAAACCCTCCAGCCAGGGCGTTTTGCGCAAGGCCCTGAGGAAAAATATGGATTAGCCGGACGTTTGTCTGGTTTATTAAATATACTTAACATTATAAGCGCCCCTTTCAGAACGCCGCCCTTCGTTGGGGAAGGATGGCCCAAAAATGAAAGTAAATTAAATCAAGTGTTCGTCAATAGGCGCTTTGTCGCACTAAATATTGAATTCTTAAATAAAGCTAAAAAAACTTATATTAAGGCTCATTAAGTTACCTATAGTACACTTAACTTATATTAAAGATAATTTTAAAAGGTTTATAATAAATAATGTATGTGGTTAACATTATATTTAATATATTACCTAGGCTAAATTGAACGTTTTTTTATTAAAATAATAGCCGTAAAGGTAGCCACAACTTCATTATTATTTCTCATAGTGTAAGAAAACCAGACTAAACCTCTATCTGGTTTACTCTTAGATTCTCTAGAATTTGTAATTTCAATAGTAGTCTCTAAAATATCTCCAGGCCTAACAGGGGCAAGCCATCTTATATCACACAATCCAGGACCACCCATCCCAGTGCCTTCTTGCAATCCGGTACGCAGCCATTGACCTGCTCCGATTGCGATAGTTTGAAAACCACTCGCAATTAAGCCTCCATAGAGTGAATATTTTGCTAAGTTTTTATCAATATGAAATGGTTGGGGATCATATTTATTAGCAAATGTAGTTATATCTTTTTCACTAATAAACACTGGTTCAGTGTTAAATATTCTACCAATATAGAAATCCTCAAGATACAAACCAGTCATATTTACACCTTAGCCCTGGAGCACAAAAGCAAGAAGGTTGTAGTTGTAAATTTAACGACAGGTTTATTAGCTACATTCATTGTAAACTCTAAGCGTAATATTCCTCGGTCCGGCTTTGACTTCGAAGGCCTCACCTCTAGAACTTTAATTTCTGTGTTAAGTTCATCATCAGGGCGAACTGGTTCTAGCCATTCAACCTTATCTATCCCAGGCCCACCCAGAGAGCTGTCACGAATGTAGCCTAGGCGGATAAACTGCCCAAACGCAACAGCTATAGTTTGTAACCCACTGGCTATTAAACCTTCATAAGGAGAGAATTTAGCAGCCTCTGGGTCGGTATGAAATTTCTGAGGATCATATGATTTTGCAAACTCTATTATTTCATCAGAGCTTAAAGATACAGGTGATGTCTCAATAACTTCTCCAACAACAAAATCCATTAAATATCGTGTAGTCAAAACTAACTTACCTCATCGCAAACCAAATAAAATACTATAACCTTAACTATAAAATATAGTACTTCTAACAGAAGATTAGTCATTTATATTATTATTCTTATATGAATCAAAAGCTAATATAATATTATATAGATTTTATTTACGCTGGATGAGCAAAACACCAAATAAAGTAATAATAGTTGCAATTAGTAAAGTTAGTGTAAATGGTTCAGCTAGTAATAAGGGAGCTAAGCTAATACCAATCACTGGTTGCAAAAGTTGTAAAGAACCAATTCTTGCAATGCCACCATCAGCTACGGCTCTATTCCATAGAATATAAGCTCCTATAGTTATACCCCAAGCCAAGGTAATAATTGCTGCCCAGCCTCGTAAATCGATCTGTAATAATGAAGATAGATTAGTATTCAATAGTAAAACTGGACATAAGATTATTGCAGCAATACACACACTCCATAAACTCACGGATATTGCCCCAACTTTATGCGTAAGTTTTGCACCTGCGATGTAGCCAATTACCCCAGAAAACATGCCAGCAAAAACTAACGTGTCACCTTGCCAAGAGACCCCTTTCACACCTAATCCAACTGCTTCCCATATCAATAGCAAGACACCTGCTAGTCCTATGGCTATACCTCCCCACCAATAAATATTAGGCCATTTCTTATTTAAAATAGCATCAAAAGCTCCTGCCATTACAGCTGCTGAAGCTGTTGCTGCTGCTGCATGCCCGGCCGTAGTCATTTGTATTCCCCAACTAAAAAAAACAGGAAAAATAGCGAGACCACAAATACCCGACAAAATCAGCAGCCATTTATAATAACCGCACCAGGGTAGAGTGATTTTCCAACAAATAATTATAAGTAAAGCTGCAGGTAACGCGACTAATGCTCGTAGAGCACCCACAGTGATTCCATCGGTAAAACCAACAGCTAACTTTGTAATAACGGGCGTAAGGCCATAAAGTAAAATCGCAGTAAGAGCAAAAGAATAGACTTTTATGGTCTTATTTATATAAATATTATTAATTTTCATTAAATTATTTATCGGTGTTGAACCAAAGCTATACCAGATAATATAACGGCTACTGAAGCAATAAGAGCTAAAGTAATTTGTTCGTCTAAAACTATTGTTGCCAAAAAAATTCCAACAATCGGTAAGGCAAACTGCCAAACCGCCATTCGACCAATTCCACCTCGACTAAGCGCATAGTACCAAGTAATAGTGGCTATAACTGATGCACCCGCTGCAAGATAAAATACAACGGCCCAGTTCATAATATTAAGTTTTAATAAGCTAGTACTTGTCTCGGTTAGTAGGAGAACTGGTAACAAAAGAATACTTGCAAAGAAAACACTCCATAAAGTTATAGACGTTGCTCCGTATTGTTTTGATAATCTGCTTCCAAAATAAAATGCTATTGAACCAAAGAATGCACCAAGTAAACACAAAATATCACCCTGCCATGTAGCATCAGTATTACTAAGGCCAAGTGATTCAGAAATTAAAATCAATGCTCCTACGAATGCTACTAACGTTCCAATCCACCAACGTAATCGTGGCCATTTCCTAAGAGCAATAGCTTCAGTTAAACCTGTGAATATAGACGTAGAAGAACTTGCAACAACCGCATGACCTGCCGTTGTTAACTCTACCCCGAGTGTAAATATTATTGGTGCAAGGGCCATACCAGAAAATGTAATAATACTAAAATATATTCTGCTACCTGGATGCCAGGGTAAACGCAACCCCATAAAAATAATTACTAATAAAGCACAAGGACCGGCGACAATTACTCTCAGTATACCTAGTGTCGACCCATCTATTGTGCCTGTTCCTAATTTGGTGGCCATCGAAGAGCCGCCCCATAGAAGTACAGTTGTCAATGCTCCAGCGGTTGCTAAAGATAATATGCCAGGAACTCTTTCTTGTTCTTGCCCAACCTTTTTAAATGTATTGGCCATATATATTTAGTTATTGATTTTTGTAAGATCTACAGTAACCGTATGATTAATAGGTCCATGTCCAGAACCAAAACCTGGAGCTGTAGTAATTGCAGCCGATAAATAAGATCTAGCCCGAGAGACAGCCCGATATAAATCCATTCCTTGAGCTAGACCCGTAGCAATACCTGAAGCCAAAGTGCAACCAGTACCATGGGTATGTTGAGTAAGAATACGCTTACTCTCAAACCGAAAAACACCATTTTTAGTTACCAATAAATCTGTAATATTCGAGCCACTTATATGGCCGCCCTTAACTAATACAGCCCTAGCGCCCTTCTTTAACAAGGTTTCTCCTGCAACTTGCTGGCTATCAACATCAACAACTTTAATTCCTGAAAGAACCGAAGCTTCTGGGGCATTAGGCGTTAACAGAGTAGCAAGAGGGAGTATTTTTGTTATCATTGCTGAGTGAGCACTTTCATCAAGAAGGCTTGCACCACCTTTCGCTACCATTACAGGGTCAGCCACTAACGGGATATTTTTAGCGCTGTCCTTAATTACAGCTGAGACAGCGTCAATAACATCTGCATTATGAAGCATTCCTATCTTTAAACAATCGGCTCCAATATCCTCCAAAACAACTTTCATCTGTTCTTTTATAAAATCTGTAGCTACAGGATATATAGAATGAACACCTAGGGAGTTCTGTGCAGTTAATGCTGAGATGGCTGTGGCAGCAAATCCCCCAAGAGCACTTACAGATTTAATGTCTGCCTGAACCCCCGCCCCTCCGCCAGAATCTGATCCAGCTATAATTAAAACTCTACCTCTCATTGATTAGCTACTTTTCTTTAGATAGTTATATATTTATTTATTTTCACAAGCTAACTCGATAGCGTCTACAACATTATCTACAGTATTTTTAATAATAGATTTGTTAGGTCCCTCTGCCATAACGCGCACTAAAGGTTCAGTTCCAGAAAACCTCACAACTAAACGCCCTTCTTTACCCAAACGTGATTCACCATCGGCTATAGCACGTTTAACCAAGTCATTATCTAATGTTATTTCATTGGTAACACGGACATTGCGTAATGTTTGCGGAAAAGGTTCAAATGCTCTACCAATTTCACTTAACCCTGCGTCACTATCAACAAGTGCAGCTAACACCTGAAGTGCAGCAATTAATCCGTCACCAGTAGTTGTATATTCACTAAGTATTATGTGACCAGACTGCTCCCCTCCAACATTATAACCATGCTTTCGCATGTGCTCTAACACATAACGATCTCCTACTTGTGTTCGGACTAAATCTAACCCAATATTTTCAAGAAACCTTTCAAAGCCCAAATTTGACATTACAGTCGCTACCACGCCACCGCCAGTTAGTTTATTGCTGTCATGCCAAGTACTGGCGACCAGAGCCATTACTTGATCACCATCTAGAATAGAACCAGTTTCATCACATACGATTAAACGATCAGCATCACCATCCAAAGCAAAACCTAGATCAGCACCATTTTCTCTAACCATACTTTGCATTGCTTCCGGAGAAATAGCCCCACAATTTAAGTTTATATTCACACCGTTTGGTTCTACGGCCATAGGTATTACTTTTGCTCCTAATTCATGCAAAACTTGAGGTGCCACTTTGTATGCCGCCCCATGAGCACAATCCACAACAATTTTCAGACCATCAAGACTTAGCCCTCGCGGAAAAGTATGTTTAACAAATTCGATATAGCGACCCGGGGCATCCTCCAAACGTCTCGCACGACCAAGATATTGAACGCCAGTTAGTCTTTCACTTAAGCCGTTCTGCATAATTCCTTCAATTTCTTCTTCAACCTTATCCGATAACTTGTAACCATCAGGTCCAAACAGCTTTATTCCATTATCTTCATACAGGTTATGTGAGGCAGAAATCATAACGCCAACATCGGCTCTCAAAGATCTTGTTAACATCGCAACAGCGGGGGTTGGCATTGGGCCTACAAGGACGACATCCATTCCCATAGATATTAATCCAGACTGAATGGCTGGCTCAAGCATATAATTACTCAACCTCGTATCTTTGCCAATAATGGCGAGATGACGGTGATCTCCTCGGGTAAAGTGGCAGCCTGCTGCCATAGCGACCCGCATGGCAGTCTCTGCAGTCATAGGTTCAACGTTTGCTTTACCACGAATACCATCGGTACCAAAAAGTTTACGATTCATATTCCCACCCAACTGTTTTCTTGATGCTCTCTATAGTTTATTATTGCTTCACCTTAGGGGCATTAATTTTTTCCATACAGAAACTGCTTGAACTGTTTCTTTTACATCATGCACTCGTACCAGGTTTACCCCCTGATCTATTGCTTTTAACATTGAAGCTAATGAACCCCCTATTCTTTCCTTAGGTGATACCTCGCCAACTACAGATTGTATAAAACTCTTTCGAGAGAGGCCTATACCTAAGGCACAACCCAACCCATGAAAAATACTAAGATTAGAAATTAATTCTATGTTTTGTAGTGAAGTTTTACCAAACCCAATACCTGGATCTACACATATCCTATCATGATTGATCCCAATCTGTTTGCATGCGGTAATTCTGCTAGAAAGGTAATCAAAAATATCAACCAGGACACCGTTATCGTATTTTGGAGCAGTTTGCATAGTTTCTGGGACACCTTGCATATGCATTAGAATTATACCCACCTTACTATTTGCTACGACCCCAAGAGATTTAGGGTCGTAGGTAAAAGCAGATACGTCATTTACCAGACTTACACCGGCAGCTATAGCTTTAGTCATTACTATAGATTTCCTAGTATCTATAGAAACCGGTATTCCCGCATGCACAAGTTTATCAACGACGGGTAACACTCGTTTAATCTCTTCCTCATCTGAAACAGGGGTAGCTCCAGGCCTTGTAGATTCACCGCCCACATCAATTATATCTGCTCCGGAACTATATAATTCAAAAGCGTGGGAGATTGCACTATCTAAATTATATGAAAAATCAGAATCGGAAAAACTATCAGGCGTTACATTAACTACCCCCATCACTATAGGATTATCTGTAAATGTGTTAAGTTTAGGGCCCAAACATAACTTCTTAGCCTGAGAAATATTATCTAAAAAATCAAAAACTAAGGATAAATTTATATCGGATAAATTACTGTTTTGATTTTTTAAGTCTTTAATTGCATAAATATGTTTTCCAAATAAACCACTTTCTTCACGAAAAATTAGTTCAACATATAAAAAAGCCGTTGGACCTCCAGCTAATAGTACGGCCAATCCGTTCTCAGACATGCTCTGCGCAATGGTACCATTAATAAAACCAATTGGCCGTATATACTTAATTTCTCTAAGCAAAGACATTAGATAAATTCATAGAGTTGGGCATGATAAAAACTGACTTTTTTGCCAAGCCAAGTAGAATTATCTGAGATCTCAACCCTGGGGTTGTGGTTCGGGTTCAAAACCACTAGCGGGTCGATCCTTTTTACCTACAGCACCACTGGTTGGCACAGACGAACGAGCATGTTCACCCAACCCATCATCTTCAGAGTCCGGCCGTTCTACCTTACCACCAGCAAGTAAATGTCGAACCTCTTCACCGGATAGAGTTTCATACTCTAACAACGCCTTACCAACAATATGAAGTTGATCTATATTGTCCTCAAGTACCTGACGGGCTTCAGCTTCACCACCTTCAACTAACTTTCTTATTTCCTCGTCAATCACTTTAGCCGTAGCTTCTGAAACATTTTTATGTTGCGAAACAGAATGGCCTAAAAATACTTCTTCCTGATTATCTTCATAGCGTAAGGGTCCCAGTTTATCACTAAATCCATATTCAGTTATCATACTTCTAGCTAAATTAGTTGCTTCTTTAATATCATTAGAAGCACCAGTGGTTACCTTATCTTTCCCAAAAATAAGTTCTTCAGCTATGCGCCCACCAAACATCATAGATATCCTGGCTTTCAATTCATACATTGAATAAGAATAACGGTCACGTTCTGGTAAAGACATAGTAACCCCCAAGGCTCTGCCCCTTGGAATAATTGTCACTTTATGCAACGGATCACAACCATCAACATGTAAACCAACTAGCGCATGACCTGCCTCATGATACGCAGTGTTTCGTTTCTCATCTTCACTCATAACCATTGAACGGCGTTCAGCACCCATCATAACCTTATCTTTGGCTTCTTCGAACTCTGTCATCGTCACCATTCTACGACCTTTGCGAGCAGCTAATAAAGCCGCCTCATTTACCAAATTAGCCAAATCAGCTCCAGAGAAACCAGGAGTACCTCTAGCTATAACTCTTGCCTCAACATCTGGTGCTAGTGGTACCTTGCGCATATGAACTTTAAGGATTTTCTCACGACCAACAATATCTGGGTTAGGAACAACAACTTGACGATCAAACCTGCCAGGACGAAGAAGCGCAGGGTCAAGAACATCTGGACGGTTAGTCGCGGCAATCAATATTACTCCCTCAGTACTTTCAAACCCATCCATCTCAACAAGAAGTTGGTTAAGAGTTTGTTCACGTTCATCATTACCTCCACCCAGACCAGCCCCACGATGACGGCCTACAGCATCAAGTTCATCAACAAATATAATACAAGGTGCGTTTTTCTTGCCCTGTTCAAACATATCACGAACTCGACTAGCGCCAACGCCAACAAACATTTCTACAAAATCAGAGCCTGAGATAGTAAAGAACGGGACATTAGCTTCACCAGCTATAGCACGAGCTAAGAGGGTTTTACCTGTGCCTGGTGGCCCCACTAGAAGAACGCCTTTAGGTATTTTTCCACCAAGTTTTTGGAATTTTTGTGGATCCCTTAGAAACTCAACGACTTCTTCTACTTCCTGTTTTGCTTCTTCAACACCTGCAACATCTTCAAATGTTATGCGGCCAGAATGTTCTGTTAAGAGTTTTGCTCGTGATTTTCCAAAACCCATAGCACCACGACCACCACCACCCTGCATTTGTCGCATAAATATTATCCACACACCAACAATCACTATAAACGGCAGCCAAGTTAATAGATGACCGAGTATAGGGTTCATTGATTCTTTAGGAGCAGCACTAATACGGACCCCTTGATCATTTAATCTTTGTACTAATTGGGGGTCGTCAGGCGCATACGTTGAAAAAGGTGTTTGGTTTTTGAGTGTCCCAGTAATATCGTTACCCTGAATAGTAACTTCAGAAACTTGGCCACCTTCTACTTGTGTAATAAAATCAGAAAAAGCTAATTGCTGTTCATTTCCATTCTGACCCGAGCCTTGAAATAAATTAATCAGTCCTACCACTAGTAATGCTATGATAACCCACAGGACTATGTTTTTACCAATTTTATTCAAAATCCCACTCCACTAATCCTGACAAAATTCCGAGAAGTCTTAAGCTAATCATACGAAGGTCTCCGCGCAATACACAAATAACTTAACTTTACTATACTTAAATAGGTATCGAATGTTAGATAAACAATAAATTTATTAACGTGATAGCAAGTAAATATTAAAATTTACGCAAACCAAACCTTGCTGATCCCACAGATACTCGAGGCATCCATTTTATTTCCAACCCAGAAGATAAATCAAGAAAGTCAGGATTATAGTAGCCAATATGGGGAACGGCTATTAAATCCTCATCTCCCCAAATAGCAGGTAGTACAGTCTTTGCGTGATAAGGCATAGCATTATTTTTTATTTTTTTATCCAATTTTATCAATTTATTCCACCCTAAAGACGTGAGTGAAGCTATTTTTGTTTCAATACATAGATTTTTTTTCAATAATACCGAAAATCTATCATCCCAAAGAATCCTAACCCCTTCGGACAATTGCATAGAAGGACCAACTGCAGATTCCTCTCTAAATACATAGATCAGGTCTTTTTTGGTTAATAACCTACATCCACCTAATGTATATCCCTTAAAATTATTATTACTTACTATAATATTAAGCAGACGCCGTGTTTTCATACGGCGGGGCGGG
>MDSW01067614.1_pt1 | contig 11724 bp, 13 predicted proteins | sample 811171 | NCBI WGS metagenome assembly MDSW01 (sample SAMN05326641, study PRJNA326480) | marine metagenome | isolation source: seawater | place: Atlantic Ocean: North West | collected 2012
AGTATATACTAAAACTGGTTTAATAAGAAATGTTTGGAATGATTTATATTATACAGATGATGATTTAATAATACATTAGGAGAAAATATGAAATATGTATTAGTAACTGGGGGGTTTGATCCAGTACATTCAGGACACATTGAGTACTTCAAAGCCGCTAAAAAACTAGGAGATAAATTAATAGTAGGATTAAATTCAGATGATTGGCTTACCCGTAAAAAGGGTAAGCCTTTTATGCCTTTAAAAGAACGTATTACTGTAATAGAAAACTTACAAATGGTAGATGATATTATTGTTTGGGATGATAGTAATGGTAATGCGGGAGGAGCTATATTTAAACTTCGTTGCATAACAGGAAATGATGATACAATAGTTTTTGCTAACGGCGGAGATAGAGAAGAAAGTAATACACCAGAGGTAAACTTTTGGAAAGGAACTTCTGGAGTAGAATTTGCATTTAATGTGGGAGGAGGTAAGAAAAACTCTTCTAGCGTTATTTTAAACAACTGGGATAAAGAATTCGCAATTAGAGATTGGGGAACTTGGAGCGTTTTAAAAGAATACCCTAATGTAAAAGTAAAAGAACTAGTAGTAAAACCTGGACAGTCTCTAAGTATGCAAAGACACCAACATAGAGAAGAACTATGGTTTGTGTCAGAAGGAACTGCCACTGTAGGAACCTTGAATGTTTCGTCAGATTATGATTATTATACAGTAGAAAAGCTTTGCACTACAACAATTAAAAAGAAACAATGGCACCAACTACAAAATAAACAAGATGAAATGTTAAGAGTAGTTGAAATTCAATATGGCGATCTTTGTGAAGAAGACGATATTGAAAGAAAATAAGATTTGACTGTTACTTTAACTTATTGTAAAATAGTAAAAAATAAGTAGGAGATAACATGTATTTTAACCAATCACAAACTGATTGGCGCATTTCTCAATGCTGCCAATTTCACGACAAATCACTAGCTAAACGATACAATTTCGGAACAACAACAAAAACCTACGCTCTTAAAGACGGAGGTAAAGAACGTGTTCAATCTAAAGCTATTGAGAATTGCAAAAAACTGGTAGATATCCTTTCTACATATTTTACAAAACAACCTAGAAATTTGCGCTGTTTCAGAATTTCTTCTGAGATGTTCCCTTGCTATACTCTAGAGTTTACAGAGCCTTGGTATGAAGAAATCATGCCAGAGATTTCTAAACTCCTAAAACAAGCAGGAGATATTGCTAAAGAACACGAAATTAGACTATCAGTTCACCCTGGTCAGTATACAGTTCTTGCATCTAACAATCCACAGGTTGTTGAAAATTCAATCAAAGACCTTGAATATCATGCTCTCTATGGAATCTTAATGGATATTCCTGCACCAGACTTTGCAATGAATATTCATCTTCAAGGTCTGTATGGAGGAAAGCACATTGACGGTATTAAACGTTTCGCTACTCACTTTGAATATCTATCCGACTACTCAAAACAATGTCTCACTGTCGAAAACGAAGACAAACCAAACGGATATGACATTGAACATACCCTTGAACTTGCTCAACGAGTACCCATTAGGACATGCTTGGATATACACCACTACGCCTGTCACAGAATGCGGTCGTCAGAAAAAGCGATCAACTCATCGGGTAAAGAAGTTAACAGAAAAATCAGGGACGAAGTTAGACATATCAGTGTGAATGATGACTTCTTCAAAGAAGCTGTAAAAACCTGGGGAAATGTACGCCCTCTGTTTCACAAGTCTCAATCGTTTCCGATAGATAACGAAGATTACTGGATGAAGCCAAACGCTCACTCTGATATGTATCACGATGAAGACCTAATGTCACAAGCTATTCCTATGCTAGAGTACGCAGATTTTGAAGTAGAAGCTAAAAACAAAGAAGTGGCTGTTCAACATTTTTACAAATTTATACAAGACGAAGAATCTATGGCAGGAGAAACCTTAACATGCAAAAGCTATGGGGATATTGGTGTAAAGCAATAGGAAGCAAAGCTTATGAAGACGATAAAAAAGCTGATAGCGTAGCTGTTATACGCACTATATGGGTTTTACTACACATTGTGACGTGTTTTGCAATTATCGCAAATGCGGTAAGACACTGGTAAGTTACATTTTAATTGACACATATTCTTCTTTATGTTAAAATAAAGAAAAATAGGAGATTGACTATGGCTAGGAAGCCAACAACAAACGAAATTTCAGAAACAAAAATTAGACAAGCTATCTGGATGGTAAAAGCAAATAAGACTAAAAAGTCTATTTGTGAACATCTTGGTATTGCCTATAACACAAAACGTCTCGACAATATTATTCAAGAGTTTCAAGATAAAGAAAACAGACTAAAAGAGCTAAAAAAGAAACGCTCTAAAACTCCGTTTACCGCAGAAGAAAAGAAAAATATTGTAGACGACTATAACAACGGAGAGAGTCAATCTGCAATAGCTAAAAGATTGTATGCCTCTCCACAACGTATTAAGAATGTTCTTATCGAAATGAACGTTCCTATTCGCGCTCGTTCTAAATCTGGCGAAGCAAAAGTAGATCACGTTGTTCAAGACTTAGACGTTATCTTTAAAAAAGAAGATAGAGTATTTATTCCAAAAATTAACGCTTTTGGAAAAGTAAAAGAAGTATTTGATGAAGACTGGATTGACTATCATAGACAACCGGATCGTCGTCGGTACGTAGAACTTCACGGACTACAAGAAGCTAAGAAAAAGTACGGAGAAGCATTTGAAGGACGTGAAGATGTACACTGGAATATTTACTGGCAATATGATAACGGCTCTGAATGGAAAGAGTCTGCTATAAAATATAAAATCAGCCAAGTAGAAAGTATAATAGAAGAAACTGGTAGAGAATATTATTCAATATTCGTAGATGGAGACTATGGACATTTTAGGAGCGAAAAACGAGAAAACCTTTTCCCTGTAAAGAGTAATTAATGGCACTAGACTTACAAAAACTTGCTATCCGAAGATTGTTGGACGGCAAAGACCCTGATTTTTATTCTAAATTATCCCCTGTGTACTTCACAGGGGCTAATTCTGCTTTGTTCGATAGAGTTCAAACATTTTACAAAGCTAATATTAGAATTCCTACTTTAGATGAGTTTCAGGTATTAAAGAAAGAATCCTCTCTTCAAGAGTATTTTGATACTCAAATTCTTGATGAAGATAATAAATATGATGAAGTTGCAGATGAATTTTTAGTCGGTCAGCTACAGGATTACTATATCCGAGAAGAAACTATTGGGTTCTTAGACAAATTTATTAATGATTTATCAGAACTAGAAAAAGTAGAAATAGTAGATCAACTACAGACTCATTTACTAAATCTAAATAAAGCTCTTCCAATGACAGATGAGCTTTATGATGTTGCAGATCTAGATTTCTTTCCAAATCCTGATGATTTTATCTTACATCCTTCTGGATTAAGTGCTGAATATGACTCTGCAAATGGGGGCCTCGCCTTACAAGAACTGGTATTACTTGGAGGCCGTCGTGGATCAGGTAAATCTATTATAAGTTTGAATCTAGCTATAAATAGGTTTTTACAAGGTAATACTATTGCATTCTTTACAATCGAAATGAGATATAAAGAAGTTTATGATCGTCTGCTAAGTATTCTTAGTGGTGTTCCTTTTCTATCTATATTTAAAAATGAACTAACCAATGATCAGAAACTATCTCTCGTAAAATCAAAGATTGATAATTTTTATGCCCAAGATTCGGTAATTGATGATTGGTACAAAGAATTATACTCTACGAAAGATTTTAAAAAGTTTGAAAAACGAGTAAAATCCGAAAAGCCTCCACTAAAAGATAATAGGTTCTTTATTATTGATGACGAAGGATTAACCTTAAATCGTATTGATCATTATTGTAATATGTTTTCTAATCAATACGATAAATTTAACATGGCAGTTGTAGACTATATTAACATTATCAAACATGACGATTCTAAAGACTGGAAAACACAAATTGTGTTGGCTGAAGCTTTAAAAGGTATGAGCCGTAAATTCAATCTTACTATGTTGTCCCCTTATCAGATTGACGCAACTGGTGAAGCACGGTTTGCTAAAGGTATTCTTGACAGCGCAGATAGAAGTTTTGCATTCTTTCCTGCAAAGGAAGGAGAAGATAGAGCACAAGATAATAAACTACAAATACACACTACAAAAATTCGTAATGGTAAGCATATGAGTTTTGATGTATTTATGGATTGGGCTTGTGTAAAAGTTGATCCTTCTCAAAGTCAGTCTATAAACGCTGCCCCGCACCGTGGAGCAATGTACGGAGATGATGAGAATGGAAAATCATCAGAAGTGAGTCGTGACATATGAACATGATTGATGTTTTAGAACAGCATGGATTAAATTATGAAAAAACTAATAATCCAATAGAAATTGTTTTACAATGTACTTCTGGTAATCATGCAGATAATAGACCAAGTATGATGTATAACTTAGATAAAGACATATTTCATTGTTGGTCCTGCGGTTTCAAAGGAACAAAACGTCGTTTTCTACAAAGTATTGGTATAAATACTGATATACCTTTTGATAGTAAACAACCTTTTAAAATTCAAAAATTACGTGATAAATTAAATGAAGTAATGTTTGAAGATAATATGACGATCCCAGAGGATGCTCGATCTGTTAATGGAACTGTACGCAATATCAGTGCTACCACCTTAAAAGATTTTGAAGCTTTCTTTACTGAGAAGCTTGGATTAGAAGATTATGTTTGCTTTCCCGTATCACAATTTGGTAAAATAAGATTTATAGAAGGTAGAAACAGATTTGCAAAGTCTGAGAAACCAAAATATTATCGTCGTCCTGCTAAAGCTAGATCATCAGATATGCTTTTTCCGTTAGACAAGATTAAAGATAAATCACAACTTATCTTAGTAGAAGGTCTATTTGATATGCTAAATATGTGGGACAAAGGTTATACCAATACCGTATGCGTATTTGGTGCAACTAACTTCAGTACTCCTAAACTGGAAGTTCTTGATAAAATTGGAACAACTTTTGTTGAGATACTATTTGACGGAGACTCTGCAGGATTATCTGGTGCAAACAAGATAGCAAACCTTTTAGAAAGACGATTTATACAGTCAAAAATTATTAAACTACCGTCTGGTAAAGATCCAGGCGACTTAACACAAGATGAATTAAACATGATATTACCAAAGGATAGATATAAAAATGTCAAATAATGTAGCTTTTGTTTTTGCATCAACCTCTGAAAAAGACCCTCAAATTATGAGTAAGTATTTTGAAGAAGAGTTTGATGTACATTTCCTATGTTCAAAACCTAAAGATAAAATTCTAAAGAAAGATATTGATTTAGACTTGTCAGTTCTTGACGAGTATAAAGTAGTGTGTCCTGTTGGCGCAGAACCTCTAAAATATGTAGCTGGCTTAACTGGTATTACAAAGTATAACGGTATGTTCATTGAAAAGAAATGGTTGCCATTTCTTCACCCTAACATGACAGTTTTCAAACCTCAGTATGAAGATGAGATCCTAAAAGCTACCATTCAACTTAAAAAAGTTCTATCTGGAGAAATTGACTCTAATATCCAAGAAAAAAACTATGTGTATATAGACTCGCAAGCAGACCTAGATACTGTAATGGATAAATTTATGTCTGCTGATCCCCTCATTGTTGATATTGAGACTTCTAGTCTATCACCAAGAACAGGTAATGTTATTGGCGTAGCACTATCAACACAAGCACATGAGGGATATTATATTCACTCTGATTTAATTACCAATAATAAAGAATGGTTTCACGAATTATTTAAGAGCCGAAAATGCGTTCTTCATAATGCAAAATTTGATATGAACTTTCTTCAATATGAGTTTGAGTTTGAGTTTCCAGACTTTGAAGACACAATGCTTATGCATTATTGTTTAGAAGAAGCTGTAGGTACACATGGTCTTAAGCCCCTAGCTCTAAGATTTACTGATCTTGGAGACTATGAACGTGAACTTGATGAGTATAAGAAAACTTTTGCTCGTAAAAACAAGATCAAACTAGAAGACTTTAACTATGGTATGATTCCAACAGATATTCTCGCTCCATATGCTGAGAAAGATGCAGATGCTACATATCAACTGTGGAACAAGTTTAATCCACTAATTAGTAAAAGCAAAGAGTTTTCTTATCTTTACAATAAGATTCTAAAACCTGCCACACTTGCTCTTATGAGACTAGAGCATAATGGCGGTCCTATTGATATGGATAAACTATCTTCTATTGAAGAAGAGTATAAAATTGATATTGAAGAATGTTTAGCTGAGATTGAAATGCACGAAGATGTCAAAACTTTTGAGCGTCTTCATAATAAAACTTTTAATCCAAATAGTACACAACAATTACAAGAACTTTTCTTTAAAATTATCAAACTTAAACCCACTAAGAAAACTGCAACTGGTGCTTGGTCTGTTGACAAAGAAGTTCTTGCTGAACTAAACCATCCTTTGTCTCAAGCCATTCTTGACCTTCGTGAAAAGAATAAGCTTTTAAATACCTATATTTCTAGTATTAGAGATGGCGTTGATCAAGATTTACGACTTCGTAGTGGTTTTAACATTCATGGAACAACCTCTGGTCGTCTTTCTAGTTCTGGAGTTCTAAACTATCAAAACATTCCGAGAGATAATAAAGATGTTAAAAAACTTTTCAAAGCAAGGCCCGGATACAAAATTATTCAAGGTGACCTTGGAACAGCAGAAGTTTATATTGCTGCAGCACTAAGTAACGATCAATTCCTACAACGAGCGTTCAAAGAAAAGCTAGACTTTCACTCTTATGTTGCAAAACAGATTTTTAACTTACCCTGTGAGGTAAACAAAGTTAAGAGTGAGTTCCCAGATAAGAGACAACACGCAAAAGCAATCACCTTCGGTATTATGTATCAAGCTGGTCCCGCAAAAATTGCAGAAACTGCTGATGTAACTACGCCAGAAGCTAAATCTTTTATTGCAAAATATTTTAGAGAAGCCTATGCCCTAAAATCTTATATTGATGATAGTAACTCACAAATTGAGAATAATGCTTTCATTTACAGCTTCTTTGGGCGTAAACGTAGACTTCCAGAATCACGCTCTCCAAATCGTGGAGTAGCACAACACGCAATTCGTTCTGGAGTGAACTTTTTAGTTCAAAGTGTTGCTTCAGATATTAATATATTTGGTCTTATTGACCTTATCAATTGGATTGATGAAAATGGTTATCAAGACGATATCTTACCATTTACAGTAGTCCATGACTCAATTGTTGCAGAAGTTAGAGAAGATCTTGTAGAGATGTACGTTTCTAAAACAAAAGAGTTTATTCAAAAAGATCGTGGGTGTTCTATAGAAGACTGTCCTATTGGTATGGATTTTGAAATTGGTCCCAGTTGGGGTGAACTCAGAGATTATTAAGGGATAGTATAAAATGAAACTTGTAGACACAACAGATGAAAGATTATATCAAAAGTGTAGTCATGTAGAAAAACCACAATCTTTAAGTATAAAAATGCTTAGAGATAAAATGGTGAAGCTAATGAAAAGAGAAGATGGGATAGGATTAGCAGCTACTCAAGTAGGAAAATCAGAAGCCATATTTATCATGTATAAAGGTGGAAGAATTATTACTTGTATTAACCCATCTATATCTTGGCAGTCAGATGATGTAGTAGAAATGAAGGAAGGATGTGTTAGCTTCCCTAATATGTTTATAAAAATATGGCGTCCTTCTAAAATTATTGCAGAATATACTGATATTAGAGGAAAAAGAATAACTGAAAAAATGGAAGGTATGGAAGCGAGATGTTACCAACATGAACTTGATCATTTAAGTGGTATCACTTTTATCCATAGACAAGATGAGCAAAAATAAATTAGTATTACAAATTATGACAATGCCTAGTGATTGTAATCCACAAGGTAAAATATTTGGCGGGTTTATTATGAGTAAAATGGACCAAGCAGCAGGAACTATCTGTAAGACTTATGATTATGTTACGAAAGCTGCAACCGATATTATTTTTCACGCCCCTGTTGAAGTTGGGGATATTGTTCAGTGTTATGCAGAAATAGTAAAATCAGGTAGAACTTCTCATACAATAAAAGTAGATGTTCATGTAGATGATGAGTTTCATACAAAAGTATGTGAGGGAGTCTATACAATGGTTCGCACCGATTCTCGGGGCCGACCTGTGCCTCATTATGTCTAAGTTTTCTAAGTTAAATTTCCCTATTTTCGGATTAAAAACTGTTGTTGAGTTTAATTTTACCCTTAATGAGATATTTACTACAATAAATGGACAAAAATACATAGTAGATGATAAATCTATAAATAATCCTTCTTATTTGAGTAGATTGGTAGAGTTAGACTCTAGAAAAAAGTATCAAAGACTAAAATTTGACTATACTATTAGAAATATGGAAGAATTATTAAAATCAGACTGTAAAGTGGGTATTGATGAACTAGGCAATATTAGATATTTTGATGTAAAAGAACAATTTAGGTATTCTGAGCGAAAAATAGTAAAAAATAGAAATAAACACTTTTGGTTTGATAAAATCAGCTATCCTTTTACGCTAGATTTAGAAAATATAGAAAAAATAGCAGAAGATTATAAATACTATTATGGAAAACTAACATATATTAACAGAAATTGGTATTTTTCAGGGTTTTCTGACGAAAAAGGCACCAAAGATAAGATATGGATATAAACAAAGACACTTTTTGTTCTCGTCCTTTTAATGAAATTAATATTGATATAGATGGGGGTATTAGTCCTTGCTGTACTATGAGAGGTTTGCCTTATGAATCTATAAATCACTATTTAAACAGTGATTTCCTGAAAGATTTAAAAAAAGACCTTACTACAGGAGTTAGAAACGAGGCATGTTTTAGATGCTGGAAACATGAAAACAGGGGAACTTGGTCAAATAGAGAACTTAAAAAGACAAAAGACTTCATAAGCTATGCACATATAAAGTTTTCTAATAAATGTAATTTGAAATGTCTGATGTGTAATAAATTTCATTCCTCAGCGATTGGACAAGAAATTCTCGTCCGCCAGGGGAAAAAAGTAACTGGTAATATAATTAACGCATTTGATAATAATGTCTTGAAAGAAGATTTTTACAATAATATACTTCCTAAATTAGAAATAGTCGTTATGAGTGGAGGAGAGCCTTTTTTATCAGATGATCATTTGCATTTTCTACTACATGCTCATAAAGTTAACCCTGATTTGATGTTAATATATAATTCTAATGTTACAACTTCTAGTTATAAAGGTTATAATTTTGTAGATTTATGGAAAAAATATAAAGAAGTATGGGTATCCCCATCTGTTGATGGATTTGGTAACATTCAGGAATATCAAAGATATGGAAGTAAATGGGAGATAATAGAAGAAAATCTACTTTATTTTAAAAATTATATAAATTTTATACATTGCTGCGTATCAATCTATAATATTAGTAATATTACAAAATTAATTAACTGGTGTGTTAAATATGATATCAAAATAAGGTTTTTCTACGTAAGTGATCTTTGGCTAGACGCAATTACACTACCAAAGTTAGAAAAGAAATTAATTATTGAAGAGTATAAACAATTAAAAAATATTCCACAAGATTTACAAATAGAAATAAAAAATAATATACTAGTACCTTTATTAAACGAGGTGTTAGAAGAGGATAGGATCAAATATAATAAAAAATTTAAATATCAAACAACAAAAAAAGATAATATTAGAAATAAATCTTTTATAGAAGAAGTTCCTTTATTGAAAGAATGGTATGAAAAAATATGACTGAGTTAGTTTTTTGGACAAATGAATTTATTAAGTTAATTGATCAAAATATACAAAAATCAGGACTAATAAATAAACTTACTTGGGAGCAAATTCAAAAAGTAGAAAGACAAGTTATTTTTAAAAGTGGCCATAAACCTTTTGGACATAGTGTAGTTATAGATAGAACTAAAAAACATAATTTTTCGTTTAAAACAAAAAACATTTTAGGTTGGGTTCCTTTTCAAGAATATCCTAGTAAAACTTTTACTGATTGTATGTTTGAAACAGCGACAAAGATTGCAAATAAAGGTAAAACTATAGATTTATTTTGGTCGGGAGGGCTAGATAGTAACGCTGTTTTGTTAGCTTTTAATGAATTAGGGCTACAAAAACAACTACACGTTATAATAGGTGGAGAAATTGAATCTCCAGAATTATTTAAAAAAATAATTAAAGACAGGATAGACTATACTTGGGTAGAATCAGGAATTTTAGAGCAAGTAACTGCAAAAGCCGACCCTAGTAAACATATTTTATGTTCGCTTGCAGAATCAGATCCAATGTTTGGGTGTAAATCTACATTAGCAGGAAAAGGAATAGTACCTGAAAGTTTATTTGATTGCTGGGAAACTAAACGTAGATATTTTAGTGCTCATAATACTTGGAGATGGGTATTAAATTTTAAAGGCAAAAAAATAGATTTAGACAATTATATGCCTTTTATTATGCAAGAACCGATAGAGAAATGGTTATGTAATCATGTTCTTGAAAAAAATATGGTATACTATGATCTTACTCACGAAGGTTGGGGAGATTGGAACGCAGGAAAGTCTTCTCCTGATGCGCCGAGTCAAGAATATTACAAAAAATGTAAAATGCCTTTGAGAGATTTTACTTTTGAAATAACTAAAGATAAAGAACTAGCATATGAAAAAGTAAAAGTATTAAGTGGAGCACGTTTAAAAAAACGACACCATAGCTTCAAAGTTATAGCAATTACAGGAGCAGGAGACGTTATAACTAAAAATAATTTTTTAGAATATGATTGGAAAAGCTTTTTAAACATTAAAGGGTTATGATACACTAATGACAATAAATCACTTAATTACATTAAATAATTGGAGTATAAATACTTTTAACAGGTTTTTTATAACAGTAGATGAGTTTAGAAAAAATAGATTTATGCCTCATACTGATAATAAAATAGTCACAAATTTATTTTATGAGCCTTCCACTAGGACAAGCTCTAGTTTTTACGCGGCTGCTAAAAAAGTTGGGGCTGATGTTATCTCTATTAACAATGTTAACTACTCAAGTGTAGCAAAAGGAGAAACTTTAGAAGACACTATAAGGACTTTAGCCTGCTATAGTCAAATTATAGTACTTAGACACCCGGAAATTGGAGCAGCAAAGCGGGCAGCTGACATTTCTCCAGTTCCGATTATAAATGCTGGTGATGGAGCAGGAGAACACCCGACACAAACACTGTTAGATTTATATACAATATATAAAAAATTTGGACAAATTGAAGGACTAAAGATTTGTTTTATAGGAGATAATAAAAATAGTAGAACAGTGCATTCTTTAGGCAATGTCTTAGAAAAATGTGCCAGAGTTTACTATTGTGATGATTATTCTGTTGATAATATACCAGAAGCTGACATATACTATCTAACAAGAGTGCAAAAAGAGAGAGGAAGCTCTGGTAGTTATGAATTAACTAAAGAACATATTGATAAATTACCAAAAAATTGCATAGTTATGCACCCATTTCCTAGAAATGAAGAAATTCCTCAATGGTTTGATAATGATCCGAGAGCAAAATACTTTGAACAAATGTCAAATGGGCTTTATGTCAGAATGGCAATACTTTATGAGAGATTATGAAAAA
>MDSW01172116.1_pt1 | contig 11724 bp, 10 predicted proteins | sample 811171 | NCBI WGS metagenome assembly MDSW01 (sample SAMN05326641, study PRJNA326480) | marine metagenome | isolation source: seawater | place: Atlantic Ocean: North West | collected 2012
GAATTCGACCCAATGCTTGCGAAAGTTATCTCACATGCTCCCACCCGAACAGAGGCTTCACTAAAACTAGCTCTAGCACTAGAACGAACTCACCTACACGGCGTTACAACGAACAGAGATTTCTTAGTTTCTACGTTGCGAAGCGAAGAATTTTTAGCAGGAAACACAACTACAGACTTTATTGAAAGAGTTGACTTAGTTACGCAGCGAGAAGCTGAAAAAGCCGAAATAGAGACAGCGGCAATCTCGGCGGCTCTTTTGTCTCAAGCAGTAAACAGAACACATAGTAAAGCTTTGCGATTCATGCCTTCTGGTTTCAGGAATAGTTCGATGCCTGATGAGGAAATGCTTTTTAAATTTGCAGAAACCTCAGTAAAGGTCAACTATCGACGAAATCGCAATGGCTCTTTTAGAATGTCGGTGGATGATGGACAAGAACAATTGGTGCGACTTCTTTCTCATACCGGAGAGTCATTTGAAATAACAGTCGGTGATATGAGATGGAGCGCTACCGCAACAAAAGTATCGGATCGTTGGTACATAGATTCTCCACATGGCGGCATCTGTCTAATCGAAAAAAGTAGGTTTCCTGAGCTGGAAATCGGAGAAGTAGAGGGAGGCCTAGTAGCTCCAATGCCAGGGAAAATATTAGCCTTACAGGTCACACATGGTGATCAGGTAAAGTCCGGGCAGATACTAGTTTTAATGGAAGCAATGAAAATGGAGCATCAGATTACGGCGCCCCTAGACGGCACTGTCACCGAAGTTCTAGCTTCTGAGGGGGATCAGGTAGACAACGGACAATTATTAATCGTTGTTAGCACCGAAGAATGAGTTACCGTCTGACTTTCGGTGGATAAAATAGCACGAACAAAACCGACTGAGCACAAAACAGTACTGCTGAAATAATCCAAACTCTTTGCATCGAGTACAGCAACGTACCAGCGCTCTGATTATCCCCCACTATCGTGATAGCTAGACCGACTCCTAAAGCTGTGCTTAGCTGGAAAACCGTTGTACGGCCAGCTCCGCCCATACCAAAACGGGTAGGTGGGATCTCACTCATTGCAGCACCTATTAGCATCGCGAAGCTGCATCCAGCTGCTACTCCCATAAACACGCCAGGGATAAAAATACCTACCACGTAAGAGGGGGTTGAGCTCGTGAAAACAAAATGCAAAACACATGCGATGAAGCCTGCTGCTCCTCCAATTATCACTATCGGACGATTACCTATTCTGTCGGCTAGACGTCCATTGGTTGCGGACAATATAGCTGAAATAACTGGTCCTGGCGCTATTGCAAACCCAGACTTAAGGACTGACCATCCCCATGCTCTCTGCAAAAACTCAGGTAGAACTATCAACCAGCCAAAAAATGCCACTATGAAAAACACAGAGCCAATATTGGCTACGGTAAAGGACCGCAGTTGGAACAATCTGAGATCAAATAATGGCTCTTGATGTGTAAGAGACCGCCTTACAAAAATAGTTAGCATCAACAAACCAACTGATATTGGGATTAGTGAGCCCGTCAAACCAATCTGTTCTCCTTGCACCATCGCAAAGAGCAGTGCCCCTATTCCTAAAGACGCCATCGGCACGCTAACTAGATCTACCCGGTTACTAACTCCTTCACCTTTACTTTCCGATAACCAAAAACGGCCAGCAACAAAAGCGAAGGCAGCTACTGGAACATTAACCAGGAACACAGCACGCCAGCCAAAAACATCTACAAGCAACGCACCTACTGAGGGAGCTAAAGCCGCAGCAAGGCCACTCACCGCAGCCCAAATTCCTATAGCAGATTGTCGACGTTCAGCCGGAACTGCCATAAGCAAAAGAGCAAGGCCAGCAGGGAACTGAGCTGCACCTCCGATGGATTGAAGCACACGGGCGGCGATAAGTAATCCCGATGTTGGGGCTACACCCGAAAGCAGCGATCCAATCAGAAACGTAGCGAGACCCCAGAGAAAGATACGCTTTCTTCCATAACGATCCGCTAGCCATCCAGCAGGCAGCAACAACGATGCGACGCCAATGTTGTACGCCGTGATAGTCCAAGACAACGTGGCTGCAGAGGCGGACGGGAAAGCAGCTGCCATATCCTCTCGCGCTACCGAAATAATAGTTATCTCCATAGCAACCATAAAGCCGACTAAAGATGTAATGCACAATGTACGCATCGCTACGCGGTCGATCTTTGAGGTAACACTCGATTTACTCATACTCAGGTTGAGAGACCCGCCGCAGCTCTATCTGCCGCCACACCAGAATCCATTTCATTAAGAACCGAACTTCGCATCGCTTTCACAGTCTTCTCATAAGACTTTGAATCTAAATCCATCGCAAAACCTTGAGCTACTTCCAACGCTCGTTCCACAACCTTGTCTGCTGCCACAACCTCATCAAGGAAACCAGCGTCAACCGCTAAATCCGAAGTCATTAGCTTTGCATTAACAACAGCTAATTGAAGATACCGGGTCGCAATCCGCTCCTTAGATATTGCTAACGCCCATCTCGGTAACATGAGACCAATAGCTACTTCATTAAGCCCTATCTTTACTTGGGCATCAGTACCTACTCGATAATCGCAACCAAGAAGCATTAAGGCTCCCGCAGCTACTGCATGTCCGGTACACGCAGCAACAACTGGAATCTTCGATCCATATGCCTGCCGAATTAAAGCACCGCCAGCCGAAGTCATTTCCACGATTTTTTCGCGATCTCCTGTCCCAATTATACCTAAATCAAATCCAGCGAAAAAAGCCTTCTGGTTTCCAGCTATTACGACCGCACCAATTTCCTCGTTAGCTTCAGCCATGGCGATCTCTTCGCTGAGAGCTTGGACAAGAGCAGTAGAAAATGCATTCGCGCGTTCATCATCGACTTTTATAAGACAAACGGCTTCGATTTGTTCAACTTGCACATGCGGATGATCCATAAGAAAACATCGTACCTTCCACAAAACAAGCTACTAAATAAGGTTTCGAAATTATTTCTACCCGTCCTCTTCCATACCCCCATCCAAACGACCGATAGAATCCAGCTATGGCTACTTTGGTTTCAAACATTGAAATGGCAACAATCAATGTTGACCTTGCTCAATCTGAGTCCGAACGGCGAGACGGCGCAAGACTTCTCAGCAAGGGCGATTGGATTGCGCGCACAGATGGTGGCTACGCAATAACACATCACGATGACTGCACGAGCATGCTCCGCGATAAGCGCTGGTTCAGCGCCCTAGCCCTTATCTCACAAATGCAAAATTATGTTGACAAAGAATGGGCGAAAAGAGGACGTAAAAGTATTCTTTCCACCGAAGGTTTAGAACATCAACGAATTCGGAGGATAGTTAGTCCAGCATTTACGCCCAAATCAGCGGATCGTTTACGACCATTCATGAATACAGTAATCAATGAACTACTCGACCCGATATGTGAGATCGGAGAGACCGAATTCGTTAGCAATATCTGCGAACCATATCCGATACCAATTATTTGCGAACTGCTAGGCGCCCCAAAAGAGGACTGGGAACTTTTTAGTCGACTAGCGGAAGACATATTCAAAATTTTCAATGGCAACCTTGCCGAAGACGCTCCCGTAATTATGGCGGCGCAAGACGAGATGGATGCGTATATGCGTTCTCTTATCGCAAAACGAAAAATCCATCCTCAAGAAGATTTGCTGACAGATTTGATTCGCGCCGAAGAAGATGGAGACCGCCTTTCAACAGACGAGCTGCTTTCTATGGCGAATGCCTTGCTTCTAGCTGGAACTGATACCACGCGTAACCAGTTGGCCTGCGCTGTTTCGCTATTTGCCGAACACCCTGTTGAACTTCAAAAAATTCGAGATAATTCCTCTCTAGCACCCCAAGCCGTTGAAGAAACAATGCGATATTTGGGCGCGGTAAGAGGTACCGGTCGTTATGCAAGTGAAGATATCGAATACCGTGGTATTTTATTCCCCAAAGATACGCTCATTTTCCCCAGTTTCGTAGCAGCAAATCACGACAGCAAAAAGTTTGATCAACCAAACGAGTTCAATATCACGCGAGAAGACAAAGTTCCCCATCTTACTTTCGGAAGCGGCATTCACTTTTGTTTAGGTGCTTTTCTAGCAAGAGCGGAACTTCAAGAGGCCTTTATAACTATCGCTAATAGGATGCCCGGACTAAAAAATGCTGGGCAAGTAAAGTGGAAACCAACGAGAACCGGGATCTGGGGACCAAAGGAACTCCCACTTACTTTTGACCCTGGTTTTTAAAAATCTATCTACTGCCACCGTAGCGCTGGCTTTGACAATACGCGATGCCGCTAACTTTAGAAACTATTACCCAGGTGATACTCAACTTCTTTCCAGTCATTTCTAATAGCACTCAAAAAATGATGTAGTTGAGGCCAGCTAAATCAGATCTTTCGTTACACCAAAAATTAGAGCTAAATCTGCAAACACGCTTTCTCTTAATAATCAGCAGTTAGTTGGTACGACAGACAATTTCGAACAACTTTTTGAAGCCTTTCAAATTGCAAGCACTAAATATCATTTCGGCACAAAGACTAAATACTCCCTATCATTAGCAGTCAGCCCTCTAACTCCTAATGCTGGTTAAATTTCGTGATTCGCTGACTCACAAAACCAAGCGCTCACATAATTTGTTCTTAACTACTTCTTAGGAGTCCAGAGTGCCAAACGATTCGATTCGATGGGGGCGAATCATTGCCGTCGCATCGGCCGGAATCGTTTCACACTCATTCGGGAGAGCAACTCTGCCCCTTCTCCTACCAGCTATTTCAGATGAGCTAGGAATCGGCAGCACCACCGCAGGAATCGTTGGATCCACCAACATGGCATCATATTTCTTAGGCGTAATTATTGTCACTTATTTAGCCGGCCGAATGCACCCGATTCGATTGCTCAGATTAGGAATGGGAATAGTAATAGCCGGTCTTGTAATTTTAGGCACTACATCGTCTCAGACACAGTTAATAGCAGGAACTGCCCTTACTGGTCTGGGAGGAGCCGGGATTTGGTTAACTGCGCCCTTAATCGCTACAACCAATGTTCCTGTTCATAGACGTGGCGCTGCGATGGGAACACTGACCGCCTGTATGGGCATAGCAAGCATCACTATCCCAATAATTACAACAATCACCCGTAATGTAATTGGTGACCAAGGTGCGTGGCGCCCAGTCTGGATCATCGAGACTTTAATAGCAGTAATACTCTTTGTGGCTATTGCGGCCGTAGTTCGAGTCGAAGGCGTGCACAACCAGCTTTCAAATTCCACTGGCATTTACGCAGTTAAGAATCTACGTAAATGGCGAATTGCTGTTATTTTCTACATGTCTTTCGCATTCATAGCAGCTACTTACTATCAATTTTTCGGATTAGCCCTCGAGAAAGACCATGGGTTTTCTCGTTCCTTCACGACTCTAACGGCATCAATTCTTGGAATCGGGAGCGTTATCGGAGCCCTGACATTCGGGCGTTTAAGTGACCGACTAGGTCGACCAGTCACAATGTCCATAACTATGTTGCTTACATCTCTTTCTTGTATCGCAATTCCAATCGGTTCAGAAAAAATCACAGTTATAGCAATAGCCCTCTACGGTGCCGCATCTTTTTCAATTCCTGCGCTCGTAGCGACTTTCGTGCGCGACCAAGTGTCTGATCAACAATTCACCGCTGTTTTCGGGGCGATGACTATTTTTTATGGTCCTGCATCTATTTTAGGACCATTAGCCGGCGGCTACCTTGGCGATAAAACAGGCACCTATTCCAGCACTTATCTATTATTAGGTGCTATCTGTTTTGCGGCTGCTGTAATCGTTTGCTGGCTTCCAAAACTTTCTTCCGAACAACACGAAATCTCGCTTCGTAATTCGCCACAGAACAAGATCTTAAATCTGTTAAACGAATTAGAAGAAAATTTTAGCAAATTCAATAAAAGTAAGACCTAACGGTGCCTCACGACTTTGAGCCAAAAATTCAAATTTATTAAAACAAAGGGCTAAATCCACCACTTGATGGCTCAAGTCTGGTCTCCTCTACCTTTGCTGTCCATAAAGGAGAACTCCCATGGCTACTAAGTCAGAAACCATTCAAGCTGTCGCAGATCGCGCTGGCGTAAGTAAGAAGGATGCCGAAAATATTCTCGGCGCTTTTTTTGATCACACCGCAGAACGAATCAAAAAAGGAGAAAAAATTGCATGGCCGGGCTTCGGGTCATTTTCCATGTCAGAGCGTGGTCCGCGTACGGGAAGAAATCCTCAAACCGGCGAGGCAATCAAAATCAAAAAAAGCCGCTCAATAAAACTTTCTACATCTGCTCCAATGAAACAGTGGCTGCTCGGAAAAGCAGGCAAACGCTAAGTTTATTTTAGAACTACAGCAAACGTAACGGGCAACTAAGTTTTCACTTAAACGCCCGTTACGTTTGCTTTTATCAGAGATAACTGAATCGCGTGATAAACGAGTTAATCGAAAATCAAACCTGTAACACCGCACCAATCCGTGCGAACTTAATACCGGTTGCCTATTTTCTGGTTAACAGTTGAGGCCCAACATCTCGCCAATTATCAGAGCATTTAAGCGAAGACAAAATACGCCACGAGGTAACAATGAAGCAGATTCACTTACGTCTTAGCAACAACTGAAATTCAATGATCCCAAAGTCTTCAGCCGAAACAACAATAGGAGCCGACGGAACCTCCACCCCAAAATCAGAAAACACTACTTCAGTTGAGCCAACAAGAACGATTTGATTATCTACTAGCTGAGCGTCAATACTAAAATTAGCTGTTTGAGAAATTGCATTAATAGTCAGCTGGCCTGAGGCCTCTGCCTGGATTGCTTGGCCCTCGATGCCGGCAATATCAAACTTGATGGTGTCCTCTAGCACAAACGAAGCAATCGGGTTCTCTTTAACATTTAAAGCATTCCGTGCCGCTGTATCGCGTCGACTATCATTCGTAACGACTGTTGACAAGTCAGCTTCGATAACTGTTTCAACTAATGAATTCCCATCAATTACTAATTTACCGGAGACAACATCAGTTCTTCCAACAGCTGTCACTGACCCAATTCCAACTAGCTTTTCATTAACTCGAAAACCAACAAATGAACCGCTTGCATCCTCGAAGGTGAAGTTCCCACTTGTGTTATCTATAACCCATTCTCCAGACGCTTCTACACTTTCTGCTGGATCTCCGCTTGATATAGCATTGTTATCGCCAGATTCTTCGTTCTGAGTCAACGTTGCAACAGCATCTTCGAGCGTTACAACGCTTGGTGCATTGCTAAAAATCCTCCAAATGCCGTAGGCGCCACTGAGCCCCACAATTAAAAGAACTAGGGAAAGCGTTAACCAAATTTTTTTTCGACGTGTCACGAAGACTCTCCTTGGTATTCAAAACTAAGTTGGAACCCAAGAACCTTTACAGGTGACTTACCTCCAATTTCGAAGGAAATGTTTGGGTACTCGACAAAGCCTAATCTGCGATATAGGCGCTGGGCCGCTTGCATATATTCTGTTGTGTTTAAGACAATCGAGGCTTTACCTGTACTCCTAGCCTCACGAATGCACCACTCTACAAGAGAGCGCCCCACTCCCCTGCCCTGAACAGATGGCATGGTAGCCAAAGCACGAAACCCAGCAGTATCTTTTTCCAACGAAGCTTTAGTTTCACTTGCGTAATCAGCATAGTAAGAAACCACTCCTACCAACTTACTCTCTATTTCAGCCACTACAATTTTAGAAGTACCTGAACGGGCTTTAACGTCTCTTAATTCCGCCCCATACCAACCTAAATCTTCGGGTAGCGACGTAGCAGCGAATAGAGGCTTATAAGCATTAAAGGTGAGTTCCCCAAGTAGCTCAAATTCTTCGATTTGTGCCTCGCGTATACGCATTAGGCTAATCCTAGCTACGAAGCACCTATCAAACGGTAGCGTCTTATCTAGATTTACGTAATTGGAAAGAATAATGAAACTCAATAACCTGCGAACTGGTCTTACATTTGATGATGTCCTTCTAGTTCCTCAAAAATCAACTATTCGTTCGAGGCATGATGTTTCGTTGGAAACTACATTTTCTAGAAACATCGAACTTACAATTCCAATATCCGCAGCGAATATGGACACTGTCTGCGAATCAGAAATGGCTATTGCTATCGCAAATTTAGGTGGAATTGGAGTAATCCACCGGTTTATGACCATGACCGCTCAAGCGAATCAAATACGTTTAGTCAAAAGTCAGGGTGATCTTCTCGTCGGCGCTGCTATTGGTACAGATCACGACATGTTAGATAGATCAAAAGAATTAGTCGACTCCGGTGCCGACGCACTTGTACTTGACATAGCGCACGGTCACGCAGATCACGCAATTCAAGCTGTCGTTGAACTAAAAAAAATGTTCAATTCTATCGATATTATAGCCGGCAACGTAGCAACCCGTAAAGGAGCAGAAGACCTCATAAGAGCAGGAGCTGATGCCATCAAAGTTGGAGTCGGCCCCGGAGGAGTTTGCACAACTAGGCTCGTAGCTGGGGTGGGAGTTCCTCAGCTAACAGCAATCGACGATATTACTGGTATTGATGTCCCAATAATTGCAGACGGGGGAATCCGAACCTCAGGTGATATCGCTAAAGCCCTAGCGACCGGCGCCAATAGCGTAATGGTAGGAAGCCTTCTTGCCGGAACCAAGGAAAGCCCCGGTGAAATTGAGCAAGGTCCTACTGGCCTGAGGAAACGCATACGAGGTATGGCCAGTTTTGAAGCTGCAGAAGCTAGAGCTGAGCGTCAAGGCGAAGATCTAGACGAACAATTTTTTGAACAACGAGCCGCTGAGGGTGTCGAAGGAACGGTCCCATATCGAGGGGAAGTTTCAAAACTAATATGGAACCTCCTGGCAGGTCTTAGAAGCTCGATGAGTTACAGCGATTCTACTACCTTGAAAGAATTCGCTAGAAAATCAGAGTTTATTCGTGTTACACCACTTGGATTTCCCGAGAACACTCCACATGCAACGACCAGGACTGTATAAATGACCCAAAATCAAGTCGATGAGCTAATTGCCCTAAACAACCCATACCCAAATCGTGACTATCAAGTGCAGTGCAGCACTCCTGAACTAACTTGCGTGTGCCCGGTAACAGGGCAACCTGACTTTGGAACAGTCACGATGACTTATGTCCCAGATCAATCGATAGTTGAACTTAAATCTTTGAAAATATACCTGGGAAAATTTCGGGATCAAGGAATACATCATGAGGGAATTACTAACAAAATCCTCGATGACCTCGTGTCCCTTCTGTCTCCGCGTTCGATGACTATCGAAACAGACTGGCTGGTTCGAGGAGGAATTAGGACCGTAGTCAAAGCTTCGCATAATATTTAAGCTAGAGATTCGGAAGAATGCCTTCTGCGAATCGCTGAATTTGCTCGGTGGTTTTAGAATAATCATCTCCAGGCATATTTGGAAAAATAACCAAATTTTCTAAACCCCCAAGTTCTTCCCGGTAAGCCTCAATGCTTTCAAGAACGTCATCCGCAGTTCCAATAAGCCAAGTCCGGTTGTCGACAGACTGTTCAAGGGTCGGAATTAAACCAGCTGCAACCGGTTCATTATCTTCGCTCACATAGCCGCGACTCCACCCATACGGTCCTAAAAATTTCCAGAACTCATCATGCCCGGGTCGTACCGATGCCGCAGCGGCTTCATAGCTATCTTCGATACACACACTCACAACCAGCTTTCTATGCTGGCCTGGATGAAGTTCAACTCCGTTGGCGTCCTGCCACAAATCCCCAAATCGTTTCCACCATTCAGCGAGCACGCGATAGTTCTTAAGCCAAAAAACACCCCCATAACCTTTTTTAGGAACAGCGTCTAACGTCGGTGGGCTAGTCACCGCCTGCCAAATTTCGTATGGGTATAAAGGGCGTGGTATTAACGAAAGAGTTTCAACAAAACCTCCGCGATCAGGTATCCCTGCTGGCGGGAACTCGTACACGGATCCGTGATAACTAAACGTTTCATTGTCCAGAGCTAAACGAATTACTTCAACCGCTTCATCAAACTGTTTCCGATTGAATTCGTCGGCTGACATTGCATCTGGGTTATCAAAAGAGCCTATTTTCGTTCCAAGAGACTCAGCTTCTCTGGGCACTGTGCCTCTACCAATGCCTAAGATACCCCTACCCCCGGATATGTTATGCATGGCCGAAAAATCTTCAGCTAGGCGCAGTGGGTGCCATTGACCGACCACATTAAACATTGTTCCAATTCGAATCTGTTGAGTTCTTTCTGCAAGGACGCTTCCAAACAACAGCCCGTTTGGGATGATTTCATATCCTTCATGCTGAAAGTGATGCTCAGTAAGCCAATAGCTATCAAAACCCAACCGATCTGCTTCTACTCCTATTTGTAGAAGTTGCTCGGTAGCTCTCCAGGCTTCAACGGAGCTGTATCTTCGATCCGTAGCTAGAGGTGGTCCGGCTCCAGCATCATCCATTTCAACACCGCCGAACAGGAAAACTCCAGTCTTCATGCTTTTACCCAATCATTTTAAGAAGCACCACATAGCGAACGTAGCCAAATATTTAAAGGACAGAACCTTCGACACTTATCAACACAAACAATGTCAGCGTGCCTCGACTCACCCGGTCGAGGCGAGTAGCTGCGACTTTGACATCGCTAACTACCCGCCCTCAAACAGTAAAGCTTAAGCTCAACGACCAATCGTTGGGTCTATGAACCTATTTGTAACTAAATCAGATGCTGACAACCCCGCAGAAACCTTTATCGAGGGGACTTTCGAGTCAATAATAGAAATCACGTTGTCTACGCGATCTAAGTCAAAGTTACCAAGAATGTCATCATCACCGTTAGAAACAATTCCTAATGAGTCCATCATCGCTACGGTATTTGCCATTCCTTCAGCACTCAGTTGCCAGAACGTATCCAAATCGATTACCGCTTGCAATATCGCCGCGTTTGTAGCTTCGGGATCGTTCTGAAAATCAACAGCTGATTGCTGTACTAATGGAACCAAGGCGTGCAAGCAACTTTCAGCTTGAGCATCGAGATCTTTGTCAAGAATCGCAAGAGGTCCTTGGTATATCGGATATCCGGCATCATGGATTAATAGGAATTCAACTGGTTTTCCCCAGTCAGCAAAAGAATTTTCGTAGTTATAAGGCTCTTGGGTAGCAAATCCTTGCTGGATTATTGCGCCGCCTTCGGCTATGAAACGAACCGGGCCACCATCATATGAAGGGTCCAACTGCGACTCATCAACAATCCCTGAACCTACTAAGAATTCAGTATACGAAGCACCGCCAAAGTGATTGATGACGGCACCGGTTCCTTTTACGTCATCCCACGAAGAGATATCGTAAGTCTGCGGATCCCACATAATGATTTGAGGGTTAATTTCAAATGGGGTCATCACAGCCGTAGAAGGAAAATCTTCATAATTAAGGATGGCTTCATCACTGTTGACATAGCCAAGGAAAATACTTGGGTCAGTAGCCATTAAAGCCACGGTTGGTTGAAACCCTATAAATGGTCCACCGGCTCGAATCTCAACTGTCATGCTTGGATCCGCAGCTAACACACCCGTGAAGCGACCAGACTCCGGATCGATACTGCCATCTCCAGCCGTTAAATTGTATAGAGCGCCATGCTCAGCCTCAGGAAACCAATCTGTTTGGAACA
>MDSW01026516.1_pt1 | contig 11722 bp, 10 predicted proteins | sample 811171 | NCBI WGS metagenome assembly MDSW01 (sample SAMN05326641, study PRJNA326480) | marine metagenome | isolation source: seawater | place: Atlantic Ocean: North West | collected 2012
AGAAATGGTAGAAACAGCTTGGGCGAGCGCATCAACATATAGAGGCTCTGATATGAGAGGTGGAGCTAATGGTTCCAGAATTAGGTTAGCACCCCAAAAGGACTGGGAAGTTAATAATCCAAGCCAACTCCAAAAAGCTTTAAGCATATATGAGGCTATTTCTAATGATACAGGTGCATCGATTGCAGATGTGATTATTTTGGCTGGCAATCTTGGAATTGAGTTAGCAACAGGTGCTAATGTTCCATTTATACCTGGAAGAGGTGATGCATCACAAGCACAAACTGATGCTGATTCCTTTGCATCACTTGAACCGTTATCTGATGGTTTTAGAAACTTTCATAAATCAGGACTGGCTGTAGCGGCTGAAGAAATTATGCTAGATAAAGCTCAGCTTCTTGGGTTGACTGCTCCTGAAATGACTGTTCTTATTGGTGGAATGAGATCAATAGGTATAAGCTCATCAGGTCACGGAGTATTCACCGATGATAAAAATAAAATGACAAATGATTACTTTAGTACTTTGCTAGATATGTCAGTTGAATGGAAGCCTGATGCAAATGAAGATTCATACGAAGCTTTTGATAGATCTTCTGGTAAAAAAATGAGGACTGCCTCAAGAACAGATCTTGTTTTTGGTTCAAATTCTCAATTAAGGGCGCTTGCAGAGGTTTATGCATCTAATGATGGACAATCTAAACTTGTAGCTGATTTTATTAGTGCTTGGAATAAGGTCATGAATAACGACCGTTTCGATGTTCAATAAAACTTATTAAAGTAGGTTATTTATAAGGCTGGTTATATTAACTTAACCAGCCTTTTTTAATTAAATACTATAGTTTTAGTTCCATTAATTAGAATTCTTTTTTCTGCATGCCATCTAACTGCTCTTGATAAAACGCTAGATTCAATATCATTACCTTTTCTAGTTAGATCTTCTGGAGAGTCTCTATGAGAAACTCTTTGGACATCTTGCTCAATAATATGACCTTCATCTAAGTCCCCTGTAACATAATGAGCTGTCGCACCAATAATTTTAACCCCCTTATCAAAGGCTTGATGGTAGGGTCTAGCTCCCTTAAAGCTAGGCAAAAAGCTATGATGGATATTGATACATTTTCCAGACCATTCACTTGCAAGGCTGTCTGACAAGATTTGCATATATCGAGCTAAAACAATTAAGTCAGCACCGCTTGATTTAACAATAGACCTAAATTCATTCTCTTGTGCTTTTTTTGAGTCAGTATTTTTTTCTATTGGGAGGTAATGGAATTTTATCCCGCTGAATTCTACTATTTCTCTATACACTTCATGATTTGATACGACACCAACTATATCTATAGGCATATCTCTATATTTTGCTCTATACAATAGATCATTTAAGCAATGACCTTCTTTTGAAACTGCAATTACAGTCTTAATTTTTCTAGACTCATCATCAATAGACCATTTCATAGATAGCTCTATCGCCAAACTCTCAAATTCAATAAAAAAATCATTACTTGCAATTTCTATATCATTTATAAAAAACACAATTCTAGAGAAAAATTTATTTGAATCTTTATCAGAATAGGACTGCACATCTGTAAGAAATGCATTATGTTTATTCATCAAACCTGTTACTTTTGCCTGTATGCCAGATTGATCAGGACACGAAAAGGTTAATATTTGTATTTTCTTCATAACAATTTTTTATCTATATTTTTTTGATTTTATATTACTTTTCACACCATGGATATTTTTTATAGTTTAAGTTTATAATCCATGGTTATGGATAATAGTTTATGGGAAAGTATTCGAGACGAGATAGAGCTTAGAGTTGATGCAGAGCCATCATTAGGATCTTTTTTATACTCATTAGTTTTGTCTCAAAAGAATCTTACCAATGCAGTAGCATCAATTCTTTCATCTAAACTTCACAGTGATGCTTTGTCCGCCATGGATATTAAAAAATTTATTATAGATGTATTCGATGATTGTAAAAATATAGAAAGTGATATTGAAAAAGACCTCATCTTTTTCAAAGATAACGACCCATCATGTGATTATTTTTCTACCCCATTATTGTTTTACAAGGGCTTTCTTGGATTGGCAACATATAGAGCCTCTCACTGTCTTTGGAATAAAAATAGACATACCATGGCGCTATTTTTTCAAAATAGAGCTTCAGAGATTTTTGGTATAGATATTCATCCTGCTGCTAAGATTTCTGGAGGAGTTATGATGGATCATGCAACTGGAATAGTTATTGGCGAGACAGCTGTTATTGAGTCACATGTTTCTATTTTTCAAGGCGTTACGCTTGGAGGCAGAGGCAATGAAATTGGCAAGAGGCACCCAAATATAGAAAGTGGCGCAACAATATATGCTTCGAGTACTATATTGGGGAATATCACTGTTGGGCACAAAGCTATTATTGCAGCTGGTAGCTTAGTTTTAAAAGATGTAAAGAATGAGACAACTGTTGCAGGAATTCCAGCTAAAGAGGTGAACAAACTAAATATTTCCAATAATGATTGGGATCCAGGAGATTCAAGCCTTTAAATGATTAAATATATAGGAAATACGCCATTAATAAAATTAGAGCATTTATCTGATGAAACGGGTTGTAATATTTTTGGTAAAGCAGAGTTTATGAACCCAGGTGGTTCAGTTAAAGATAGAGCAGCTAAATATATTTTAGAAGATGCAATAAAAAAAGGACTTATTAGAAAAGGTGGGACTGTTGTTGAAGGTACTGCTGGCAATACAGGTATTGGACTGGCACTTGTAGGTAATGCTTTAGGCCTCAAAACAGTTATAGTAATTCCGGATACTCAGTCGGAAGAAAAGAAAGCAACTATAAGGGCTTGCGGGGCAGAACTTATAGAAGTTCCGGCTGTTCCTTATAAAGATGAAAATAATTATGTTAAATATTCAAAAAAAGTTGCAGAATCTTATGAAAATCCAAATGGTGTCCTATGGGCGAATCAATTTGATAATGATGCAAATAAAATAGGCCATTACAATGAAACTGGACCAGAGATATACAACCAGCTTGATGGCAAAATAAATGGTTTCATATGTTCTATTGGAACAGGAGGAACTCTTTCTGGAATTGCAAAATACTTAAAAGATAAAAATAAGGATATCAAAATTGGCCTTGCTGATCCTCACGGTGCAGCTATTTATTCTTTCTTTAAAGATGGGGAGCTGAGGTCAGAAGGCTCTTCAGTAACAGAAGGAATTGGCCAAGGTAGAATTACAAAAAATATTGAAGGTTTGGAGGTTGATATTCCATTAAGAATAAGTGACACAGATGCTCTTAATGTTATGTTTCAGATGGTTGAAACTGAGGGCCTTTATCTTGGTGGAAGCGCAGGTATAAACGTAGCCGGAGCAGTTGAAATGTCTAAGCATATGGAAGCAGGAAGCAATATTGTTACTATTTTATGCGATTCAGGCTCTAGGTATTTAAGTAAACTTTATAATAGAAACTTTTTGATAAATAACGACCTTCCTTGTCCCGACTGGGTCTAATTAAGCGTTAACTAGCTTGCTTTCAAACAATCGCTTGTAAACAGCTATAACTGCAATAGCAAATGCACTAATGACAAACTGTGCAACTAGCAGTTTTGATGAAAGCACCTCATAGTTAATAATTTCAAAGCTCGTGATTCCAACAGCACCTAGCAATGAAAGTAAAAATAAAGCTATATAGGCATTATGACTTTGAAGCAGCATGCTCGTGAGGGTGGTTAATGATATTATAAAAATTCCGATTATTGCAATCTCAGTTTTTGTATACTCAGATATGAAAAACAATACACTACCAGATACAGCAATTGTAAAAATCATTTGAAAGAAACTAAATATCTGCACATCTGCTGTAACAACTGGATTAAATTTATCATAGAAATCTTTACTATCTTTTTCCTCTACACAATCATCTGGTCTCCAATATGTTTTGGAAAACCAAACCTTAACTTTGTCACTCCATTTCTTAGTTTTAACCGAATCATTGAACATTGTTGAGAAAACTTGAAAATTAGCCCAAATAGGATTCCAACTTTTAAGAGCAGAGACTGTTCCATAAACAGGTTTTATATCTGGATGTTCCGGAGTATATGTTCCAAACATCCTATCCCATATTATGAAAACTCCACCATAATTTGCATCAATATATTCTTTGTTCTTAGCATGATGTATGCCGTGATTCATTGGCGTTATAAATATTTTTTCTAAAAAACCAAGATGACCTATGTGCTTTGTATGAACCCAGAACTGATATACCAGGTTTACACCAGCGACTGTCACAAATACTTCACCTGGTATGCCTATAAGAATCATAGGCAAATAGAAAACCCATTTCCACAACCATCCAGTACTTGTCTGTCTTAGTGCGGTAGATAGATTAAAATCTTCACCATGATGATGAACGCTGTGAGTTGCCCATAAAACTTTTATCTCATGATGCATTCTATGCATCCAATAGTATGAAAGATCATACATAAGAAATGCTAATATCCAGGTTGCTGGGTTTAAGTTAGATAGCATATTCAGATTAAGATTAGAGCTTATATAAATAAATACGGCACTTTGAAAACCAAGATTTAACATGGTCGGGTATCTGCTTATCATGCCAATCGAAATACTGGTAAAGGTGTCATTGAGTCTGTATGTATTTTTACCAACATACCTGCCATAAATATACTCTATTAAAATTAATAGAAAAAATACAGGTATAGCAAATGTTATGACCAGTGATTTATCAGTAATTACCATAAGAGAGTTCGTAAATTTTTTACATTATATCAATTTTCTTTGTTTAAGAAAAACATAACACCAAGAGAATTACCAAAACCAGAATTATTATCAAAATTACCTTTTATGTTTGCAAGAGCCAATCTATCAGTTATTCCTGTTCTTACTACCTCAAAGTTAGCAACTCTTCCAATAAAAAAAACTTCATTAACCCCCATGAGAAGTGCATTCAAATAAGAAACAGTTCCTATTATTTCTCCAACCATATTTGATAGAGAAGCAGCAATATCGCTGTCTGAATGAAAGTTCTCATTTCTAGCTTTTTCAAAGTTTGATGCCGTAACTTCAGGATATAAAGAACCAATATCATTAACAACTTCGCCAATTAAAGTGTCAATATTTTTTCTATCTCCCTTTAATGATAATTTTTCAAGAATATTCGGCGATGTTTCATTTACTAATTTCTTAGACAGCCCCTGAAGAGTTCCACCCCCTACAGAGATACCACCAAGATGAGTGGTAGCTCCATTCTTACTATAAACACAAGCAGTTCCTGTTCCTGCACTGATAGCTACAAAAGGATGGTCATCCTTTATCCCAAAGATGGACTTTGCACCCATAGCAATAGCATCCACCTCATTCACTTTTATAACCTTAACATTAAGGTATTTGTTAGAAAGATCACTTGATTTTCCACCCGTAACACCAATTAAAGAAAATTTACTAATAGGAATATCTATATAAGAAAAAATCTTATCTAAGAAATGTTCATCGATTTTTGCATTCGTTGGGCATGAAAAAAACTTATATTCAACTCCATCTTGAACAACGATGTCAGTATTTGATATCCCAAAATCTATAGCTGCAAGCATTACTTGTGAGAAGTTATTTGCTTGTTTCTCTCCATTAAATCCTTCATTAGATTTTTTGGATTAGATCTATATGGTTTTGGTTTTAGCCTTGAAGGTATCATTCTCTGAGGGTAGTAATTATTTTCTATATCAACATCTGCTAATTCCCAGTAAGGATCGAGAACTACTGAGCTTATTGGCTTAAGGGATCTTTTAAGCCATCTTGCATTCTTGGGGTTCTTTCTCCAAATCTCAGCAGGTATTTTTAATTCTTCACTTGAACCATCATAATAATTAATCTTTAGAGGCAGAGGCATAACCAATCCACCAATATTTTCAAATTCAAAAATATAATAAAGCTCATTCTTTGCAATAGCTTCTGTAAGAGCCTTTTTCATCCACTCAGGATCACTATTATTCCTGTCATACAAATCATCAAGGATATCTTCATAATCTCCCATCTCTCTTTCAGATGGCGTGAATTTGTCATATTGATCATATATATCTAGTAGCTCAGGTCTCACAGTAACTCTTTCAATAATACCTTCATTAATATTTCTAATATCAGATATCATATCTGGTTCATTTTCAAAATCTTGCCTATCTTTTTTTAGATCTTCTTCTGGATTAAGTGTGTCCAATGTTGCTTCATAAATATTATTGATAGAGATATCTACATGATCTGTAGAGAAAAACCATCCATTCCAAAACCAATCTAAATCAACACCAGATGCCTCTTCCATGGTTCTAAAAAAGTCATATGGAGTAGGGCGCTTAAACTTCCATCTTAAACAATATTCTTTAAAAGCCTGATCAAATAATTCTCTTCCTAAAATCGTTTCTCTAAGAATTACCAAAGCAGTAGCAGGCTTTGCATATGCATTATTTCCAAATTGCAGAAGCGACTCTGAATTAGTCATAATTGGAACTTGATTTTCACTTTTCATGTAATCGGCGATCCATCTAGCCTCACCCCTTCTTGAATTATATTCAACATCCCATTCCTGCTCTGCAATATACTGCATAAAAGTATTCAGACCTTCATCCATCCAAGTCCATTGACGCTCATCCGAATTAATTATCATTGGAAAGTAATTATGTCCTACCTCATGAATAACAACACCAATAAGGAATTGCTTCTCACTTCTTGAGTAAGTTCTTGTTCCATCATCTTCAAGATCAGTTCTTGGACCATTAAAAGTGATCATGGGATATTCCATTCCTCCAACAGGACCATTAACACTTTGAGATGTTGGATATGGGTATTCAAATGAGTATTTAGAATAAACCTCCATAGTGTGCATCACTGCTTCAGTAGAGTATTTTGACCAAAGCGGCTCCCCTTCAAATGGATAAAATGACATTGCCATTACTAGAGGATTTTTTTCAGACTCTTGCTTGAAACCAGCAGCATCCCAAATAAATTTCCTAGATGAGGCCCATGCAAAATCTCTTACATTTTCTGCTTTAAATACCCATGTTTTTTTATCTAGTGATCTTTCTTTTTCATTTTCGAAAGCCTCTTCAGGCGTAACAATAAATATTGGCTTGTCTGATTTTTCAGCTTTTTTCAATCTTTTTATTTGGGATTTGGTAAGAACATCTTTTTCATTTTGTAAGACGCCTGTAGAAGAAACAATATGATCTGATGGGGCTGTTATAGAGACCTCAAAATCTCCAAATTCAAGAGTAAACTCACCATTGCCAATAAATTCTTTATTGTGCCAACCTTCATAATCAGAAAATGCAGCTACTCTTGGGTACCACTGAGCAATAAGAAAAATATCATTACCATCTTCAAAAGTTTCATAACCATTTCTAGCTCTAACAGCATTTTCTTCAACAAGCTTATACTCCCAATCTACAGACAATTCTATTGACTTGTTTTCTTCCAAAGGAGTATCAAGATTTACCCTCACCAATGTACCAACCAAATTTATTCGTGCTTTTTTACCTGCTATTGATATAGATAAATTTTTGTAGCCACCATCAAACTCATCCATAAAATTATTCCTTCTAAGCTCGCTAAAAGAAATTCTACTTGTGCTTGACTGAGTTAAAGTTTGGTTTTTAATAGAATCAGATTTAAAGATATTTTGATCAAGTTGAAGCCAAATATATTTAAGATCAAGCGGTGAATTATTATGATAAGTAATTATCTCAGAGCCTTTTATTGATCTCTTATCTTCATCAAGAGAAACTGAAATCTTATAATCTACTTTTTGCTGCCAGTATTCTTTTCCAGGCTCACCAGTAGCAGGCCTGTATTGATTGGGGTCTGGATACTTTTCTTCTAACTGACGAAATTTGTCATCAAAATCAATCTTTGATTGATGAGTAGTATGGGCATATAGAAAATTTGTTGAAATTAGAAGCAGTAGAAATATGTTATTTATTTTCATCTAAACCTCGGATAATTTTGATGTCATCTTCTGGTTTTTTATCACCAAATCTATTAATTCTATCTGGCCTATCTAGTTGTTTCTTTGAAGCCTTAACCTTAGAAAGATTTATAAAAATAAATAAAGAAAGAATAAACATTCCACCGAATATAAGAGTGTTCCAGGACATCTATCTTCTGCTATTAAGCTTTATAAGGAGATGAAGAATTTCTATGTATAACCATACAAGTGTAACCATTAAAGAGAACGCACCATACCATTCCATATACTTAGGCATACCCTTTTCCGCTCCTTCTTCGATAAAATCAAAATCTAGCACAAGGTTAAGAGCTGCTATCCCAACTACAAAGGCAGAAAAGCCTATACCCATTAGCCCATTTGAATGAATAAAACCTATACTGCTTCCAAAAAAGCTCATGATAAAACTAATCAAATATAATAATGCTATTCCAGCAGTTGCTGAAAAGATCATTAATCTAAAGTTTTCTGTAGGTTTTATGATCCCACTTTTATAACAGAATAGTAGAGATGCAAGTATTCCAAAAGTTAAGCCAATTGCTTGAATCGCAATACCGGGATACGCAGCCTCTGCAAGCATTGTTATTGCACCCAACATAACACCCTGACTTAAAGAATATAATGGAGCTGTTGATCCAGCCTTTGCTGGACTTCTAAAGATTGTAACCATTGCCAAGATAAAGCCTATAATTCCAGCTGGTATAGCCAATGCAGGCATATTCCAACCAACCCCAGCCCCTAAAAAACATAGAGCAAGCAGTATAGAAGTCTTATTAACGGCGCCATCAAGCGTCATCTTTTCACTAATAGGAAGTGTAGAATCATTAGATGTAAAGTTTCTAGTAAATGCTGGGTTGCCAGATCTACCAAATGTATTAAGAGCTGAATGTTTAGACATTAATATTCTCCTGATTTAATGAATGTATATAATTTATTTAAGGTCAATATAACAAATTAAAAGACTTTACATGCTTTTAATCCACTTATTTATGAGTGCCACACCCTCATCATGATTAAGAAATCTTCCAGATTCTGGCATCATTATACCTGGGTCTCGTGATTGCATTCTGAAAGGCATTATTGACTCTTCTGGAGCACCAGGTTTAATGGAAAATTTAAAGTTATTGCTCGCTCTTCCAGCTGCAACTGGCTTTTTATATATTCCTATATGTTCTCTTCTTTCTTCAGTAAAGTTGAGATAAAGTCCTGTAGTGTCTGCAGAGCCTCCAGGTATATGGCAATGGCCGCAATTTATATCAAGATATGCTCTAGCTCTTGAATCAAGATCAATCGACGCATTAGACCAGTCAGGCATTGTCTTGTAGTTTATTTCGGAATCTATCCAGCCCTCATCCGACCATCTATCAAGCTGATTCATACTAATATTTTCATACTTATAGTTTTGGTTTAGATTTCTAGCCTTCGGACCTATGGGTTTAATTTCATTGCCGGATTGATGACATTCCTTGCATTGATTGATGTTTGGAACTCTGTAACGGACTTTTTTAATATCCCCACTCTCAGCTACAAATGAAGTGTTGATAGTTTTCCCTGCAATATTTAAAAATGCCTCGCTTTGTTCCTTATTCCATACATAACTAATATTTCTCCAAGCCCCACCTTTCTTTATCAACAAGCGAGTTTCAAGTAATTGTTTTTCTAGCTCGGAATCAGCAGCATTGTTTAGGTATGCAAATGTTTTAATTAGGACCGATCCATCTGGAAAATCAAAAACAAGATCTTCATGATATTTAGCACTCTTACCCTCCGGAATATAAACAAATCTTAATTTATCTGCATAATCGGTAAACAAAGGGTTTATAAGATCATATGGAAGGACGCCTTCTTGCGGGACTTGTAACTGCATATTCGAGAAGAAACCAAAATCAGAAAGCTTTTTTGGCATTTTGCTAGCCAAAACAACAGAGTCATCTACCGATGCAATAATTTGACTTGGAACAGAGAGAAGGCATAGAAAGCAAAAAAATAATTCTTTATTAATTTTCACTTAGCACAACTCTCTCAAGAGGTGAAATATCTCCAACAAACCAGTCATAATCTCGAATAACAGGGTTTAAAAACGGGAGCATATACTTTATTGGACTAATACTAAGAAAGGTAGCATCTCCATTATTACCTAAAATTATTGTCTCTTTTTTAACCTTGGAAGATAAAATCTTGGATATTGGAACAACTCCATCCCAAAAGATATCTGGCATATCTCCTTCAGATAATTCATATAAAATTTTTGCAAGTTCTCCAGTTTCCAGATCGGGATTATGCCCGGAGATACCAAATTTATTATTGTGAATCTGTATTCTGGAAGGGTGGGGATTATATTGCTCATCGTCTGTTTCATATGAATATGTGACCACTGCAATATTTATAGTTTCATTGCCACCAATATTATTATTAAAAATTTCAACATCAGAGTTCGCTTGAACAAGAACGCCAGTCCCTCTAGGAACTTCTCCGACGATATTGCCTTCAGGAGCAAAGTTATCAGTATTATTATTTACAACATTATTATCAAAAACTCTAACATGATGGCCGCCTTGTTGAGGTAGGCTTGGTAAATCAAAAACAAGAATTCCACCAGTATTATTGGTAGCAGTATTGTTATAAACATCTGCATAGTAAGAATTTTCAATTTCAATACCTGCAACATTAAACTCAGCAGTACTATTTTTAACTATAATATTTTTAGACTGACCAACATAAATTCCAGCATCTGAAGCCCCAATTGCAACACACCCATCAATAAGAACATTTGTTGATTCAACTGGATAAAGTCCATACGCACCATTTAAAGAACTAGGCCCACCAGTCCATTCAGTCTTAACATTAATAAACTTAATATTATCAACACCTTTAGCTTTAATGGCATCACCTTTGGCATTCTGGATGGTGAATTTTTTTAAAGTAACATCATTAGATGTAACAAGCAGCCCCTGGGCACCACTTTGTTGATTAATAAATGAAAGTATCGTGCCATTTATGCTAGAGCCTATCAGGGATATACCATCAACATCTATAGATAAGGAATCTTCTAATTCATAATAGCCATCTGAAAGTTTTATTGTATCCCCAATGGATGCAAGTATTAAAGCTTCTTGGATCTCTGAATAAGGATCAGCACTTGGTGATATCTCAATTATATCAGCAGATAAGAGAGAGCTATTAAGAAGAAAGAAGCAAAGACTAACTTGCTTCAGGTATTTCATCAAATTTTTCTAGAGGTTTATTTAATTCAGCCCAGTCACATTCAAAATCATCAGGCGCATGCTCATACTCAAGCAATCCTAACGCTTCAAATTTTGGTCTAATTTCATCAGTCAAAAGACCAATTCTTGAAAGATTAGGTATTACCCTTGAGAACAAGAAGTTTCTAAACATTTCAAAAGATGATGTTTGCATTTGAAAATCTCTTGCTTCTTCTGCAGTCATTTTGAGGTATTTCTGTTCAGCCTTTGTATTGATTAGTCTTTCTCTAGAAATAACACATGCTTCGTATGCAAATTCAGCCCTATCTTGTATTTCTTCAGGACTTAAAGTTTTAACGAAATCTTCAAGATAGTTAATACCAAAAGTTACATGTCTTGCCTCGTCCCTAATAACATAATGTAATAACTGCTTTAAAAGTGGATCTTTTGTAATATTTTTAAGCATCTGGAAGGCCGCAAGAGCTAAACCTTCAATAATAATTTG
>MDSW01158783.1_pt1 | contig 11722 bp, 12 predicted proteins | sample 811171 | NCBI WGS metagenome assembly MDSW01 (sample SAMN05326641, study PRJNA326480) | marine metagenome | isolation source: seawater | place: Atlantic Ocean: North West | collected 2012
CTCTCGCCCATTTTGGGCATTTTGAATTCTGTTTTATTCATCCTGTCTTATTCCTTTGCGAACTTTGCGCCTTTGCGGTGTAGAAATTACCGCAGAGGCGCAGAGAACGCAGAGTTTTATTTATTTTTCCTGTATTCTTCCAACGTTTTATAGAAATCCTCTTGTTTGGGACGATTTGCTGGAATTTCCCGCAACGGTTCAACCTCTCTCAAACTATCGTGGCAATCTGTTGGTAATTGTTGATACAATCGCGTTCCGGCGGTTTTCCACGCGATCATTTCATCTGAAATATCTTTTATTGCTTTTGCAGGATTGCCCACAATCAATTTACGCTTCGGGAATTTTTCCTCGGCTTTTACAAAACTCATTGCGCCAACAATACATTCATCACCAATTTCGGCATCGTCCATAATCACGCTGTTCATTCCTATCAAACAATTTTTGCCCAAATTAGCACCGTGAATTATTGCTCCGTGGCCAACGTGGACGCTTTCTTTCAACACGATACTTTTCCCCGGAAACATATGCACCGTGCAGTTTTCCTGCACATTCACGCCATCTTCCAAAATAATCTCGCCCCAATCGCCACGAATTGCCGCACCTGGACCGATATAGCAATTTTTTCCAATAATTACATTGCCAGTAACTGCCGCCAAAGGGTGGACGAAACTGCTTTCGTGGATTACTGGGATATGGCCTTTAAACGAAAAAATCATAAATTTTAAATGTAAAATGATAAAGTAAAAAGTGTATTAAAAACTTTCAACTTTTACATTTTGCGGTTTATTATTCAAATTCTTTTAAGGTTTCTTTTGTAAAATCACTCAAAACCAATCTCCCTGAAATCACTGCTCTTTCGGCCAAAAGTTCATCCCAATCCTCCGTGCCGCTCCAAAATACTTTTTTCATTTCTTTCATAGCTTCGGGATTGTAATTGCAAAGATTTTCTGCGAATTTTTGGACGGCTTCATCCAATGCTTCCAAAGTATCAAAAACCTGATTGTACAGCCCTTTTTGACGCGCCCATTCGGCTTCGTAGAATGAATTTGCATCAATAGCTATTTGGCTCATTGCGCTTAAGCCTAATTTTCTCTCAACTGCGGGACCAACCACAAACGGGCCGATTCCCACATTTAATTCACTTAATTTAATTGCTGCAAATTTTGTCGCCATACAAAAATCGGTCGCCGAAGCAACGCCCACGCCACCGCCAACGGTTTTCCCTTGGATTCTACCAATTATAAACTTTGGGCATTTACGCATTGCGTTGATAACGTTTGCAAATCCGCTGAAAAAAACCTTTCCCGTTTCTGGGTCGTTTATGTTTATCAATTCGTTAAAACTCGCACCCGCACAGAACGTTCTATCGCCGCCGCTTTTCAGAATAATTACTTTCACCTCATCGTTATTTCCTGCTTCGGTGATTGTTTTTGCGAGTTTTGCCAACAAATCTCCCGGAAGGCTATTGTGTGCCGGATGAAAGAATTCTATTGTTGCAATTCCTTCTTCGGTTGTTATGTTTACATATGGTTTTTCCAAAATTTTTTAAATTTAAATTAGTCCGAATTGCTCGAAATGGTGGTTCAAATGCTTCCGCTCTAATAAATACCACTCATATCGATTCATTTCACCAAAAACCAAATTGTTCAATTTGGCGTCAGGATTTTCTTTGAAATATTTTTTATATGCTTCCCTTTCCTCGATAAATTTCTCCTTAGCCGTTGCTAAATCGGGATGTTTTAATGTATCCAAAGTATCCTTTTCGAGCATTGGGAAATTTGTGTTCCGAGGAAATTTGTCATAGTTATAAAGACTCGCATGGACTTTTTCCAAAATCTTTTCGGGTGTGGCAACCTCAAAATCCTGAACTTTTCCCGAAGCTATCTTATAGGTGTACTCCAAATGCTCCAACATATGTTGGGGTGTCATGATGCCCCATTTTGGCTTGGTATCTTCGGTTAGTTTGTTCAAGCATTCCTCGATTTTTTCATCGGTCATTTCAACAAAAGTTTCCTGTTTCTTTTGAACCATGGTGAGAATTGTTGCAACCGCAACCAATTCATCTTCGGTATCAAAAACCTCGACAAACCATTTTACAATTCCGCTAGGATGTTCTGCGGAAGCGACATCTCTATCTACCTTTTGTTTGCAGGTTAATCGTACGTAAATGGTGTCATTGTGATATAACGGACGTAAGAATCTGCAATCTTCCAAACCGTAATTTGCGGCTACTGGACCTTTGTTCGGATAAACGAACAATCCTGCCGCAGCCGCAATAATGAAGTAGCCGTGGGCGGTTCGCTTTTCAAAAATACTGCCGTCCAGCGAAGTAATATCGGTATGTGCATAAAAATGGTCCCACGTTAAATTGGCAAAATTGATTATATCGGTATCGGTAAGCGTGCGATTATGCGTTTTTAACGACATTCCAGGCTCGATGTCTTCCCAATGGTATTTAAATGGATGCTGTTCTGCCTCTTTATATTTTGCATTCGCTTGATAAATTCCTGTGATTTCCGTTAAAGTTGTCGGTGAACCTTGAATGGCTGTTCGCTGCATATAATGTTTAATACCACGCACACCGCCCATTTCCTCGCCTCCGCCGGCGCGGCCCGGACCTCCATGGACCAAACTTGGTAAAGGTGAACCGTGACCTGTACTTTCTTTAGCGCTTTCACGGTTTAGAACTAAAATCCTTCCGTGGTGGGAAGCTGCATTTATTACGTATTCTTTGGCAATTTTATCATTGTTTGTCGCAATTGAAGAAACCAAGGAACCTTTCCCCATTTGTACCAACGTGATAGCTTCGTCTAAATTTTTGTAGGGCATAATAGTACTGACAGGACCAAAAGCTTCTGTTTCGTGAACGGCCAAATTTTTAAACGGATTGTCTTCGCGAAGTAAAATTGGAGCCAAGAAAGCACCTTTTTTGGCATCAGCGCCAATCACTTCTATTTTATCCAAATCTCCGTAAACAATACTTGCGGTTTTGGATAATTCTTGAACGCGTCCCCGCACCTCCTGTACTTGATCCAAACTTACCAAAGAGCCCATTCGCACTTCCTTCAAACGAGGATCGCCAATGGTTACTTTTGAAAGGGCATTTCCAAGTGCAATTTGCACATCTTCAACTAAATTTTCAGGAACAATCACCCGACGGATCGCGGTACATTTTTGTCCGCACTTCACTGTCATTTCATTTCGCACTTCTTTAATAAAAAGGTCGAATTCAGGTGTTCCCGGAGCGGCATCTTCCCCCAAAACGGAAGCATTTAAACTATCTGCTTCCATCGTAAATGGCACCGCTTCCTCTATAATTCTTTTATGCGCTTTCAGCATTCTTCCTGTAGTTGCAGACCCGGTGAATGTAACCACATCTTGGGATTCCACGCTATCGAGAATAGTTCGTGCCGAACCTGTAATAAGTTGCAAAGCCCCTTCGGGCAATATTTTTGAAGCAATAATTTCACGAACTACAGCTTCAGTTAAAAAAGAAGTGTTTGTGGCTGGTTTAACAACGGCGGGAACACCCGCCATCCAATTGACAGCACATTTTTCAAGCATTCCCCAAACGGGGAAGTTGAACGCGTTTATATGAATTGCAACGCCACGTTTTGGAACCATAATGTGATGTGCCATAAAACGGCCACCGCGCGACAAATCGATGGGTTCGCCTTCAACGTGATAGGATTGGTTTGGGAATAATTTTCTGAGGGAAGCATTGGCAAAAAGATTTCCGAAACCACCTTCAATATCAATCCAACTATCCACTTTTGTTGCGCCAGTGCGGTAACTTATTTCATAAAAATCGGCTTTCTTTTTAACCAAATGGAGGGCCAGGGATTTTAACATATTTCCGCGTTCCTGAAAGGTCATCTTTCTAAGTACTTCGCCTCCTGTGGTTCTTCCGTATTGCAGGATTTCAGCAAAATCCAGTCCTTCTGTATCTGAAAGGGCAATGATTTCACCAGTAATGGCGTCGTGCATTGGCACGCCTTCGCCATTTCCTTCAAGCCATTGTCCCGTGACGTAATTATGTAATTTTTTCATTTTTAAATTTTTTAGCAATCCGCAATGAAGCGGAAAACAATTTTTTAAACTCGCTCAATGACAGCCGCATATCCTTGGCCAACGCCCACACACATGGTGATTAAAGCATATTTTTTATTTTGAAGTTGAAGTTCCAAAGCTGCGGAATAAGCGATTCGCGTCCCAGTAACCCCGAGCGGATGGCCAATTGCGATTGAACCCCCATTTGGGTTGATGCGTGGGTCGTCATCTTTCAATCCCCATTCGCGGATGCACGCCAATGCTTGTGATGCGAAGGCTTCGTTCAATTCAATCACGTCCATATCTTCCATTTTCAAACCTGCTTTTTCCAAAGCTTTATTTGAAGCCGCAACGGGACCGATACCCATAACTCTTGGTTCAACTCCTACTACTGCTGAACTTACTATTCGAGCAATTGGTTTCAAGTTATATTTTTTTACGGCATCTTCGGAAGCAATTATGGTTGCTGCCGCGCCGTCATTCAATCCCGAGGAATTTCCCGCCGTAACACTTCCATCTTTTTTGAAAGCTGGGCGGAGTTTTGCCAATACTTCTTTAGTAGTACCGGGTCGGATGAATTCATCATCCTTAAAAATAATCGGGTCCTTTTTTCGCTGCGGAATTTCCACGAAAACAATTTCATTAGCCAAACGCCCATTTTGCTGCGCTTTTGCCGCTTTCATTTGTGAATGATATGCGAATGCATCTTGGTCTTCACGGGAAATGTTATGTTTTTCAACCAAATTTTCGGCAGTGTTTCCCATTCCGTCTGTGCCGTACATTTCGGCCATTTTTGGGTTTACGAAGCGCCATCCGAAACTGGAATCGTACATTTTAGCATCAGTTCCAAAAGCGGAAGATGGTTTTGCAATTACGTATGGTCCACGCGTCATATTTTCAACTCCGCCGGAAATAAATAAATCGCCGTCGCCAGCTTTTATTGCGCGATTGGCGTGGATGATCGCCGAAAGCCCGCTGCTGCAAAGCCTGTTTACGGTTTCCCCTGGAACCGTAACTGGCAATCCCGCTAAAAGCGATGCCATTCTCGCTACATTCCGATTGTCTTCCCCAGCTTGATTTGCGCATCCCAAAATAACATCGTCATATGCTTCTTTGGGAATGTTTGGGTTTCTTTTTACGATTTCAGCAATTACCAATGCCGCCAAATCATCAGTTCTTATAGTGCTTAACGTGCCTTGGTAGCTGCCAATTGGTGTTCGTATTCCGTCAATTATATATGCGTCTTTCATTCTAAGTTTTATTCTAATTTAAAATTTCCGAAAAGGTATCGCCTTGCTTTATATCACCAGTTTTATAGCCTTTCATAAACCATTTCATACGTTGTTCTGAGCTTCCGTGGGTAAAACTATCGGGCACTACGTGACCTTGCATTCGCTTTTGAATAGCGTCATCACCCACTGCGTTGGCTGCACTCAAAGCCTCTTCAATATCACCTTCTTCCAAATATTCTTGGTTGTAATGTGCCCAAAGCCCCGCGTAAAAATCGGCCTGCAGTTCCAAAGCCACCGATAATCTGTTGGCTTCACTTCTGTTTTGGCGTTGCAATTGGGTTACTTTTTGCGATGTCCCCAACAACGTCTGCACGTGATGCCCTATCTCGTGGGCGGTAACGTAGGCGATGGCGAAGTCGCCGCCCTTTGCCCCGAAACGGGTTTTCAATTCGTCAAAAAATGCCAAGTCCATATATACTTTTTGATCGGCAGGGCAGTAGAAAGGGCCAGAAGCAGAGCTTGCATTTCCACAGGCAGTACTTACAGCATCTGTAAATAAAACCATTGTGGGTTCTTTATAATCGCCAATATTATTTTGGGTAAAAATCTGGTTCCAAACATCTTCGGTGTCCGCCAAAACGGTAGCCATAAAATTGCCCATTTCTTTTTCCTGGGCGGTAAGTTCCCGTTGTTCGGTTTGCTGGACAGTCTGGCTGTTTCCTAATTGTTCAACGATAGGGGCAAGTTGTTGCCCGGTTTCGCCACCGAAAAAATTTAGAGCGATAACGATTATTGTTACTACAATTCCGCCACCTGCGGCCAGTTTGCCTTTGCTCATTCCCCGGCGATCGTCCAAGTTTCCGCTTTGTCTTCTACCTTGCCATTTCATAATTTCTATGTTTTAGTTAATTAATTTTGAATTTGAAATTATTCCCAGTCTTTACCGGTTCTATACACAACACCTTTGAAAAGAGCTACCAGCTCATCGCCACGCTTTACATCAACAATATTGAACCCCAATTTGTTTCCTACTTTTTCAATCACAGATTCTGCTGTTAAATAATCGCCCTCGTTCAACGCTTCAATGTGATTGATTGAAGTTTCAATAGAAACCGCATATTTTCCGTGGGTATTCGCTGCAAATCCGAATGCGGTATCCGCCAAACTATAACTTATCCCGCCGTGGGCCTTGTTCATACTGTTAAGCATCTCTTTGCGGACGGTCATTGCTACTTTGCACCTTCCTTTTTCAACTTCCAATATTTCGATGCCGAGCCATTGGCTAAAAGCATCCTGACTAAGCATTTTTATTGGTATTTTTTCAGCTTCGAGCATTTAAAAGAAGGTTTTGTTTTCTCGGTTCATTTTCCGCAACAAAGGCGAACAACGATACCTGTCCTCGTGATATTCATCGTAAAGTTCGTCCATTTTTTTTACACACCAATCCATTCCCTTTTCATCGGCCCAAGCCAATAAGCCTTTGGGATAGTTCACACCTTTGGTCATTGCGTTGTCAATATCCTCTGCCGAAGCAATGTTCCAAAACAGGGCGTCTGCGGCTTCGTTTATTAGCATTACGAGTATTCTTTCGAAAATAATTTCAGTGGAAATTTTTTCTGCGGAATTCGTTCTCGTTCCGATAGCTATCGGAAGCGCCCGAACTGACATTTTTCCGTCGTCTGAATAATTATAATACCCTTTTCCGCTCTTTCTTCCCAAATAACCAGCTTCGGCAAAACGTTTTTGGGTGAAGGAAGGTTTGTAGCGCGGATCGTAATAGAAGGCTTCGAAAACCGTTTCGGTAACGGTGTAATTTACGTCGTTTCCAATAAAATCCATCAGTTCAAAGGGACCCATTCTGAAACCGCCGATTTCCTTCATTGCGGTGTCAATTTCAGCAAATGATGCGATTCCTTCTTCATAAATGCGAAGGGCTTCGCCGTAAAATGGACGGGCTACGCGGTTCACAATAAAGCCGGGGGTATCTTTTGCAACGGCAACAATTTTTCCCCAATCGGTAATTGTTTTTACTGAAATTTTTAAGGTTTCTTCGGAAGTTTGGACGGCTGGGATAACCTCAACCAATTTCATCAAAGGCGCTGGATTAAAAAAATGAATCCCGATGCAACGTTCCGGTTTCTGAAGGGATGAAGCGATTGATGCTATCGATAAAGAAGAAGTATTTGAGGCAATAATACAGTCATCGCTCACAAATTTTTCGAGGGTCGAAAACACATTCTTTTTAATGTCGAGATTTTCAACTATCGCTTCTATCGTCAAATCAGAATCTTTCAGTTCTTTTAGAGAATTGACATATTTTATATTGTTTTGGATGCGCTGTTTTTCTTCGGAATTGATTTTTCCCTTTTCAACCAAACGGTCCATTATTTTTTCGAGATCGGCTTTGGCTTTTTCCAAAGCTTCCGTTTTGGTATCGTACAATTTTACTGAGCAACCTGCCGTGGCGGCTACTTGTGCTATGCCGCTTCCCATCGTTCCTCCGCCAATTATTCCAACTTTTTTGATCATTTTATTTATTTCATATATAAAACCCCTCGTCCCGATAACTATCGGGAGCGCTCGGGGTGACAATTTACTTCCCTTTAAAGTTCGGTTTCCGTTTGTTTATAAACGCATCAACACCCTCGGCATAATCTTCACTTTGGGCCGATTCTATTTGAAGTTTGCTTTCCAAATTCAGTTGTTCTTCCAACGAATTCTGCATCGAATTGTTCAGCAAACGTTTTGTAAGTCCCAATGCTTTGGTGGGCATATTTGCCAAAATGGAAGCAATGTTGTTCACCTCTTCCTTAAAATTTTCCGGCGTAACTACTTTGTAAACCATTCCCAGTTTTTCAGCTTCCACGGCAGAAACCTTATCGCCCAACATCATCAACGCCGAAGCCTTTTGGAACCCAATCAACCGCGGCAAAAAGAAAGTCCCGGCGCTATCGGGCACCAACCCGATTTTACTGAAAGCCTGAATAAAACTGGCATTTTCGGAAGCGACAACTATATCACAAGCCAAAGCAATATTAGCGCCTGCACCTGCGGCGACTCCATTGATTGCGCCGATGATTGGTTTTTCAATATTTCGAATCCGTGAAATAATAGGATTGTAGTGTTCCTCAAGAATTTTTTTGAAACCGGGGTTTAATTCCGGTGAAGTGACTTCCTTTAAATCCTGACCGGCACAGAAAGCCTTTCCGCTTCCGGTGAGTACGATTGCGCGAACTTCTGGATTTTTTTCGCAGGCATCCAATTCGTCTTGTAGCAGAAGTGCCATTTCGCGGTTGAAACTGTTAAAAACCTCTGGGCGGTTCAGCGTTAGTGTTGCTATTTTGTTTTCTATTTGGGTGGTTATGCTTTTCATTTTTATTTTAGACATTTAAAGTAATCAAACGGTTCGTGGCAATCATCGCATTTAAAAAGTGCTTTGCAGGCAGTGGAGCCGAATTGACTGACCAGATGTGTGTTTGTGCTTCCGCATTGCGGGCATTTTACCAGTTTTTTTTCGCCAAGTAAAACGTCTTTATCATGGGATTCTGAAAGCGGTCGGGCAATGCCGTATTCCTCCATTTTTTGGAGTCCTTCTTCGGAAATCCAATCCGTTGACCAGGCTGGGGAAAGAACCAATTCAACTTCTACATTTTTTCCTATTTCTGAAAAGGCTTTTTTTAAATCATCTGCAATCACATCCATTGCCGGGCAACCGGAATATGTGGGTGTAAGTTTAATTTGAACAATTCCATCCTTTTCAACCGCTTCGCGAATTACACCCAAATCCAAAACCGAAAGTACAGGAATCTCAGGATCTGAAACGGTTTTCAGAACAGGAATCAAATTTTCTTGTATGTTCGGTTTTTCTGTAAGTGTCATCATTATTGAAGATTGTCGATTTTTGATTGCAGATTTTTGAAGGTATTATTCTTTCATCAATCAAATATCAGAAATCAACAATCACTAATTTTTTACCATTGCATATTCGGGTACGTTCGCTGCATATATTGCAACTCTGCCAAAATATAGCCCATATGCTCCGTGTGGAGGCCTTCTTTTCCACCTTTAGTAAAATATTTGTTTTCGGGAACTTTCAAGGTTGCTTCTTTTAAAACTTCGGAAACCTCTTCGTAATATTTTTCTTTGAATGTTGAAACATCAACACCAATTCCTTCTTTTGCCATTGTCGTTTCAGCTTCGGTCATAAAGAAAAGCTCGTCCGTAAATCGCCAGAGGTCATCGATTGCTTCCTGCATTTTTGTGTTACTTTCCTCGGTGCCGTCGCCCAAGCGTTTTACCCAATCGGAAGAAAATCGTTTGTGGTAACTTACTTCCTTAATTCCTTTTTTGGCGATTGCGGCCAAAGTTTCATCCGGACTGTTCTGCAATTTTTCCATAAACATAAAATGATAAACATCGAAGAGAAACTGACGCCCAATTACATAGCCGAAATGTGTGTTTGGCTGTTCAACCAAAAGACAGTTTTTGTATTCTCTTTCAATTCTTAGGAAGGCAATATCATCTTCAGTTTTATCTTCTTCGGAAATCTTTGCGGCATATTGGTAATAGCTTCGGGTCTGACCCAGCAGATCCAGGGCAATATTGGTTAGGGCAATATCCGTTTCCAAATTTGGGCCATGGCCGCAGAGCTCGCCCAAGCGCTGGGCTAGGATTAAGGAGTTGTCTGCTATTGTGAGGATGTAGTGGTATAATTTCATTGAACTTGAACTTGAACTTGAATTTGAACTTGAACTTGAGTTTAGCGACATTATTACTGATTATTTTTTATAAGTGTAACCACAATTCTAATTAATTGATCGTTTTCGTCAATCAATGGTTTTATAATCTCAGAAGCCAACAGTCCGGCTTTCCTTTGAATATTCAAATTTCTGTTGCATTCCCTGAGTTCTTTTAAACAAATTGAAAGTTTGAAAGATTTGTCTTTTGAAGTTACTGCGCCTAACACTTCACCATAATTCAAAGCTGTTGAGCAAGCAGAACGGATTAATTGCTTTGCCAAATAGTCTGCGGCAAAACTTAAAGGTTGTTTATTGTAAATTTTAATTATTTCAGCGGCAAAATCTTCCAGCCTTTCGCTCAAATCGTATTTTTTTGCACTTAAAAAATCATTTTCCCCCATCGACGTTAATTCCATTTTCAGATTCAAATTCAAGTTCAAGTTCAATTTTACATATGCTTCACCTCATCCGGCAAATCATAAAAAGTGGGGTGGCGATATACTTTGTCCTGCGCAGGCTCAAAAAGTTCGCCATTATCAGCGGGATTGGAGGCTGTAATATGTTTGCTTTCCACCACCCAAATGCTCACTCCTTCGTTTCGGCGTGTGTAAACATCGCGGGCATTTTCCAATGCCATTTCGGCATCGGCGGCGTGGAGGCTACCAAAATGGCGGTGCTCCAATCCGTTTTTACTGCGGACAAATATTTCCCAAAGGGGCCAGTTTTTTTTAGTGTTTTCCATCTTAACTCGCTTTTGCTACTTTTCTTTTTTCGTTCTTTTCAGCATACGCCATTGCTGCATCGCGAACCCATTCGCCATTGTTCCATGCGTTCACTCGGGCGCTCATTCGTTCTTTGTTGCACGGGCCGTGGCCTTTTACTACTTGCCAAAATTCATCCCAATCAATTTCACCGAAATCATAATGTCCGGTTTCTTCATTAAATTTCAAATCTGGATCCGGAATTGTAAGTCCCAGTAAATCTGCTTGCGGTACGGTCTGGTCTATAAATTGTTGACGAAGCTCGTCGTTACTTTTACGTTTCAATTTCCATTTCATGGATTGCTCGGTGTGAACCGACTCCGCATCGGTTGGGCCCAACATCATCAAACTTGGCCACCACCAACGGTTTAGTGCATCTTGCGCCATTGCTTTTTGTTCTTCGGAACCACGGCAAAGCGTCAACATAATTTCAAAACCTTGGCGTTGGTGAAAACTTTCTTCCTTACAAACTCGAACCATTGCTCTGGCATACGGTCCGAATGAAGTATTGCAAAGCGGTACCTGATTGATGATCGCGGCGCCGTCAACCAACCAACCAATGGCGCCCATATCGGCCCAAGTGATTGTTGGATAATTGAAAATGGAAGAATATTTTGCCTTTCCGGAATGCAACTGTTCATATAATTCATCGCGCGAAACCCCCAGGGTTTCACAAGCAGAATACAGATATAATCCGTGTCCAGCTTCATCCTGTACTTTTGCAAGTAATGCGGCTTTTCTTCGTAATGAAGGTGCACGGGTAATCCAATTTCCTTCGGGAAGCATCCCAATGATTTCGGAATGGGCGTGCTGGCTAATCTGCCGAATGTGGGTCTGTCGGTATTTCTCCGGCATCCAATCCTTTGGCTCTATCTTTTCATCGCGCGCAATGCGGGCTTCGAAAATTTCTTCTAGGTTTTTCACTTCTTTTTCACTCATA
>MDSW01167752.1_pt1 | contig 11722 bp, 12 predicted proteins | sample 811171 | NCBI WGS metagenome assembly MDSW01 (sample SAMN05326641, study PRJNA326480) | marine metagenome | isolation source: seawater | place: Atlantic Ocean: North West | collected 2012
AAATATTTACATAGATTCTGAAAATTTAGAACTTTCATTTAATGTTGCATATCAGAAGTATAATAATTCATCAAAACAAGACACTCTTCAGCTGTTCATTTCAACTGATTGTGGTTCAAATTTCAACTATTTAGTTTACGAAAAGGGAGGTAGTGATCTAAGTACTCTTGATGAAATAACTCCCAATTTCATACGTGCTTTCCTTTCTTACGATGCAGCTCCGCACCTACAATTTCCTCCAAAACCCTAGTGACAGCCCAGTTATCTCCCTCAGGATACTTAGTTTTACCGGCATGAAATAGTTGCATTGCTGTGGAGGCTGTATGAAGTGGAACCCCAAGGTCTCTGGCCAAATCAAGTGAAATAGTTAAATCCTTATGCATTGTTGCAATGTGACTGCCGGTGCCTTCAAATTTTCTATCAATAATATTTTCAAGGGCCGTATTGCAGACACCGGAACCAGCACCTGAAGTTGAAAAAACTTTATACAATACCTCTCCAGACACACCCGCTTTAGCAGCAAGAACCGCAGCTTCAAAAGTTGCTGAAAATATTGAGCCAATTAGTGATTGCAAGCAAGCCTTCACAATTTGTCCATCACCAGCACTATTACCAACGATATGAATTGTTTTTGAAACAGCTTCCATTACCGGTAAGACTCTATTGAGCACTAGAGCATGTCCAGCTGCCATCATTGTTAGAGTGCCAGATTGAGCACCAGGAAATCCTCCTGATACTGGAGAATCAATTAAACTAATCGAGGCACCTTTGAGGTCATCACCAATTTGTATTGCCTCAGAAGGGTTAATAGTAGCAGTCAGAATAATTGTTGAACCTTTAGCCATAAACTTCGAAAGACCCTCGTCCCCAAAAATAACATTTTCTACTTGTTTACCAGTCATGACCATAATGAACACAACCTCTGAATTCGTCGCGAGGTCTTTAAGATCTTTCGTTACTATGCCTCCAAATTTAGAAAAATTCTTTAACCGACAGTCCGAAATATCAAAACCTCTAGTTTCAAAACCGTTAATTATGAGATTCTTGGCAAGACCGCTACCCATATCGCCCAATCCCACAACGCCAACTTTCATTTTTTTTGACATCCAAGTTTTCCTATTTTTGTTGTATAGAAACACATGAAATAAAAGGTGAGTCAATAAAAATACTGAACTAGATTATATACAGATAAGGTCTAGACTGTATTTGTTTAGTTGCCATCTGCCATTTTCCAATTAGTGAAAAATTTTTCAGTGACTCTTCAAAAAAAAAAGATATCACAGTAATAGGTTGCAATGTGATTTGAGGAAACAAATTATGAAATTGGTACGCTATGGTTCAAAAGGAAATGAGAAGCCCGGACTTCTAGACTCGTCGGGCAATATCAGAGATTTATCAAGTAACATAAATGACTTTTTCAGCGACAGTGTATCAATTGGTGGTTTGTCAGAAATAACGGATTTAGATACAAATAAGCTACCGATTGTTGAAGGAAACCCTAGGATTGGGGCATGCCTGAAGGATACACCTAACTTTTATTGTATTGGTTTGAACTATAAAAAGCACGCTCTTGAAACAGGGAGTGATATTCCTAAAGAGCCAATATTATTTTCGAAAGCGACATCAGCAATTTCTGGACCTTTTGATCAAGTCATTATCCCCCGACAGTCGACCAAGACAGATTGGGAAGTAGAATTAGGCGTAATAATAGGTGCAGATTGCTCGTACGTGTCCGAGAAAGACGCACTAAATATGGTTTCGGGATACTGTACGATAAACGATGTTTCTGAAAGAGAATTTCAAACTCAGAGGGGCGGACAATGGATCAAAGGAAAATCTGCCCCCACCTTCGGGCCAATCGGACCGTATTTTGTGACAGCAGATGAAATAAGCGATCCGCAAAATCTAGACTTACATCTTTCGTTGAATGGTAAGATAGTTCAGAACTCAAATACCTCAGACATGATTTTTTCTGTGTCTGAGTTAATATCATATATGTCCCAGTTTATGCAGCTTAGGTGTGGTGACATCATATCCACTGGCACGCCATCAGGTGTTGGTTTGGGTATGAAACCTCCGGTTTTTCTTAAACCTGGTGATGTAATGGAGGTCGAAGTACAAAAATGTGGGCGCCAACGCCAAGAGGTAGTATAGCGTATTTTTAATAAATTTCATATTAGTTAACGGGGGTGAGCACTTTAATCCCTAAAAAATAGTTTGTGATATTTTTTATTTGTAACCTGCTCATCGCTTGCCTTGACTCGAATGTACCTGAACCCTGATGAGGCTGAAGTAAAACGTTGTCTAACTCCAAAAATCGAGAGTTGATTTTTGGTTCGGATTCAAAAACATCTAGACCTGCACCACGTATTTCTTTCTTTTCTAGGACATCAAGAAGTGCTGATTCGTCGATTGTCGATCCTCTTGATATGTTTATCAGTAAACCGTCAGTTCCCAGTGCTTTTAAAACCTTACTATTAACAAATTTTTCTGTTTCTTTACCACCTACAAGTGTCACAAAAATTATTTCGACATCTGCAGCTAATGAAACCGGATCTGAATAGTATTTCCATGACATTGGACACTGTTTGATTGTTCTTGAAAAGTAGTGTATTGAGCACTTAAAACCTTCTAATCGAGCACCTATCTCATAGCCGATCCGGCCTAATCCTATTATACCAACATTCTTTTTGCTAATCGATCGATTTAAGGGCATCTCGCCAAACTTCTCCCAGTCGCCGGACCTTACCCAATTTACTCCATCCATGAACCGTCGAGATAAACTAATTAACAAACCAATTGCCAAATCGGCGACATCATCATTCAAAACGTCTGGTGTGTTAGTTACAACAATGCCAAATTTTGATGCAGCTGCAACATCAATTGTGTCGAAACCAACGCCAAAGTTAGAGATAAGCTTAAGCTTTGGCAAAAGACCAAACTTTCCCGAATCGAATGCTGTATGCCCTTTGAAGGCTACAACTTCTATTCTTTGTCTCTCCGTAAGTGGGATTTTTTCTAAATCTAAGGTAGAATTTACAAAAATAGCATCAAAATTTTCCCTAAACTTTTTTAATTGCCAGTCCGTATAATCACCTATTACGATTATATTATTCATCTTTTCAATGACTATTTCCTGTGCTTAAATTTTTGTAATTATGCAATTTTGACATTGGGCACACTGCACCCGGATGTTGAACGACGATGCTCGCCAGTTCGTGGCCTCGCTTGGCACATTTAAAATAGGAATTACCCTCCAAATAGGCAGAAATAAAACCAGCATTAAAACTATCTCCAGCAGCAGTGGAGTCTACCACATTCCTGATGTACTGAAAAGAAGGATTTACATTCTTTTCACCTATAAGACGTGGACCAGCCGCTCCCCTCTTCAATACAATTTGCGGGGCTCCAGAGTTTGTTAAGCCGTCAACTATCACACTCTCGTCAAATTCGCCTGTAAGCTGTTTTTGATCATCAAGAGAAGCAAATGCTATACTTGAATTTCTAAATGCAGTATGAATTGCCGATCTGGCGGATGTATTGCTGCTCCATAAAGACTTCCTGTAATTTGAATCGAAAAAAAAACTAACTTCACCCTGTTTCTTCATTACCCACCCCAGGAACGCATCTCTCGCTTTTTCATTAAGAATTGCTAACGAAATTCCTGAGTAATAAATAAAATCATACCCAGCAAGGGTCTCAAAATCGTCATTTACCTCAAACAATGTTTTTGCGGCAGAATTATCTCGCCAATAACAAAAACTTCTGTCCCCTAAGAGGTCAGTATTTATTGCGTAAAGACCAGGGTTTCTAGACGAAACTCTCCTGATTTTGTTAGTTCCAATACCTTCAGACCCAATAAATGTAAGTATATGATCGGAGAAGGCATCTACCCCCAAAACCGTCAAATAGTCGACGGTAACATAATCTCCCAGCAGACGCTTTATATATATCGCCGTATTCAAGGTATCTCCAGCTATCCCGATAGCCGTAGACCTTTTCGAGAAATTTGTCTCCGACAGTTCTATCATTGCCTCGCCGACACACAAGATACTAGCACTATCAAAACGCATTAATCGAACCTCACTGAAAATACTTTTTATGCTATTATTTTAGCTGTAATCAGCTTTCGAGTCAGTAGCGAAATCTTTATCAATACCTGAAAGTTCCTTGCCCGCTATCATTGCTTCAAACGCTTGAAGACGTTTATAAATAGAAATTAAATCGATAATTGTTGTCCAAGAGTTCACCAAAAATTGAAAAGAAGAAGCTACCTGTCCAAAAGCTCTCAGTATTTGGTTCATAATCCCAAGCGTTATCCTGCCGCTTACAATAGTAGGAATAAGAAAAATGTATGCGACAACATTATCCGCCTGAAGATAAAGATACCGAACCAGATTGAAGTATGCAAAATGAAAATAAATACGAAAGTAATTACGCCTAACATTGTTAAATAGCTGAATCAATGACGGCGGGTCGGCCCTGTCTGGACTATCCTCACCATGCACTAGTTCCTTTCTGAAAGCTGCTTCCACTCTTTGATTTTTAAATTCTAAGCCAGGCAATTTAATACCTGCAAAAATCAAAAGAAGCGTTCCAAAAATTGACCAGACTATCGATAAAGTAACAAGGGGATATGGTATTGAACCAACTAACGGCATTTCTTCCACATGCACTGACAAAGCAGAAAGAACCGGAAGAAACGAGATAAGGGTCATTACTGAGTCAACCATTGATACTCCAAGGCCTTGCATTATTCCAGAAAACCTCATCGTATCTTCTTGAATCCTTTGAGAGGCACCTTCTATTTCTCTAACACGCGACCATCGCTCAATGTAAAAATCATTCATGGCATTACGCCATCTGAAAACATAGTGCGATGTAAAAAACAGTTTAAACGGAACGAAAACAATATAAGGAAACACTATAACACAAAAGACCAAAAGATGCCCATAAAGATCGGAAGCTGTTACTTCACCTCCACCCCCAAGAGCAGTTTGTATATCGTTATAAAATGGGCCATACCACGCATTAATTACAACAGATACCTGCACGGTCATATAAGCCATTAATATAAGTAAAGCCGAACCCAGGATTGACCAAAGTTGCCATTTATGTGGCTCAGAATAGGCCCAATACCCATAAAAAAGTAAAGAGGACAAACCATAATAGATGTAGAACCACAGAAAATCTGGGGTAATAAAGTAGCCCAAACCAATTACAGGGGGTGCATCTGGTGGTCTAAAATTAAATCCGATTGACTGTCCTAAAGCGGTCCCAAAGGAGTACCAAAATCCCACGACTATGATAAGCCAAAAAAGCAAGCTCAAAAAAAAGCGCTTTGGAGATGGGAAAAATGATTCGAACATTTGCGATAATCCTCCGACTAATGAATCTGCATGTATTATGTATTATGTTGTTGAACTTCGCCGACAACCGAATTCTTTTTAAGTCAAAAAAGTCAAAGAAAAAAGGAAAAAGTGGTTGAGATAGACTTTTTTTTAAAAAATTGAATACAACTTAAACACAAAACAGAATTTTGTTTCTTTCAAAAAAAAAAAAAATTATGGTGAGGGAAATTACAATAACAAATTTTGAGAGAAACCCTTGTCAGTAATAGCCACAATAAAAACCTCAATTCTTGTACCAATACATCCAGCGGGCTATCCATTCATAGCAATTTTCTTTGCTTTAACAGTGTTTTTTGGGTTTCTATTGGGAGTCTATTTTTGGTTTTCTGGCTTAATAATTACAATATGGTGCATTTATTTTTTTCGTAATCCACTGCGCCATACACCACAACGAAACAGTCTCGTCTTGTCACCAGCGGACGGAACGATAATTAACGTCTTAACAGCTGAACCACCTCAGGAGTTACACCTCAATGGAAAAAATTGGACAAAAATATCAATTTTTATGAGTGTTTTTGATGTTCACGTTAACAGGGCACCAATGACTGGGAAAATTATAAAAAAGATTTATTTCCCAGGCGAATTCTTTAATGCGAGCCTGGACAAAGCAAGCGAAAAGAATGAGCGCGTTTTGATAACAATGCTATCAGAGTATGGGAAGAAAATTTCTTTTGTCCAAATAGCAGGGTTGGTTGCCAGGAGAATCCTGTGTCCTGTCGAGGAGAACAAAAAACTAATGGCCGGCGAGCAATTTGGTATTATTCGTTTTGGGAGCAGAGTTGATATTTGGCTTCCAAACCCCCTTGAAATAAGAGTTGCCGTGGGACAGAAAACTTATGCAGGGGAAACTATTTTAGCTGATTTTGAACCACAAAAAAGTATAGGAAAGATTAGAACGGAATGAGTGAGTCCTCAACGATATCAAAAAATAGCAAAGCTAAAAATAGAGTCATATCTCTCGGGTGGCTCATCCCAAATCTTATGACGGTAGCCGCTTTATCGTTTGGACTAACCGGGCTGAGGTTTGCATTTTCGGGAAAATGGGTTGAAGCGCTTGCAATGCTCATTCTGGCAATACTCTTTGATATTATAGATGGAAGGTTGGCACGACTCTTTAAGAGCACTAGTCAGTTTGGTGCGCAGCTAGACAGTCTATCTGACGCTGTAGTTTTTGGCGTAGTCCCGGCGATCAGTCTATATTTATGGGGGCTTCAGCCTGCGAGTAAAGTAGCTTGGGCCGCAACCTTGTTTTTCTGCATTTGTGGTGCTCTGCGCTTAGCTCGATTTAATTCAGAATTGCAAGAAGATGGCGAGCATTCTAAGGTTTTTTTTACGGGAATTCCTATGCCTGCCTCAGCCTTTCTCGCTATGATGCCTTTGGTTGCGTACTTGGAGTTTTCTTATGAGTTTTTTCGGGATTGGAAAGTTATTTCCTTTTGGATGGTCCTCGTAGGGATTGGAACGATCTCCACGGTGCCTACTTATGCCGGGAAAAGATTACGCCTCCCTCGATATACTGCTATCCCCCTTTTGAGTAGTTTTGCAATACTCGCATCGGCAGTATTCGTTAAACCGTGGTTGGTATGGACAATTCTTGGAGTTGTCTATGTAGCTCATATACCAGTGGTTTTCTTTATTAACAGAAGGTACGACAAACGAAACCAAGTTTGAGCACTCAAAACACCCAACAAAAAAATGTATCTTTAGCCCTACTTTTGTGCCCATAATGAGAAAAATTTTATTGGGCATAAAAAATAGGAGCTGATATGGAAAAACAAAATGTGATTTCTAGTCATCTGTCTCCATATGCCAGGAATAGATTTCAAACCATCGCAAATATTTTTGTTTTTGGGATAATAATGGGCTTACTTATGGCTTTTTTTGCCAACCTGTTTGTTACTACCGTATCAATTATTTCGAATTATAGAGATGAATTAAAAGTGTTTTCAATTGAGCTCTTGGGTTCAAATTTAAACTACGCACCAGTGATCACCCTAATCATAGCTGCCTTTATTATTAATTTATTGCGAACAAATTTTGATATAAAAAGATGGAATGGCCCTGCAGACAGTATATACGCGGCACACAGAACAGACAACGAACTAGATATTAAAACTGGCTACTTATCTACGTTAACGGCGCTAATCAGTGCCAGCGGGGGAGCATCCGTGGGTCTTTATGGTCCTTTAGTCCATCTTGGCGGCACCATCGGAACTCATATCAAGATTTTGTCAAAAGATTTATTGTCCACCGATGTGTTCCTTGGCTGCGGTGTGGCTGGTGCAATTTCTGCAGGCTTTGGAGCACCCCTTGCAGGGATTATTTTTGCTCATGAAGCCATTTTGCGGCATTTCTCGATGCGCGCATTAGCTCCCATAGCAATAGCCAGTTTTACCGCCAACGCCGCTACCCAAAAAATTTTTCCCAGGCCAAATGTTTTTGATTTAGAGCCAGCAATTCCCGATTTAGTAAGCATTCTGCCCTCAACACTAATTTGTAGCCCTATATTTGCAATCGTCGCAATGCTATTTATGATGAGCATGAGATATGCAATGAAAGCAAATTTGCTTTTGAGGATCAAACCTTCCATTTTAATTTATATTGGGGCTTTGATTTGTGGCATCACCGGTATGTTTTTTCCCGAAATATTAGGCCTGGGGACAACACCTATTGCAGAAATGCTAGGTGGAAACTTTCCGTTTTTATTCGTACTTTCAATCCTTGTTTTAAAGATTGCTATGACCTCGATTTGTCTTGGGACCGGTCTTTTCGGAGGTGTATTCTCACCAGCTCTGTTCATTGGAACAGCAAGCGGTTCCTTATTAGCTAAATTGTTCTCGATTTTAGGACTTTATGGAGCTGGCACTGTTTTACCTCTTTGTGGAATGGCTGCAATAGGTGGTGCAATTATCGGAGCACCAATTACGGCAGTCTTAATTATTCTTGAAATTACTGGCTCCTACCAGCTCGCCCTTTCGACAATGGCCTCCGTAGCCGGATGTTGTTTGATCACCCATCTATTTTTTGGCCATTCATTTTTTGATCGACAGCTAATTGACCGTGGTATAAACATACACCTCGGTCGAGGGCATCTTAAGCTAATGGAAGAACCTGTTTCGAGTTATACATCTACAAAGTTCGCGAAAATAGGACTAAAAGTCACTTCCGGCAACGCAGTCAAGCAACTGCTTTCAGAGAATTTTACTGAAGGATATTTAGTTGATGACAAAGATCAATTTTATGGAAAAGTTTTAATTACTGACTTAGTTAAGGCTGAAAAAGACTCACCAGCTATAGAGCAAAAAGAAAATGGGTCACTCTCCCTCGCTTCAGATTTTTCGGTGCTTCAAAGTATTGAAGCCTGTCGTAACTTCGTTGGCGAAAGTATCCCCGTGATCGATGAGAAAAGTCATACGATCATAGGAATAATTAGCGAGGCAGACCTTTTTTCAGCTTATCTTGACCTAGATAAACAAATAAAAGACTTAGAAAATGGATAAAATCTATGAGGTCGCTTTAATTCAACCTCATAGATTTAATTTTACTAAGTTTTACCGAGTTGCGATTTCTCTATCGTCAGCTTAATGAGACCCAGGAGCGTGAACGTGGTATGGTTTCTTCTTACAGATGTATATCTTTCCAACCATTCCAGAAGCAGTCCTGTTCTCAGCCCATCCCACCAAGGCGATAGCATTTCCACCCATTAATAGCGCTCTGTTCTTGAGCCCCATAATCACCTCAGAGTAATTTATATTAGAGGAATAGGCTAGTTTTAGCACCTGCGTACAAGTGGGCTCTAAACGCAGTGAGCGATCCGCATGTAAACTGACGTGGTTAATTCCATCTATCGGAACTATCCCTTCAGGTGCTTGCCCAAGTGAGTCAGAAATTATTGACGTCCCGATACTACTAGCGTTTGGTACCAACGACGTCGATGGACCTGCTGGACCAGTTAAATTTGTTTGACATCCCGCTAAGATAAGGACGAAAAGTATAGAAATGTATTTCATAGGCTTTCTCCTGAAGCTTTTCTTTCATTCAAACCTATAAACGACCATGGCTTAAAATAGTTTAGAAAAAAAATTTAAAAGTTTTGAATACAAAAATTAAGAAGAAAAAATAAACGTTTCTTATTGGCATCTTAATTGCACCGAAACAGTAGCGCATGAGAGTGCGTTAGCATGAAATAATTCATGTGTAGCAACATAAACTTGCCCCGGGGATTTCTCCCGGGGTCTTTTACACTATAAGCAATCGTTGCAAAAACACGCGATGAATCTCAGGACTTGCGCCAAGACTTTCAAGCTTCTTATTAATAATATTCCTCAGTTCAGCTTCGGCCTCCTTCTGAAAATTTTTCTCTTGTAATTTTTCCAGAGGGATCCTACCCATGTAATATAGTATGTCTGATCTCAACGCTGGGACAAATGCCGGAAATCCTTCAAAATAAAACCGACCTAACACTCCAGGTTGGAATGTTGATACCGCAATATCGAACGTCATCAACTTTTTACTTTTCATTACATTTACGCCGAATGAAACTTCAAATTGATAGTAAGTATGCTTATCTATCATTCCGCCTTCTTCAATAGGGTTTCCGTAGGGGTCAAGAATTGCCTCTGCCGGTTCCTCAATCACTTCAGGCTCATCTACTTTTAGTACCAATTCAAGCTTCTGCTCGTGCTGTAAATCTGAGCTTATTAAAAAGTTACTCAAAACTATGTAGACAACGAAAATAATTATAGCTGGTCCAAGAAAAATAAAAACGAGCGGATTCGGCTTGGCGATTTTGAACCGTTTTTTCTCCGGTTCTTGATCCTCCTCAATCGTTTCTTCTTGAGCTTCTTCAGTATCTTCAGCCATCAATCTTCAGCCTCATTCGGATAAGTTGAACTATTATACGACCAAATACGGATTTTTTTAGTTATATCAGCTCAAACAAAAAATTATAGTTAGAAAAAAATAAATATTTCATTTTTTATTAAACTATTACAAAGAGTGTCGTTGAAGGGTTCACTATCTCAGAAAATATTTTCAAAACAAAGGGACATTAAATGAGTATACATCACACCGATCAACTAGACTGGGCCCCTAAAAAAAGTAATGATATTAAATCCCTGCAAAGATTTCAAAAAAATATCGCGACATCTGTATTAGAGTATAGCGACGACGCAGATGAAAATAGGACCAATTCAAAGCTTGTGTCGGCACTTCTGTTCTTATTGCACATAAGTAGTGAGATTGTTAGGTCGTTCACTTTTGGTGATGAAAAAGATACTAAAGAGCTTCTTGACGAGGCAATCGGCGAGGCTAACTTTGCTTACAGAAACAAACAGGGTTTTGGGATTCATGAAACTTTGAACAAAGCAAAAATGAACTAAACCGTTTTATTAAAGGACTACAAACTTTTTTTAAATCAAAATTAAGAGTTTAGGCAAATTTATATCTTAAAGCGCAACGTGCCGTTTACTATCCACTCGTCCCGAATACGTACCAAAGATATATCTTTGCTTAACTCTTTTTTTGCTTTTTCTGTTATATTCTTAATAAGCTCATTGCGTTCAAAACCCTCCTCTAGCTGTGACTTAATATTAGTTTTTAACCACTCTTCAAAATCACTCTCCTCTAAAATCTCATTCAGAGAAGGAATGTCTGACTCTTCTTTTTGTTTTTTTTGGTTTTCATTAGCTTTACTTTCAAGAGCGACCTCAATATCTTCAAAAATTTCTTCACTCATATCTCTTTTTAGAAAAGCACAGATTTGTTTGTATTTCTCACCAGATGCGAACAAGCCTTTAAATTTCCCGGTGGTAACATTCTGAATTTCAAAAATTGTTTGCTCCGGATCTATTGCGTACATTTCCTCTAGAGAATTTAGGCTGCTGAGTAACCATGCTTCATGAGGCTTGATGCTCCCGTGTAGTAACGTTGCCAATTCGAAAAGCTTTGCTGAAATGGGCTCTTCAAATTTCAGCTTGCCATATTCTTTCTCATTCTCTTCATCATATTGTTTTTTCTCGTTTTTTTGTTTTATTTTCTGCTCCTCAGAAGACCAAACTATACCAAGCCCGATTGCCATAATAATCAAACCAGTAATTGGGCTAAACCAAATTAGCGCAAAACCAACTATAGTCAGTATCGATCCAATAATAAGCATATTTCCTCCGCATGAACGGTGTATTGTATCAAACCGCGTAACCTTCTGTCACGCAAGAAACTTCTCAAAACATTCTTGGTAAAAAGGTCCATTCTTAAAGACTACTAAAAATCAAACTGGAAATTTTTGTAAGACATTTTTTTGTCCGGTCTAC
>MDSW01201646.1_pt1 | contig 11722 bp, 11 predicted proteins | sample 811171 | NCBI WGS metagenome assembly MDSW01 (sample SAMN05326641, study PRJNA326480) | marine metagenome | isolation source: seawater | place: Atlantic Ocean: North West | collected 2012
ATCTTTTATCCAACCGAAAAATGGCTGATGTCTCATTTCCAAAGAAATAAAAAGCATCTTATAAATCGCAAAAAAGAAAGGTATTTGAATCAAAATTGGAAGACACCCAGATAATGGGTTAACTTTTTCTCTTTTGTAAAGAGACATCATTTCTTGCTGAAGTTTTACTTTATCCTCTTTATGTAATTCTTTTAATCTTAGCAACTCAGGCTGTAATATCTTCATCTTTGCCATTGATCTAAAAGAGTAATTTGCTAGAGGAAAAAATAATAACCTGACCGCTGCAGTTACTAAAACTATCGCTATCCCGAAATTCTTAGTTAATTCAAACAAATAATTCATTATAAAGAACAAAGGTTTGGTAAAGAAATAAAACCAACCCCAATCAATAGTTAAATCAAACTTTTTAATATTTTCTGACTCAGCATATCCATCTATTACCTTTACTTCTTTAGCAGCAATAAACACTTTTGTTTCAGATACCTTCGAGGATGCAGGTTGAACTACAACAGGTTTACTTTGAATATAATTTGCTTTAAAACCTTTTTTAAATAAGAACTCACCTTTAAACGACTGATTTTTTTCCGGAACTAACGCTGTCAGCCAATACTTATCAGTTATGCCAAGCCAACCCTCATCAGCATTATATTCTTTTTTTCTATCTTCGACATCGTCATAGCTATCTTCCTTAAGTTCTTCATCAAAAACTCCAATGAAACCCTCGTGTAAAATATAAAAATCAGTTACATCAGGATTTTGACTTCTCGTAATTTGAGCATAAGGATATAGTTCAAGAGTTTCTCCGGATCGATTCTGAACTTCCTGGGTTATTTTAAATAAAAATTTATCATCTAATTGAATTTTTTTTCTAAATATTATTCCTGAACTATTATCCCATTCTACAATTACTGGATTTCCTTCTGATAATTTATTATTTCCTTTTATTTTCCAAATCGTTTCAGAATTAGGCAGAGTTATTTTTTTTATGTTACTAGAAGCCCATCCGGTTTCGACAAAGTAACCATTGTTTGTTCCAACCGGATTTAAGTATGTTACTTTTTTATTTCCTTCAAGAGTTTCATTATATTTTTTAAATGTTATGTCATCTATTAAAGCACCTTCAAGTGAAATTGAACCTTCAATATTTTCATTTTCAAATTTTATTCGATTTGTAGATTTGATGGCATCCTCTCTAGAAATACTAGTAGGTTTTAAATTTTCAACATTAACACTTGGAACACTTGAAGTTTTATCATTATTTGTTGATTCATTTTCTGTCCTCTGTAAATTTTTTTCTTCCTCGATTTTCGGAGTTTCAAATATTACTGACCATCCAAATAAAACTGCAAATGATAATGCAATAGCAAAAATGACGTTTCTAAGATCCATTTAATTTTCTTTTGTTATCATTTTTTTTTTGGGCACATTGTCTATCCCTGAGTTACCGCCCAAAAATTTTACTGGATGACATTTAAAAATTCTTTTTATTCCTAATAATAGACCCTTTGATGTTCCATGAGTTTTTAAGCTTTCTATAAAATATTCAGAACAAGTCGGCAAGAATCTACAATTCTGACCTAATAATGGTGAAAAAAAATATTTATATAATCTTATTAAAAATATAAACAGATAATTAATTACTTTCATAAAACTTATATCCTCATTCTCTTAAAACTTTTTTTTATTTCCTCGAACAAGTTGTCACTTTGTTCATAATAAACTTTTGATTTGCCAAAAATTATATATGTATAATTCATATTTATTGTTCTACTTATTTTCAATAATTTTTGAATGTTAGATTTTAATTTTCTTTTAATTCTATTTCTTTTGACGGCATTTCCAATCTTTTTTTTCATTACAAAGCTAATATATAATTTTTTGCCTTTGCCATTTTCTTTAATGAAGTTTTTAACTCTATAAATAGAAAATAAATTGTTATTAACAACTCTATTCTTTAACACAGTTTCAAAATGTGAGTTTTTTTTTAAACTTTCAAGCTTTATCATTTATTGTTTATGTAGAGATTCTTTTACGGCCCTTTGCGCGTCTTCTTGCAATAAGTTTTCTTCCACCTCGTGTAGACATTCTTCCTCTAAAACCATGCCTTCTTTTTCTTACGAGTTTGCTGGGCTGATAAGTTCTTTTCATAAGATTAATTTGATTCGTTCTAAAATTTTTTGATATTTATAGGTAATAAGACTGTATAAGTACAGTTAAAAGTTAAATTATGAATTTAAGTTCTAGCAATCTAAAATTAATAATCGCGGCCTTTTATTTGACAATTCTTTTTGTTGGTCTGTATTTTTTATTTTCAACCATTAATATAAAGGATTTAACTAGTTATGAGTTTATCAGGTCCAACCAAGATATAATCTTGCAATACAAAAAAGAAAATTTTGTTTTTCTTACAACTGTCTTTTTCATCTTTTCAGTAATATGGATTTTACTTTTAGGTTTTGCTGGACCGATACTAATATTTGCAGGTTTTGTCTTTGGTAAATGGTGGGGTATTTTAATCTCATTATTCGCAGCTTCAATTGGCGCAACATTACTATACCTTTTGGCAAAACTTTTTTTCTCAGAATTTATAAAAGAAAAACTAAATAAAAAATTTTCCAAATTAAATGAATTTTTTAAAAAAAATGAACTTATTTATTTTACAATTTTTAGATTTATCGGTGGTGGAGGAATTCCTTATGGAATTCAAAATGTATTGCCAGTTTTATTTAACATATCAACAAAAAATTATTTTTTAGGAACTCTTTTAGGTAGCGGCCCACCCATGTTTATAAGTGTAGCATTAGGCGCGGGCATTGGAAGTTATATAGATCAAAATACAGAACTTAGTATTCTCGCAATAATAACATCAAGAGATATTTATTTGCCAATAATTGGTTTTTTAATAATACTTATCTTAGCATTTATTTTAAAAAAAATTTTCTTTAAGAAAAGTTTAAAATGAAAAAAGTTACTATTATTTTTTGGTTTGTTTGGCTCATATTAGTTATATTATGGAACTACGGATATCCTGCAGCAAGTCCATTACTTGATGTTTTGGCCGCAATAATTCTGTCAATATTAAATTTAATATTATTAAAAATTATTAAAAATAAGTTTTATTAGAAGATAGTTTAAAAGCTTAAAATTATTTTTATATATTGATTGAATAATGTTGCCCATTTGTCTAATCTTTAAATTATAATGAAATTTTTAATTCTAGATTTGTACCCTACTGATAACTGGAGAATGGTGAAAGATACTGCCGGAGGATACGGAACAGGAAACGATTTCGGAAATACTTTTTTTTCAAAGGCCCTGAATAAATTTGTGTCACACATGATATCAATGCCCCCTATGTATGCAATTTATATATATTCAATTTTAAAAAAAAAAGGTTTGGATGTTGAATACGCCAAATTACCAAAAAATGAATATGAGAAAAAAAAATACGAAATTATAAAATCTGCTGATTACATAATAGTGCCATCCTCTATAATAGCTTCAGAAACGGAGTCGGAGGTAATTAGAGATCTGACTAATGAGTCAAAAAAAATATTTGTAGTTGGAATTTTTTCATCCGTATTAAGAGAAAAGTATAAAACAAAAAATTCTTATATTGTTCCTGGCGAACCTGAGGATTTTTTCTTAAAAATTTCATATGAAAAAGAAAAATTGGATAATTTTTTCGAAAATAAAGAACAAAATCTAGGTGGAAATTTTGTTGAGGATTTAGACAAATTACCTTTTCCTGACTGGGAGTATTACTCAAAAAAATATCCTTTAAAAAATAATTTTTTAGGGTTTAATTCTAAAATAGCAATTCCAATGCTTGCATCAAGAGGATGCCCTTATTCGTGCTTTAATTATTGCACATATCCTCTGCAGCAAGGTCGAAAAGTAAGATTGAGATCAGTTAATAATGTTTTAGATGAAATTAATCATTGGATTAAAAAAATCGGAACTAACAAATTTGTTTTTCGTGATCCAGTTTTTTCAATCAATAGGAAATTCACGGTTGAACTATGTAAAGAAATAATAAAACAAGGTTTAAAAATCGAATTCTTAATAGAGACCCATCTTAAAAATTTAGACGATGAACTAATCGACCTTCTTAAAAAAGCTGGATTAAAGTTGGTATATATAGGGATAGAGTCATCAAGCCCGAAAGTTCTAAATGGTATTAAGAGATTTTCTGTTGAAAACGACCAACAGTACGCAATTATAAAAAAGTTAGTATCTAAAGGTATAATTGTTAAATCTATGTATATGTTCGGAAATCCAGATGATGATGAAAATACAATAAAAGATACAATAGACTATTCACTTAAACTTCCAAACCAGCTTGTTCAGTATAGCGTGTTCACTCCTTATCCAGGAACGCCTATTTACAAAGCTTATGAAAATAAAATAGTTGAAGATAAATACGAAAAATTTAATCAATATAATTTGGTTTATGATCACAAAAAACTAGATAATGTAAACATTACTAAATTAAAAAATTTTGGATACAGAAAGTTTTATTTTAATTTTAAAAACATGTTTACAGTACTAAAATCTTTTTCTAGCATTGTTAGAAAGTAGATGAAAAATAAGAAAATCTTTCATTACGCTGTCTTAATAATACTAGTTTTTTTCTGTTCTTATTTGTGGGGTTTTATCGAGTTATCTTTCACTGAAGAAAAAGGATCCGTTGGTTATCTTACAAAAATAAAATACAATCATTTTAATGATACTTTAAGGTATATTGTTTTCGTATCATTACCTTTAGCTTACTACATTGTGTTTAATTATAAGTTTTATAACAAAGAAGTAGTGAGATACAGAGACTTCTTTAAAGAATTCAAATCGAAAGATGAAAATTTCCTATTTAAAGATGTTTGGCCTCTATTTGTTATATTTTTAACTTTAATAATTTTAGAATTTTTATCTATGAGGGCACCATCTAAGGTATTTCATGTTGATCAATTACATGATGGAGATTTTTTAACACCTGCATTTAATTATCTAAAAACCGGACAGCTTTGGAATGCTTCTTTCCCTATTCATGGAGGATCAGATATATTTTACCCATTATTGGCGTGGAAAATTTTTGGTGCACAAACTATTGGTGCATTTAAAGTTTTTAATTTATTTTTAATATTTCTAACAAAAATATTATCAGTAATATTTGCTTTTCAAATTTCAAAATTTTCTAATTTGGAAAAAAAATATAAAATAATTTTATTTGTATTTTTAAGTTTAATTATTTTATCATTTAGTAGCTATTATTCCTCATCATACTTACAATTGAGAGACTTGTATGCTTTAGTTTTTTTTATATTTTTTATACAATGTTTTTATAAAAAGGATAGATTATTATTAAATTTTTTAATATCATTAATTGCAGCCTCATCCACTTTTTTGCATATTGATATAGGCATTTATCTCTGTGTCATATTATTTTCTTACAGCTTATATTTAGTTATTTCAAAAAAATTTAATGACTTTTACCTAATTATTGGCTTCTTTATTACAACTGTTCTTTTCATATTCACTATTATAGGAAAAAGTGAGTTTGTTTCATTCTTCGAACAAGCTAAACATATAGTTTTAAACATTGATAAAATCCACGGACTTAAGTATCCACAGCCTTTCTTTTCAATGGGTGTCGAGCCTGATGGATCTAGAGCAACTAAAGCAATAGTTTTGCAATTACTCTCTGCAATCGTTGTTGTCTCAATAGCATTAAAAAAAAATAAATATTTCAATACAAACGAAAAGTTATTTTTCTTATTTTTTTATTTATACAATTTTATCGCTTTCAAAAATGCTTTGGGAAGATCTGACGGACCACATATAATGGCATCCAGTGAATGGCAATCGATAATATTATCTTATTTTATTTTACATTTTATTATCAATTTTTTTAGAAAGAGAATTTCTTTTAAATTCAACCTTCAAACTGTAAAATTATCATGCATATTTTTTATAGGTTTTCTGGGACTTTTTTACATAAATTTTGAAAATATTATTAATTTTAAAAGTAGATATGTAAAAACAATATTTGCAGAGGATAGTCAATTTTCAGCATCCCAAAGAAACAAAATGATAGCCTCAATAGAAAATGAACTTAGAAATGAAGAATGTATTCAGAATTTTACAATAGATCTAATAGTTCCTTATTTAATCAAAAAGCCAACATGCACTAAATTTTTTTCATCTTGGATAGTCAGTGGCTATAATACCGAAAAGAAATACATTAAAAAACTTAAAGAGAAAAAAGTAAAATACGTTTTGTATAGTTCGCCTTATGCTGCTCCCTTAGATGGTGTTAAAGCCGAAACAAGGTTAAAATATGTAAATGAATTTCTCACTAAAAATTATATTAAAGTATATGACTCAAATGGCTATTCATTATTAAAATTAATAAAATAAATGCTGCTCACAAGTGGAATTGAACCACCGACCTATTCCTACAAATCAATTGGTAAATTTTGAATATATTTTTGCTGGATATTAAAAAAAGTTTAATTTAAATTAGAATTATGAAAAAGTATTTTAGTTTGGGTAAAAACTTTTTATTTCCGATTTGTAGAAGTTTGACTGGTTATGGAGTTAAAAAAACTTTAGGAATAATCAAAAAAGAATTTCCCAAGCTGAAAATTAGAAAAGTAAAATCAGGGACAAATGTATATGATTGGAAAGTTCCACCAGAGTGGAACGTTAAGGATGCATTTATAATTGACAAGTTTAATAAAAAAATAATTGATTTTAAAAAAAACAATCTTCACTTAGTTGGTTATTCAGAACCTATTAACAAAAAATTAGAAAGAAATAAACTATTTCAAAATATTCATTTTTTAAAAAAACAACCTAATGCAATCCCCTATATTACATCATATTATAAAAAAAGATGGGGATTTTGTGCATCCTATAATCAAATAAAAAAATTTGAAAAAAAATATAAAAAAAAAGACAAGTTTACAGTCGTTGTAAAATCTAATTTAAATCACTCTGGATATCTTAACTATGCTGAATTAGTATTAAAGGGAGACAGCAAAGAAGAAATACTGATTTCAACATATATCTGTCATCCATCTATGGCAAACAATGAACTTTCAGGAATAATAGTTTCAATGGGCTTAATAAATTATTTCCAAAAAAAAAGATTAAAAAAAACATTAAGATTTATATTTATACCAGAGACAATAGGTTCGATCGTATATTTAAGTAAAAATTTAAAACACCTTAAAAAAAATGTAATTGGTGGTTACAATCTTTCATGCATTGGAGATAATCGTCAACATTCTTGCATGTTTTCAAAGTACGGAAACTCTCTTTCAGATTCTTCAATTATTCAAGCATACAAAAAATTAAAAATTAAAAAATATAAAATTTATTCTTTTCTTCAAAGAGGTTCTGATGAAAGGCAATATAACTCTCCCGGAGTAGACTTACCGATTTCTTCTATTTTTAGAACTAAATATGGTAAATATCCTGAATATCATACGTCTCTAGATAACTTTGATGTTGTCACACTCAAAGGGTTAAAGGGAGGTTATCAAGTTGCCAAAACCGCTGTTGATATTTTACTTAATTTAACTATTCCCAGAAGTAAAATTTTGTGTGAACCACAAATGAGCAAAAAAGGCTTGTATCCAAATTTGTCTACAAAAAAAAGAAATCAAGTCTCACAAAGCTATCTAGATTTTATACAATATTCAGATGGAAAAAATACCATTGAAGCAATTTCAAAAAAAATTCATTTAAATATACACAAAACAAAAAAAATATATAAATTGCTAAAGAAAAAAAAACTGGTCATTTAGCAAAAAAACAAGTAAAATCGTAATTATTTTATGGTGGAAAAATGGGCATTCATTACGATTATAAATCTACAAGAGGTGAAAAAGCGATGAAAAAGGAAGCTAAAAGAAAGGCTCGTTTAGAAGAAAGAAGAGCTAAAAAAATATCTCGCTCAAAAAATGAAGAAGTTAAAGATAAAATGCATGATATTCAAAAGCCCATCACCTTAGAGGATTTAACAGATCCAAATAAAAATTAGTTTTAATGAAAACCTCTCAACGGAAAGAGACCTCTCTTCTAAGGAAAAGTTTAGCTCTAAAAAACAATTTAAGGAAAAGAAAAAAGTTTAAACTCAAATATAAATCTTCAAAAGAAAAAAGATAATGAGCGTACTATCTGACAAATGGATAAGAAAAATGTCAAAAAACCAAGGTATGATATCTCCATTTGTTTCAAAACAGATTAGAAAAGGAAAAATATCATTTGGACTTTCTTCTTACGGTTACGATGCAAGAGTAGCTAACGATTTTAAAATATTTACCAATGTAAATTCTACAATTGTTGATCCTAAAAAATTTAAAAAGGATGCGTTTGTTACAAAAAAGTCCAATGTATGTGTAATACCGCCAAATTCTTTCGCTCTTGCAAGAACCATTGAATATTTCAAAATTCCTGAGAACGTTATGGTAATTTGTTTAGGCAAATCAACTTATGCAAGATGTGGAATTATTGTAAACGTAACACCATTAGAACCTGGATGGGAAGGCTATGTAACACTTGAATTTTCTAATACAACGCCACTACCTGCTAAAATTTATGCCAACGAGGGTGCAGCACAGTTTGTTTTCCTAAAAGGAAATGAAAAACCAGAAGTTTCCTATTCAAAAAGAAAAGGAAAATACATGAAACAAAAAGGTGTTACCCTTCCAAAGATCTGATTGATGGAAAAACTGATAGTAAAAGGTAAGAAAAAATTATCTGGAGTAATTAAAATATCTGGCTCAAAAAATGCAACATTGCCAATTCTAGCCGCTTCAATACTGAGCGAGAGTAAAATAGAAATTAGTGGTGTACCAATTGTTAAGGATGTAATAACAATGGTCGATCTTTTAAGACATATAGGATCAAATATTAAATTTAATATAAAAAACAAAAAAATTTCTATTTATAATAAAAATATAAAATTTAAAACTATTGCACCATATAAATTGTTAAAAACTATGAGAGCCGGAGTAATAGTTCTTGGGCCATTGTTATCTAGATTCAAAAAAGCCAAAGTATCTTTGCCAGGAGGTTGTGCAATTGGTTCTAGACCAGTAGATATTCATCTTTCTGTTTTAAAAAAACTTGGTGCAAAAATAAAAATTAAAAATGGGTATATTCATGCCGAAGCAAAAAAAGGCTTAATCGGAAAAAAAATAAAACTATCTTCGATTTCCGTTGGTGCAACAGAAAATGCTTTAATAGCAGCAAGCTATGCAAAAGGAACTACTTTTTTAAGCAACTGTGCTTGTGAACCTGAGATTATAGATTTAACTAATTTTTTAAAAAAAATGGGTGTAAAAATTAAGTGGATTGGAACTAGAAAAATTAAAATCATAGGTAATCAAAATTTGAAATCGACAAGTCACAAAGTTATGTTTGATAGAATTGAGGCAGGAACATTCATTATTGCAGGTGCTTTATCTGGAAAAAAGTTAAAAGTTTTGGGCATTGATCCAAAGATCTTAAAAAAGGAAATCGCAATTTTAAAAAAAATGAGTATTAGAATTAAAATAAACAAAAAGGATGTGGTGGTGATGCCTTCTAAGAGTATCAAACCTACCTCAGTCAAAACCGAGCCTTATCCAGGTTTTCCAACGGACCTCCAGGCTCAAATTATGGTTTTAATGACTAAGGCAAATGGCATTTCAAAAATTAAAGAAAAAATATTTGAGAAAAGATTTATGCATGTTCCAGAATTAAATAGGATGGGAGCAAAAATTGAAATTTCAGGAGATACATCATATATTTATGGTCCCCAACAATTGAATGGCGCAGAAGTTATGGCTACAGATTTAAGAGCATCTGTAAGTTTAGTTCTCGCTGGCTTATCCGCGGATGATAAAACAATAATAAACCGAGTTTACCATTTAGATAGAGGTTATGAAAAATTAGAGACAAAACTAAGAAAGTGCAGGGCAAATATTTATAGAGTAAATTAAAATTAATGAGTATTAAATTTTTAAAACTTAATGCAACTACTGACGAAGATTTAAAAGTAATATCAGCACATTTGCAAGATGCCATAACAAGACCTAATCATATTGCTCATCTTAAAAAAAATAGAATTTTCTTAATACAATTTAATAGGTTTATGTGGGAGGACATAGAAAAAGGAGTTTTTAGAAAAAATAAAAGGATTTTATCAGTTTTGAAGTTTGAAAACGTTATATCTGTTTACTCTAAAAATTTGGATCAAAAAAAAAACGATCAATTCTTGGATTTTTTAGCGATTGAAAGTAAACTATTGTCTGATACAAGCTATGAAATAATTTTACATTTTGCAGGGGACAGATTGGTAAAAGTAACATCCGAAGTAATAGATTGCTTTTTGGATGACCAGGGTGATCCTTGGGAAACTAAAAATAAACCGAAACACGATATATTTGATGAATAAATTTTTAAGCACAAGAGACCAAAAGTTTAATAATCAGCTTTCTTACTATCTTGAGATTAGGAAGAAAAACTCAGAGTCTAAAGAATCAGTAGTTAGAAAGATTGTAAAGGATATAAGAAAAAATCAAGATGTTTCCTTGATTAAATATGAAAAAAAATTCAGTGGAATTAAGAAATTAAATAAAAAAAACCTCTTTTTTTCAAAGTCTGAATTAAAAAAAAGTCTTCGTACGTTAAGTAGAAAGACAAAAAAAGATATAGACCTGGCTTATAATAGAATTTTAAACTTTCATAAAAATCAAAAGGTAAAAACTTTTTCTTTAACAGACAAATTTAAGAATAGACTAGAATATCGCACTAAACCTATTGAAAAGGTTGGTGTATATGTTCCTGGAGGTAATGCCAGCTATCCAAGCTCTGTTCTGATGAACTGTATTCCAGCAATCGTAGCAGGAGTTCCAAAAATTTTCATGACAGTTCCTAGTATAAATAAAGTTATAAATCCGGGAATTTTGTATGCAGCTAAAAAATGCAAAGTTAAAAAAATTTATAAACTTGGAGGAGCTCAGGCAGTCGCAGCCTTTGCATATGGAACCGAAACTGTCGAGAAAGTTGATAAAGTTATTGGACCAGGTAATGCATTTGTAGCTTTGGCTAAAAAAGAAGTATTCGGCGAAGTCGGTATTGATATGTTTGCTGGTCCTTCCGAGGTCACTATTATCGCAGATAAATATTCAAATCCTGAGTGGATTGCAGCTGATTTAATCGCACAAGCCGAACATGATGAGCTTTCTCAATCTATACTTATTACAGAAAGTAAAGAATTAACTCACAAAGTAAAACGATTTATAAATTATCAAATAAATTTTTTACCAAAAAAGAAAACTATATCACATAGCCTTAAAAACTTTGGATTAATCATTTTTGTCAAAAACATCAGAGAAGCAACAGGTGTTGTAAATAAAATTTCACCAGAACATTTACAAATATGTACAAAAAAACCTGAGAGTTATTTAAAACTTATAAATAATGCTGGTTCAATTTTTATAGGATCTTTTTCACCAGAAGCTATGGGAGATTATATTGCGGGGCCTAACCATGTTCTTCCTACCTCTGGGACCGCTAGATTTTCATCTGGTCTGTCTGTAATTGACTTTTTAAAAAGACAATCGGTAATTAAAATTTCAAAATCAGGTATTGAAAGACTTGGTCCATCAGTTATAAATTTAGCAAATTATGAAAATTTACATGGTCATGCTAGTTCTGTAAGAATGAGAAT
>MDSW01059722.1_pt1 | contig 11720 bp, 11 predicted proteins | sample 811171 | NCBI WGS metagenome assembly MDSW01 (sample SAMN05326641, study PRJNA326480) | marine metagenome | isolation source: seawater | place: Atlantic Ocean: North West | collected 2012
CCTCATGAACCGCGAAGAAATGGCCGATAATGCGGGCATGATATTCGACTTTGGCGAACCGCGTCAGGCCAACATGTGGATGAAGAACACGCTGATCCCGCTGGACATGCTGTTCATGGACACGGACGGCACCATTCTGGCGATCGCCCGCAATGCAGTGCCGGGCTCCCTGCGGCGGATCAATCCCGGTGTGCCTGTGAAAGGCGTTCTGGAGCTGAATGGCGGCCGTGCGGAAGAGCTGGGCATTGTGCCGGGCGATACGGTCCAGCACGCCATGTTCGGCAATATCAGTGAATGATGCTTCCGCGCAGCTGAGATCACCGCCTCCCGGGTTCGCGCCTACGCCCTCCCGCGGGAAATTCACCCTTCATAACGGCCCGACCTTCCGTGCGAGCGCGGAGGGCGACATCCGTACCGGCATGTGGGTGCTGGACCGCCACTGCAATGGAATGGGATTCCTGCATGGCGGCATGATCTGCGCCTTTTCCGACAGCGCGCTCGCCTGGGCCGTCTGGAGCGCGACGGGCAAGATGTCCGTCACGCTCAAACTGACCATGGAATTCATGGACATCGTACGCGAAGGCACGTGGCTCGAAGCGCATCCAGAGGTGACGTTCATCGACGGCGACCATGTGCATGTGAACGCCCGTCTCATAAAGGAAGATGGCGGGATCGCCGCCCGCGCCGACGCGATCTTCCGGACCCTCCGCCGCAAGGCGGGGTGAGGCGGCTTGACGCGCGACCGTCTGCACAATTCATCGAATCCTAATATTCAGGTTAGAATGCCTCTAATCTGAACAAGGGACCGGCCCGCCATGGAATTCGACGCCCTCTTATTGTCGCGGCTTCAATTCGCTTTCGTTGTTGCTTTTCACATTCTGTTTCCCGCTTTCACGATTGGCCTTGCCGCCTTTCTCGCGGTCTGCGAGGGGCTGTGGCTGAAGACTGGCAGGGACGTCTTCAGGCGTCTGTATCTGCATTGGGTGAAGATTTTCGCGCTCGCCTTTGCGATGGGCGTCGTCTCCGGTGTGGTGATGAGTTACCAGTTCGGTACGAACTGGAGCCTGTTCTCCGAAATCACGGGCAGCGTCATGGGGCCCATGCTGGCCTATGAAGTGCTGACGGCCTTCTTCCTTGAGGCAACTTTCCTGGGCGTGATGCTGTTCGGCTGGCAGCGCGTCGGCAAGAAACTTCACTTCATTGCCACCTGCGCCGTGGCGATCGGAACGACCCTGTCGGCCTTCTGGATTCTTGCTGCGAACAGCTGGATGCAGACGCCCGCCGGCTTTGCGATCGACCCGGAGACGGGCAAGTTTTTCGCGACCGACTGGGTCGAGGCGATCTTCAATCCCAGCCTGCCCAGCCGTTTCGCGCACATGCTGCTCGCGGCTTATTCAACAACGGCCGCTGTTGTGATGGCCGCCGGGGCCTGGCAGGTCATCAACCGCAAGGTCACCGAACCGACACGCTGGCAGATGCGGATGGCGGCGGGCACGCTCGCTGTGCTGCTGCCGGTACAGATCATGGTCGGCCACTGGTCCGGTGAGGTGGCGCATCATCACCAGCCTGCCAAGGTTGCCGCCATTGAGGGCTGGTGCGAAACGAAAGAGGTGCAAGGCACCGTTCTCATTGCCTGGCCGGATGGTTCCGAATGCGGACACGGTACGCTTACGGTCCCCGCGACCAGCCCCTTCCTGTTCCCAAATCTTGAGGAAGGGGAAGAACTGCGTGGTCTCGACGATTTTGCGAAGGAAGACCTGCCACCGAAATGGCCTGTTTTCTGGGCGTTCCGCATCATGGTGGGGGCAGGTCTCGGCATGCTGGCCATCGGCCTTTGGGGGTGCTTCCTGTGGTGGCGCAACCGGATCGACCGGGTTGGTCTGTTCCACTGGCTGGCCGTTCCGGGGGGTGCGCTGGGCTTTATCGCCGTCGTGACCGGATGGGTCGTGGCCGAAGTCGGGCGCCAGCCATATACCGTGTACGGATACCTCCGAACGGTGGATAGCCTGTCGCCGGTCTCGGCCGGGCAGGTGGCGGCATCCCTGCTGGTCTTCATGGTGGTCTATGCCATCATCTTCACGGCAGGTGTTGTCTACATGGCACGCATTGCGACGCGCGGTTTTGACGATGAGCCTGCCGGGCCTTCGGACCGCGACCGCCGTGCGCCGGGCAGCCCGCTTGGCTCGGTCACCGACAAGGCCGAAACTTCTGACGACATCGTGGCAGCGGAGTAGGAGACGGACATGGCACTCGATTTTCCCCTGATCTGGGCATTCATCCTCGCCGTCGGCGTGATGGTTTACGTCCTGCTCGACGGCTTCGACCTCGGCGTCGGCATGTTCACGGCGATTGCGGGCTCTGAAGAAGAGCGCAACATGATGACCGCAACGGTCGAGCCCGTCTGGGACGGCAACGAGACCTGGCTCATCATCGGTGGCGGCGGCCTGTTTGCGGCTTTCCCGACGGCCTACGCCATCATCATGCCGGCTTTCTACCTGCCGGTCCTGATCATGCTGGCCGCGCTCATCTTCCGGGGTGTGGCGTTTGAGTTCCGCCACAAGGCTGTGCGGCCGGTGACGCGGAAATTCTGGAATGGCGCCTTCTATGGCGGCTCTTTCACGGCGGCCTTCTCACAGGGCCTGATGCTTGGCGGCATGGTGCAGGGCATCCGTGTCGAAGACGGCGCCTACTCCGGCGGGGCCTTCGACTGGCTGACACCATTTGCCCTTCTGACCGGCATTTCAGTCGTCATTGGCTACCTGTTGCTGGGCGCGTGCTGGCTGGTTCTGAAGACGGAAGGCGAGCTGCATGAGAAGTCACGGAAATGGGCCCGCATGGCGCTGCTGGGCGTCGCGATCTGCTTCCTCGCTGTCAGCTTCGCGACATTGTCCGTTGATCCTTCGATCGGCGAGCGTTGGGGCTTCTCAATGACACATATTGATCCGGCGACCTTCCTGCCGCTTGCGCCAGTGCCGCTGGCAGGCATGGCGCTGACGGTCTGGCTGTGGCGGGATCTCTGGATGAAGCCGGGGGTCGGGCGTGCACCGGACTGGCGCCCCTATCTGCTCGCGGCGGGGGTTTTCTTGAGCGGCTATTTCGGGCTGGGCATCAGCCTCTATCCCTTCATCGTGCCTTATGAAGTCACGATTGCGGAAGCGGCCGCCCATGAGAGCGCGCTTGGCCTGATGCTTGTCGGCGCGGTGATCATGTTGCCCATCATCCTTGCCTATACGGCGTACGTGTACAGCCTGTTCTGGGGCAAGGTGAAGCCCGGCGATGGCTATCATGCTTGAGCCTGTCGGCCCCGGAAGCGAAGAGGAGCCGCCGCTTGTGAAGCGGCTTGCCTGGTTCGGCGGCATCGCGCTCGTCTCGATGCTGGTCGTGGCGGCGGTCGCTTATTCGCTGCGGGGCCTGCTGCTCATTGGCTGAGGCCGAGCTGTTCCAGTGCGAAAGCCTTTATGGATTTGTAGTCCGCCTTGCCATTGGGGGCGCGGCCGAGGTCGTCCTTGAACAGGATGGATTTCGGCGCCTTGTAGCGTGCAATACGAGATTGCACGAAGGCGCGGAGTTCATCGGCACTGACATCCCCATCTGTTGAGACGACAGCCGTGACGGCCTGTCCCCATTTTTCGTCCGGGACACCGACCACCAGCGCATCGCGCACGGCGTCATGCTCCTTCAGGGCTTCCTCGACCTCTTCCGGATAGACTTTCTCGCCGGCCGTGTTGATACAGTTCGAGCCGCGCCCCAGCAGCGTGATTGTTCCGTCTTCCTCCACCGTGCACCAGTCGCCGGGAATAGCGTAGCGAACGCCATTGATAGTTTTGAACGTCGTCGCCGTCTTCTCCTCATCCTTGTAATAGCCGAGCGGCACGGCACCGCCGCGCGCGATGAAGCCGGCTTCGCCGCTGCCGGGCTGGATCTCTCGTCCGTTCTCGGAGAATACCTTGCAGTTCGGGCCGATTTCGAATTTGGACGTCTTCGTTCCGCCCTCCGCCGTTGTGACGGATGATCCAAAGCCGACCGCTTCCGAGGCGCCGAAACTGTCCACCATCACCGCCTGCGGCATGTGACGCAGCAGGCCCTGTTTCACTTCCGCGCTCCACATCACGCCGGACGAGATGACACTGATCACCGAACTGACATCCCAGCGGCCGGGATTGTCGTCCAGAGCCTTCAGCATTGGCTTCCCGAAGGCGTCGCCCACAATGGCCATATTGGTCACCCTGTGGCGGTCCACCGCGTCCCACAGATCAATGGGATCGAAACTATGGTTCTGTTCCAGCGTGATCACGGCGCCGCCACCCAGCATGGCGGCCATTGCCGTGAAAAGGCCGGTGCCGTGCATCAGTGGGCAGGCGGGAACCTGACGGATCAGGCGGCCCACAAGCTGCACGGCGGGCCGGTATTCTTCCATCGTTATGGGGTAGGGCATGCCGGCCTTGTCGGCGGCGTCCTTGCCTGCCTGCCGCCAGACCTGCTGAGACCACATCACGCCCTTGGGCATGCCCGTCGTTCCGCCTGTATAGAGCAGGAACAGGTCGTCGTCGGAACGTTCGATGCCCAGCGGGAAGGGATCTCCCTCCGTGGCGAGTAGCTCATAGGCGTGCGCCCAGTCCGGGACGCTGTCACCGCCGATCTGGACCCAGATCTTCACGTGCGGCAGGCGTCCGCGCACAAGTTCGACCTGGTCGAGAAACTCGGAGTCATAGAAGACGACGACCGCATCGGAATTGTCGAAGATGTAGAACAACTCGTCGGCGAGATAGCGGTAATTGACGTTTACATGACTCAGCCGCGCCTTGAAGCAGGCGGCGAGGCCTTCCATGTACTCGGGCTGGTTGCGCAGGTAGAAAGCGGCCTTGTCGCCCGTCTCCGCGCCGAGGCTGCGCAGGTTGCGTGCGAGGCGGTTCGATCGCGCCGTCACCTCCGGCCAGCTGATGCGCCGGTCGCCATGCGCGAGGGCAAGGTCATCCGGCCCCAGCATCTCGCCGATTGCATCCAGCATGTCCCCGAAATTCATCCCGGACATACACGTCTCCTCCCTTTTCATCTTGTGGGAAGTTTAGGGCCTTGCCGCTGGGGCAGCAAAGCGGAAACGGGGGCGCTTGACGCCGGACGCCGCCCATGTAGACTACAGTCGTAGTCAAAAATAGTCAGCCCCACTCACAGCAGGAAGAGACAATCATGATTATCAAAACGAAAGCCGCCGGAATTTCCCTCGCCGCCCTGGCTGCTGCAGGACTTGGCTGTACGGCCTGTGCTGGCGGCACCGCCACCGCCGATCAGTTTGTGGAAGCGCCCCCTGCTGAAGAGCAGATCGTGGAAGAGCAAATCGTAGAAGAACAGATTCTCGAATCCGGCACGGACGAAAAGAAAGTCATCGAGAAGCGGGTCGTGCACGCCTTCGTTAGCGATGACGGCAAGGTCTCCAGAACCGAAAAGGTCATCATTCTCGATGGCGGCGATGTTGATGGTGATGTTGATCTCGAATTCTTCGGCGACGACGACACGCATGAGGCCTTCAAATTCAAGCATGCAGGTGATGGCGCCTTTCACATGTCTCATTGCACCGGTGATGCCGATGATGAGAACCCGCCCGTGAAGTTCGAGTGGAAAGGCGAAAGCGAAGACGGCAAGCACATGGAGGTCAGCGTCATTTGCCTGACCGGTGATGACGCCGCTCCGGAAAACCAGGCCGCCGCACTGGAAGAGGCAATCGCCCGTCTCGAAGCTCAAGGCGCTGCCGATCAGGAGCGCCCCACGCGCGCCATCGAGGCGATGCGCAGCAAGCTGGAAAAGCTGAAAGCGGACAGCGAGTAGCCTGACATCAAGTCAGCCCGATGAAAAAACGGCCCTCCGTTTCCGGGGGGCCGTTTCCTATTATGCGATTGGGGTGGGCGGCCTTAGAAGCCCATGCCACCCATGCCGCCCATGTCCGGCATGCCACCGCCGCCGCCGGCCGATTCTTTCTTCGGCGCTTCGGCGATGGCCGCTTCCGTCGTGATCAGCAGGCCGGCTACGGAAGACGCGTTCTGCAGGGCAGCGCGGACAACCTTGACCGGGTCGATCACACCCATGGCAACGAGGTCGCCATATTCTTCCGTCTGGGCGTTGAAGCCGTGCGAGCGTGTCTTGGTCTGCAGGATCGTGTTCACGACCACTGAGCCTTCCACGCCGGCATTCTCGGCAATCTGACGGACCGGTGCTTCCAGCGCCTTGCGGACGATATCGATACCGGCCTTCTCGTCGTCATTGTCGCCGACAACGTCGATGTTCTTGGAGGCGCGGAGCAGGGCGACGCCGCCGCCCGGCACGATGCCTTCTTCGACAGCCGCGCGCGTTGCGTTCAGGGCGTCATCGACGCGGTCCTTACGCTCTTTCACTTCGACTTCGGTTGCACCGCCGACCTTGATCACGGCAACGCCGCCAGCCAGTTTCGCGAGACGCTCCTGGAGCTTCTCACGGTCATAGTCGGAGGAGGTGTCTTCGATCTGCTTGCGGATCTGGCCAACGCGGGCTTCGATGTCTTTCTTCTTGCCTGCGCCGTCGACGATGGTCGTGTCATCCTTGGAGATGTTCACGCGTTTCGCCTTGCCAAGCATGTCCATGGAGACGTTCTCAAGCTTGATGCCGAGGTCTTCGGAGATGACCTGGCCGCCGGTCAGGACTGCGATGTCCTGCAGCATCGCCTTGCGGCGGTCGCCGAAGCCCGGGGCTTTCACAGCAGCAATCTTCAGGCCGCCGCGCAGCTTGTTCACAACCAGCGTAGCGAGGGCTTCGCCGTCGACATCTTCAGCGATGATCAGCAGCGGCTTCTGGGATTGAACGACAGCTTCCAGGATCGGCAGCATCGGCTGCAGGCTGGAAAGCTTGGACTCGTGAAGCAGGATCAGCGGATCGTCCAGTTCGGCGATCATCTTGTCCGGATTGGTGATGAAGTAAGGCGACAGGTAGCCGCGGTCGAACTGCATGCCTTCGACGACGTCGAGTTCGGTCTCGAGGGATTTTGCTTCCTCGACCGTGATGACGCCTTCATTGCCGACTTTCGCCATGGCTTCGGCAATCATCGCGCCGATTTCCGTTTCACCGTTGGCGGAGATGGTGCCGACCTGGGCGATCTCTTCGTTCGTCTTCACCTTCTTGGCGTGGTGCGCGAGGTCTCTCACGACTTCGGCAGCTGCCTTGTCGATGCCGCGCTTCAGGTCCATCGGGTTCATGCCGGCGGCAACGCGCTTCATGCCTTCGCGGACGATGGCCTGAGCGAGGACCGTGGCGGTCGTGGTGCCGTCACCGGCCACATCATTGGCCTTGGAAGCGACTTCGCGCAGCATCTGTGCGCCCATGTTCTCAAGCTTGTCTTCCAGCTCGATTTCCTTGGCGACGGTGACGCCGTCCTTCGTGGTGCGCGGGGCGCCGAAGGATTTTTCGATCACGACGTTACGGCCTTTCGGGCCGAGGGTGACCTTTACGGCGTTGGCGAGCGTGTCGACGCCCTTGAGCATCTTTTCGCGAGCGTCTGCGCCGAAAACTACGTGTTTGGCTGACATATTGGATTACCTCTTGTGAGAATTCAGTCTGATGGAAAGCGATGGGGCGAAAGGCTTAGCCTTCCAGCACGCCCATGATGTCGCTTTCTTTCATGATGAGCAGTTCTTCGCCGTCGACGGTCACTTCCGTGCCGGACCATTTGCCGAAGAGGATGCGGTCCTTGACTTTGACGTCGAGCGGAACGCGCTCATTGTCATCGCCAATGGCGCCTTTGCCGATGGCAACGACGATGCCTTCCTGCGGCTTTTCCTTGGCGGTGTCGGGGATGATGATCCCGCCCTTGGTTTTCTCTTCTTCCTTGACGCGGCGCACGACAACACGGTCGTGCAGGGGACGAAGTTTCATTGGATTTGGCCCTCTAGTCTCGTTTACGAGTTCAATCTGATAAGGTCGCCAGCGGGACGGAAAGCGGGGTGTGTTAGCACTCACCCCTTCCGACTGCTAACGGTGTAGCGGAGGTAGGGTGAGCGAGCCGGGCCGTCAACAGGGAAGTTACCGGAAATTTCACTTCGTTGAGGCGGTTGCGCCATGTTCTGCGCAGTTCGCCGCGCGCGCCGCCAGCGCCGGGCCATGTATTGCCGAGCAGTAAACGGCAATTAGGCAAAGTCCTTTCCTGAATTGACGGTAAGATATTGTTCTTGTGCCATAAATGCAGGAACAGAGCAGGAGAACGGACGTGACAGCCCGTCAGAAAGACATCGCAGAATCGCTTACCTTTTTCGCCTTCGTGGCGATTACGGCGCTTTGCCTGTCCTTCACGTTCTCGATCATCGTCTATTCCATGGGCATCCCCCAGGATCCGTATACATTCGTCATGACGAACCTGTTCATTGCGACCTGCGTGGCGATTCCGACAGCCACCATCGCCGCGCAGCACGAATTCCGCATGCGCGTCTACCAGCGCACCCTGGAAGACATGGCCTCGACCGATCCGCTGACCGGCCTGCTGAACCGGAAATTCTTCCGGCATTTTGCGAATGAAGAGCTCAGCCGCATGCGGCGGACCGAGTCAGCATCCGCCATTGCCATTTTCGACCTCGACTATTTCAAGACGATCAACGACCGCTACGGCCATTCAGCCGGCGATCAGGTGCTCAAGGAAATCGCCGCCGTTGCCTATTCCGAACTGCGCGGCCCGTTTGACCGCCTCGGCCGCTGGGGCGGTGAGGAATTCGTGATCCTGCTCAGCTGCGTCGACCTGGAGCAGGCCAATAGCGTATGCGAGCGCGTTCGCGCCGCTGTTCAGGCACACCGCACCGTTGTAGGCGACACCGCGATCAGCGTGACAGCCAGCTTCGGTGTCAGCCTGTTGCCGCCAGGCTCGGAGTTCGATCAGATGCTTGAACAGGCCGACCATGCCCTGTACCAGTCGAAGGCAAATGGCCGGAACTGCGTGACCAGCTTTGGCGGCATCAAGCGCGCCGCCTGATCCGGGACGGAGGGACGAATTTGGCGCTCGGAAACCCCAAACTGTCCGACGCGGTCCGCAACGCCCCGTCTCTCGAAAGCCTTGTCCATCAGCGCCCAGAATTCGCGCGCGCGCCTGAGATATGGTCGCTGGCGCTTGGACCGGCGCTTGCCGGCAAGGAAGGCGACCGCAAGCGGATTGTCAGAAAGGCGACGGAAAAGACGATCGTCGGCGCGCTGATCCCTCCGCTGGCCTATCTCGTGCTCGCCATCGCCGCCAGACTTTCCATCGGCGGGGCCTTTCCCCTCATCCTGTTTGCCATGGTGATCTCGGTGGCACTGGTGTCTGGGTTTGACTGGCTGAAGGTGTTCACGATGAAGTCCCAGACCAAGGATCTCATCCTGTCTGCAGCCTGCGAGCCGTTCGGCTTCTCCTACAGCACACTTCATCCGGACCTCTCCGACGTGGACAGCTTCAAGGCGCTGGGCTCCCGTATGGAGGAGCTGATGGGAACCTATGCCGGACCTCAAACAGGCAAGACGAAGGAGCTGAAGACGCCGTTCGGTCCGGTGAAGATTAGCGCTTACCAGTCGGGCGGCATGGAACCGCCGACACCGGCCTACGAAACCCTAAAGAATGCGAAACTCCTGCCGAGCCATGCGACCCGCAAGTTCGAGGACCTGATTACCGGTGACCGTGCGGGGACCAAATTCGCTCTCGTGGAGGCGCGTCTTGAGTCCGGCGGCAAGAATAACACGACCGTATTCCAGGGCCTGCTCGTGCATGTCGAGTATCCGGAACGTTTCCTCGGGCGCACGCTGATGGCCCGGTCCGGCTGGTGGAAGCGCGGTAAGGATTCGCGCGACCTGCAGAAGGTCGATCTCACCTCGCGTGAACTGGAAGACGCCTTTACGGTCTACTCGACCGATCAGGTCGAGGCGCGGGCGCTGCTGACGCCGGACCGGATGGAAAGGCTGATCGCGCTGGAGCGGCATTTCTCCGGCGCCAAGCTGCGGGGCATCTTCGAGGATGGCCATATGACCATCGCGCTGGAAGCTGACGACCAGTTCGAGGCGGGATCGATCTTCGAGCCTCTGGCCGATCCGCGCCGGTTTGCCTCTGCGCTTGTGGAGCTGGGCCTTGTCTGCGACCTGATCGATGGCTTCCTGACCCGGGACTGGGTCAAGGGCCGTCTCTGAGGCCTATCTCACGTCGAACTTGTCGGTCTTCCGGTCACCCAGCAGCATGCGCTGCTCGAGGCGGCGGCGGAGGGCGGCGTAATAGGCTTCGAGGAAGGCGATGTCCGTATCTCCTGCCTGGGCGGTCCACCCGATCTTCTCGCGGATCCGCAGGGCCACCTGCGCCTTCACTTCCTGCGATGACTGACGCAGTACGTTTTCCAGTACGTGCAGTTCGTGGATGCCATAGGCATCGGCCTGTTCGGGTGTGAAGGCATAGCGGCTGTAGGCATCCTGCGTCGCCGCAGCCGAGGAGATGTCCCCCATCAGCTGGGCCTTGGGCGCGCGGATGACCCATGTGCCGGCAATCAGGTCTCCGACCCGCATCTTGTCCTTGTTGAAGATGGGGAAGAACAGGAAGATGCCGGACCAGACGAGGCCGAGCAGGGCCATCCAGCCGCCGACCTGATCCCCCGCCATGAACATGAACTGGAAGGGCAGGCCGACTTCGATCTCGCGGATGAAGTTCCGGGCGAGGACAGAGTTTGCCGTCAGCCTGCCGCCATCGCGGGCCGCCACGCGAATGCCAAGCGCGCGCTTGCCAGGGGTCGCGGCCTTCGGGCCGAGTTCAAAAAAGATATAATAGAAGTTCCGGACAAAGAAAAAGAAGACCAGCCAGAACGCGAAGGCGACATTTGCGCCGCTGCCTCCCATCGCACTCGCCACGAAGATAAGCCCCAACCACGTGGCGATGACGATGGCCCACTGGATGGCGACATCGATCATGAAGGCACCGGCCCGTTCAGCTGCGGTGGCAATGCGGAGGTGAATGGCTGCGCCCTCGGGCGTCACAAGGCGGCGCACCATTTTCGACTGGCGCTGTTCTTCCAGCATGCGTGCCCGGCGGCGCTGGGCGGCCTGGACATTGACCTTGCTGGCAGCAGCAGGCGCTGGAGGCACGGTTGCCGTCATACGCTGCGCTCCCGGCGCGGCAGGTAGAAATAGGCAAGCCAGAGCAACAGGATGGTGCCTGCCACGCTGTAGCGGATCAGGTCCGAATTGATCAGCTGCCGCCCGAAGCCTTCAAGCAGGGCCGCAATGATCAGCATGACCACGCAACCCATCGCGATGGTCGCAGCCTTCTGCCCGGCATTGCGGGCCGAGGCGAGGCGCGTCAGCCGTCCGGGAAATGCCACCGCGCCCCCGATGACAAATCCGGCCGCACCTGCGAGGACGATGGCAAACAGTTCCGTTGTCCCATGGATCATCAGCCAGCCGGTGAATTCGTAACCGAGGCCCTTCTGCCAGAACACGGCGTAGAGCGAACCAATCATCACGCCATTGTAGACCAACAGCCAGGCCGTCGGGATCCCGAAGGCAAAGCCGAGCGCGAAGGCGAACAGGGAAATCTGTGCGTTGTTGTTGAAGAGATAGCTCGAAAAGGCCGTCAGCTGATTGTTTCCGACACCATCCCTGTCGGTGTAGATCGTCGCCCGCAGCTCCTCGACCGTCGCGTCGGGTGTGCGGGTTTCAAAAAAGCTGTGGCCGTGGAAGGTCCAGTACCAGTCCATGTCCTGCAGGCA
>MDSW01109013.1_pt1 | contig 11720 bp, 8 predicted proteins | sample 811171 | NCBI WGS metagenome assembly MDSW01 (sample SAMN05326641, study PRJNA326480) | marine metagenome | isolation source: seawater | place: Atlantic Ocean: North West | collected 2012
GCTTGCAGCCTGAAGCTTGTAGCGATGTTTCCACATTCGCTGCATCGTGGCTGCACAATGTAAGGCCAATCTATAAGGGAATCCGGATACTCCGGAGCGTTACTCAAGGAGCAAGACGATGAAAAAACTGATGATTGTCACGCTGACTCTGTTCTCCGCCGCGGCCTTCGCCGGCTCACCGATGGAAAAAGGCGCCGACCGCCACGTTCAGAGAATGACCCAGGAGCTGAACCTCAATGAGGAGCAGCAGCAGGAAGTGCGCGAAATCTACCGCGAGAAAGGCGAAGAGATGCGCGAGCTGCACAAGGAAACCCAGGAAGAGGTCCGTGACGTGCTGAACGACGAGCAGCGCGCTCAGTACGATCAGCACCAGAAAGACCGTATGGAAAAATGGGAAGAAAAGAAGGAAAAGTGGAAAGAGCGCCACGGTAAAAACTGATAGCGCCCTCTCTTTTCTTCAAAAAAACCCGGCCTCAGGCCGGGTTTTTTATGCCACAACGTTACAACAGGGCCCGCCGCATGTCGCCGAGCAGGCCGCTGAGGTAGGTGGTGAAGCGCGCCGCGTCGGCGCCGTCGATCACCCGGTGGTCGTAGGAGAACGACAGCGGCAGCATCAGCCGGGGCTGGAAGGCGGTGCCGTCCCACACCGGTTTGGTGTCGGAACGGCTGACGCCGAGAATCGCCACCTCCGGCCAGTTGACGATGGGCGTAAAGGCGGTGCCGCCGATGCCGCCCAGCGACGAGATGCTGAAGGTGGCGCCTTTCATATCCGCCGGTGACAGTTTGCGGTCGCGGGCCTTGGCCGCCAGCTCACCGATTTCCGTGGCGATCTGGCTGAGCCCCTTCTTGTCCGCGTCGCGCAGTACCGGTACCACCAGGCCGTTGGGCGTGTCCACGGCGATGCCGATGTGCACATAGTCCTTCAGGATCAGTGCCTCACCGGACGGCTCCAGCGAGCTGTTCACCCTCGGGAATTGGCGCAACGCCCGCGCGCAGGCCTGCACCAGAAACGCCAGCATGGTGAGCTTGACGCCCTCTTTCTCCAGTGCCTTGTTCTGGCTTTTGCGGAACGCTTCCAGCTCGGTGATATCCGCCTCATCGAACTGAGTGACGTGGGGAATGGTGACCCAGCTGCGGTGCAGATTGCGGGCCGCCACCTTGCGCAGCTTGTTGAGCTCGTCCCGTTCCACCGGCCCGAATTCGCTGAAGTCGATCTCCGGCAGATCCGGCGCGCCGGCACCGCCGGCGGCGGCCGGCTGTTCCATGCGCTGCTTGATGTGGGCGTGCACGTCTTCCTTGAGAATGCGGTCCTTGGGGCCGCTGGGCGGCACGGTGCCGAGATCGACGCCGGTTTCCCGGGCCAGCTTGCGCACCGCCGGACCGGCGTGGACGTTCCTGGACGGACGGCCGGCCGCGGCGGCGCCGGATTTGGCCGGGTGTTCGCCGATGCCTCCGGAATCCTGCGTGCTGGACGCTTCGCGGGCAGGCCCGCTCCCACCAGGCTCGCTTTCACCGGGCTTGCTGTCGCCGGGCTTGCTGTCGCCGGACGTCTCTTCGGCGGGCTGGTCATCACTGGATTCGTCTTCGCCACCGCCGGTGGTTTCCAGCACCATCAGTTCGGTACCGGAGGTGATCTTGTCGCCGGTTTTCACCAGCAGCTTTTTCACCGTGCCGGCGGCCGGGCTGGGGATTTCCAGGGACGCCTTGTCGGATTCCAGCACCAGAATGGTCTGTTCCGCTTCCACGGTGTCGCCTTCGCTCACCGACAGCTCGATGATTTCCGCTTCGTCGATGTCGCCCAGGTCCGGGGCGGGGACGGTTTGTTCGCGGGCAGGCCCGCTCCCACCAGACCCGCTCCCATCAGACTCTCTCTCACCGGATCCTTTGCCATCAGACCCGCTGTCGTCGGGTTCACTGTCCTCTTGTTCGTTGTCCGTTGATGCGCTCTCATCGGAGTCGCCGTCATCGGAGGCCTGGTCGTCGGCGCCGGCTTCGGTGTCCAGCTCCAACAGGGGGTCGCCTTCCTTGACCCGGTCGCCGGCTTTCACCAGCAGTTCGAGAACGGTGCCGGCTTTCGGGCACGGCACTTCCACGGACGCTTTGTCGGACTCCAACACGACAATGGTGTCTTCGGCTTCGACGCTGTCGCCTTTTTTGACGGACACCTCGATGACGTCAACAGGATCACTGCTGCCCACATCGGGTACCCGGATGGTTTCCTTGCTCATGGCAGGCTCCTTATGAGATCACCGGGTAGGGTTTTTCCGGGTCGATGCCGTATTTCTGGATCGCTTCCTTAACGGTGGCGGCGTCCACTTCGCCTTCGTCCTTGAGGGCGCTGAGCGCCGCCAGGACCACGAAGTAACGGTCCACTTCAAAGAAGTGCCGCAGCTTGGCGCGGGAATCACTGCGCCCGTAGCCGTCGGTGCCCAGCACCCGGTAGGGCGCTTTGATCCAGGGGCGGATCTGGTCGGCGTAGGCCTTGATGTAATCCGTCGAGGCGATCACCGGCCCCTGGCGCTTGTCCAGACACTGCTCGACCCAGGTGGGCGCGACTTTCATATCCGGCTTGAGCAGGCGGTCGCGGTCGGCGCGCAGGCCTTCGCGGCGCAGCTCGTTGAAGCTGGTGACGCTCCACACGTCGGCGGCCACGCCGAAGTCCTCGCGCAGCAGCTCCGCCGCCGCTTCCACTTCGCGCAGGATGGTGCCGGACCCGAGCAGCTGCACCCGCTTGGCTTTCTTGCCGCCCTTGCCCTTGCCTTCGCGCAGCAGGTACATGCCCTTGCGGATGCCTTCCTCGGCCCCCTTGGGCATGGCGCCGTGCAGGTAGTTTTCGTTCATCAGCGTGAGGTAGTAGAAGACGCTCTCTTCCTCCTCGTACATGCGGCGCAGGCCGTCCTGCAGAATCACCGCCAGCTCGTAGGCGTAGGTGGGGTCGTAGCTGACGCAGTTGGGCACCGTGCTGGTGAGCACGTGGCTGTGGCCGTCCTGGTGCTGCAGGCCCTCGCCGTTGAGGGTGGTGCGCCCGGCGGTGCCGCCCAGCAGGAAGCCGCGCGCCTGGCTGTCGCCGGCGGCCCACCAGAAGTCCCCGGTGCGCTGGAAGCCGAACATGGAGTAGTAGATAAAGAACGGCATCAGCGTGAAGTCGTGCACGCTGTAACTGGTGGCGGCGGCCATCCAGCCGGACATGGAGCCGGCTTCGTTGATGCCCTCCTCCATGATGCGGCCTTTCTTGTCTTCGCGGTAATACATCACCTGGCCGGCGTCCTCGGGCTCGTAGCGCTGGCCCTTGGACGAATAAATACCGAGCTGGCGGAACATGCCTTCCATGCCGAAGGTACGCGCCTCGTCGGGGACGATCGGCACCACCCTATCGCCGATGCTCTTGTCCTTCACCAGGGTGCTGAGCATGCGCACGAACGCCATGGTGGTGGAAATCTCCCGGTCGCCGCTGCCTTCCAGGAAGGATTCGAAGAACTCCAGCTTGGGAATGGTCAGCTTGTTGCTGGCGTGGCGGCGGCGCACCGGCATATAGCCGCCCAGCTTTTCGCGCTGCTCGCGCATGTAGCGCAGCTCCGCGGAGTCCTCGTCCGGCCGGTAATAGGGCACGGTTTCCAGTTCTTTGTCGGTGAACGGCATGTCGAAGCGGTCGCGGAATTCCTTCAGGCTTTCCAGATCCATCTTCTTCATCTGGTGGGTCTTGTTGACCGCTTCGCCGGCACCGGTGGCGTAGCCCTTCACGGTTTTCGCCAGGATCACCGTGGGCTGGCCGGTGTGGTTCACCGCCTCGTGGTAGGCCGCGTACACCTTGAACGGGTCATGGCCGCCGCGATTGAGACGATAAACGTCCTCGTCGCTCATATGCTCGACCATTTTCTTCAGCTCCGGGTATTTGCCGAAGAAATGCTCGCGGGTGTAGGCGCCGCCGTTTTTCTTGTAGGCCTGGTATTCGCCGTCCACCGCTTCGTCCATGCGGCGGCGCAGCAGGCCTTCGGAATCCTTCTCCAGCAGCGGGTCCCAGAGCCGGCCCCAGACCACCTTGATCACGTTCCAGCCGGCGCCGCGGAACAGGCTTTCCAGCTCCTGGATGATCTTGCCGTTGCCGCGCACCGGCCCGTCCAGGCGCTGCAGGTTGCAGTTGACCACGAAGATCAGATTATCCAGCTGCTCGCGGCCGGCCATGGACAGCGCGCCCAGGGATTCCGGCTCGTCCATCTCGCCGTCGCCGAGGAAGGCCCACACCTTGCGCTTGCGGTCCGGAATCAGCTCCCGGTTCTGCAGGTACTTCATGATGTGCGCCTGGTAGATCGCCTGCATGGCGCCCAGGCCCATGGACACGGTGGGGAACTGCCAGTAATCCGGCATCAGCCAGGGGTGCGGATAGGACGACAGCCCCTCGCCGTCCACTTCCCGGCGGAAGTTGTCCATTTGCTGTTCAGTGATGCGCCCCTCCAGGTAGGAACGGGCGTAAATGCCCGGCGCCGAATGGCCCTGGAAGTAGACCAGGTCGCCGGGGTTGTCCTCGTGGGGGGCTTTGAAGAAGTGGTTGAAGCCGACGTCGTAGAGCGTGGCGGACGACGCGAAGGTGGCGATGTGGCCGCCCAGTTCGTCGTCGTTGTCCTTGTTGGCCCGGATCACCATCGCCAGCGCGTTCCAGCGCACCAGGGAACGGATGCGTCGTTCCATGTAGATGTCGCCGGGGATCGGGGCTTCGTCCTTGGGGCGGATGGTGTTGAGGTAAGGGGTGTCGAGGTGGGTGCGGATAACGCCCTGTTCCTGGGCTTCATTGGTGAGGGTTTCCAGCAGCCAGCCGGCGCGTTCGGGCCCCTCCTGTTCCAGCACCGATTCCAGTGCCTCGAGCCATTCCCGGGTTTCTTCCGGGTCCACGTCTTCAAAGAAGTTTCTGTTCTGCATGGGCGCGCGTCCTTTTTCGCAGTGCCTGGCCGGCGCGGGATCGCCGCGACGGCGGGGTAAACGACGGAAACGGCGCGGGGTATATAGGCCGTCTCGTCACCCGATCATAGCAGCAAGAACGGACAGCTTCATGTCCATGAAGGTCGCGGGTTCGAACGGTAGGGGCAGACTGCTTGTGGGAGCGGGCCTCGCCCGCGAAAGGAGGGCTTTAGCCTCCCCGCAGGATTTCAGAGGGGCTGTTTGTGCTGTCGTTAGAATGGTCTCTGGGATCCTGCCGGCAAGCGTAGCTTGCCTTTCGCGGGCTGGGCCCGCTCCCACAAAGATCAGGTGGGCAATACAGCCCAGAGCGCGGCGAAAATAAGCCACACCGCTAGTGCGCGGAGCATCAGCTCCTGGAGGGCTTCGAGGCGGTTGACGCCGGCCTGGAAGGCGGGCTCGTCGCTGTCGGCGTCGCCGCCGAGGGCGGCGTCGGCGGCCAGGGTGAGCAGGCCGCGGCTGTCATCGAGGCGCCAGATGCGCCCGCTCACGGCCTGGGCGACCATGCCGAAATGCCCCACCAGGGCCAGCGCCAGGGCGGTCAGGCGCGCCGGGATCCAGGCCAGGGCGATGTCCAGGCTGCGGGCCCAGTCGCTGTGCTCCGGGTGACGGCGCAGCCAGGCGCGATTGAGCACGAACAGCAGCGCCGCGCCGAAGCCCAGCACCGTGACCCAGAACAGCACCGCGAACAGATCGCCGGCGCGCAGCACGAAGCGGTCGGCCAGATCGTTGAACCAGGCCCGCTCGCTGTCCGGGCCGTCATCCAGCGGCCCGGTGTCGAACGCCCGGGCGGCGCTGCCGGCCAGGGCGTCGCGGTCGTTCATGCGCCCGCGCACCAGCAGGGTGTCCATGCGCCGGAACTCGCTCTCCACGCCGATCAGCCAGAGCAGCAGCACGCCGCCCAGCAGCAGGGTCAGCAGCGCGCCCGCCAGGCCGCACAGCCAGCTGAACAGCAGCGCCACCAGCAGTGTCGGCAACGCCACCGCCAGCCACCAGGCCAGCGCGCCGTCGCCCGGCGACAGCCGGTCGATAAAGCGCTGATGGCGCTCCTCGCGGGTCAACCAAAGCGGCCAGCCGCCGTCGCGACGGCGCAGGGCGAGCACAAGAAGAATAACGAGTAGTTTCATACCCCCGTTTATACCATGTCGGCGCAGGAATTGTAGGAGCGGGCCTTGTGGGAGCGGGCCCCGCCCGCGAAAGGGAGCGAAGCTCCCGGCAGGATGCCAGAGAGGTGTCTAACGGTGTCACAAACAGCGTCTCTGGGATCCTGCCGGCAAGCAGAGCTTGCCTTTCGCGGGCGAGGCCCGCTCCCACAAGGGCTCGGTCCAACCAAGCCGTTAGAGTCGGGTCCAGTCGAAGGCCGGGCCCGGGTCGGTCTTCCGGCCGGGCGCGATGTGCTCGTGGCCGGTGATGGCGTCGTTGGACAGGCGCGGGTAGTGGGCGATCAGAGCGTCGAGCAGCGTGCGCAGGCTGCGGTACTGGGCGTCTTCGAAGGGAACGTGGTCGGCGCCTTCCAGCTCGATGCCGAGGGCGAAGTCGTTGCAGTTGTCCCGGTCGCGCCAGCGGGAGACGCCGGCGTGCCAGGCGCGCTGGTCGCAGGCGACGAACTGCACCAGCTCGCCGTCGCGGCGGATCAGAAAGTGGGAGGACACCTTCAGGTCGCGGATCTCTTCGAAGTATGGGTGTTCGGACGGGTCCAGGCGGTTCTGGAAAAAGGCTTCCACCTGGGGGCCGCCGAACTCTTCCGGCGGCAGGCTGATGTTGTGGATCACCACCAGGGAGATGTCTTCCGGGTCCGGGCGGGCGTTGAAGTTGGGCGACGGCACTTTGCGCGCCTGGTCCACCCAGTGATTGGTGAGCGTCAGCATGGCGCTATTCTCGCGGGCCGGGCCCGCTCCCACAAGGGCCCGCTCGCACAAGACGTCAGGCGCTTTGCAGGCGGCGCAGGTCGCTGATGACCGCTTCCAGGGCGCGGTCGAACAGGGCGCCGTCCTCGATCAGTTTGACCTCGCCGTCGTGGAGCGCCTGGGCCAGGCCGGCGGCGTCGTATTCACGCACCTTGATGCCGCGCCGGTTGATGAACACCAGCTTGGCGCCGTCGCGGATGTTGGCGGCCAACTTGGCGCGCTGCGCGTCCTCGCCGTCGCCGATTTCCAGCCACTGGCCGGCGCGCAGGCGGCGGGCCCGTGCCACCAGCTCGTGGTCGTCGGGCAGCGCCGAGGGGGCCGGCGGCTCGGGCTCCGGCGCCTTGGGCACCGCCACGCGCTCGGTCTCCAGCCCCTTGATCAGGCTGTCGTGGACGGCCAGCAGGTCGTCCAGCAGGGCACGGGTTTCGCCGGCGTCGTACTGAATGGACTCCAGGCCGTGCTCCAGCGCGCGCACCACTTTCGGGCTCAGGTCGCGCAGCTTTTCCAGATCCGCCGGAGCGCGGTGGGGCATCACGCTCCACACCAGCGCGTCCACCACCTTGGCGTAGCGGCGCCAGGTGTCGCTGTCCTCGCCCTGGCGCAGCCAGGTCAGGTAGAGCACCTGCTGCCAGCCCTGGCGCAGCAGGCGCACCGCCACGTCCGGCACCTGGCGGCCGGCCAGACGCGCATCGATGTAACGGCGCACCGCGTCGGCGGCCTGCTCGGCGCGGGCCTTGCCCTCCTCGGCTTCGCGCACCCGCTCGGCGACGCGCTCGGCGCGGGCCCGCTGGTCGCTGAAGAACGATTCGAACTCCGCCAGCAGCTCGCTGAACAGGGCGGCGTCTTCGTCGTAATCGTCGATGATGGCGTGCACCGCCCGGTCAATGCGCTGGTAGGTTTCATCGTCGTAGCCCTGCTGCGGGTCCCACTGGCAACCGGCGCGGGCCAGGGTGTTGAGCAGCAGGCGGGCGTCGTGTTCTTCGTTGCTGAAGAAGGTCTTATCGGCGATCGCCACCTTCAAAAGAGGAATCTGCAGCCGGCCGATCAGCGCCTTGATTTCCGAGGGCAGGCCCTCGTCGTCGAGGATGAAGTCGAACAGCATGGCGACCAGGTTGATGACGTCGTCGTCGGCCTGATCCAGGGCGTGGATGGCCTCGCTGTTCTCGCTCTCGAGCAGGTCGGAAAGCTCGTCCTTAACGCTGCGGTCCTGGGCGTCGGCGCCGCCCTCCAGAGCGTGCTCGAGGCGCTGCAAGCGGGTGAGCAGGCCGAACAGGTCCTGGCTGCTGACCGCCTGCACCGGCGCATCGGCGGTGAGCGGGGCGCCGTTCAGGTGGGCCACGCCGTTGTGCATGATCGCCATGCCGGAGGTGGGCGCGGCGCCACCGCCGGCCACGGGCGCGCCGGTGGGCGCGGACGCACCGGAAGCCGGCGCGCCGCCGGCGGGGCCCAGCCCGCGCAGGGTGGTGAGCAGTTCCTGAAGCAGCCCGAACATGGCGTTATCCGCCGGCGGCGCGGCCGCGGGGCCCTCACCCGCCGAGGGCGCACCGCCGGCGGTGCGGGATTGTTCCGGGGCCGCCGAAGCGCCCGAGCCGGAGGTGCCGGCGCCCGCGCCGCCCTCGCCGGCCGGGCGGCCCCGGGGCACGGGCACGGTTTTCATATCCGGCAGCACGCCGGCGTCGGCCAGCACTTGGTTGGCCTCGTCGACCATGGCGCCGGCTTCGTCCATCACCACCCGCTCGAACAGTTTGAGCACGATCAGGCGGGCGCGGATATCCAGGGACAGCCGCTCCAGGCAGGCGGAGAAACACGCCGCCAGGTTGCGCGGCTCCAGGGGGTTGTTCCGTTCGGTGACGTCGACCTTGCTTTCGAACAGGTACTCGAGGCGGTGCTGGAAGGCGCGCAGGGCCTCGTCGTGGCCCTTGCGGGCGCGGCGGGCCAGGTTGTCCAGGGCGACAGTGGTTTCCAGCTCTTCGTGTTTGACCAGCGCCAGGTCTTCCACCGCCACCTTGCCGGTGGCGCGCTCCCGGTCGTCCGGAGTGCGGGCGCTGTCCTGGAACAGATTACCCAGCGCCTGCCGGAAGCCGGTCTCCAGGGCGCCGCGCTGCAGGCGCAGCTCGCGCATGGCATCGAAGTAGCGGTCGCGCTCGCTGTCGGTCTCTTTCTCGGCCAGATCGAACAGGGTGTCGTCGGCGCCGTCGAGCATGTCCGCCAGCAGTCCGCCGGCGCGCTCGGTAATGCGGTCACGCACGCGCTCAAGCGGCCTGGGCAGGCTCAGCGCGCGGCCTTTACCGCCTTCCAGCGGCTTGAGGCGGGTAACTTTGGACATGGCACACACCTTGGCGGCGACAAACGTGAACTACGAAGCCCACTACGAATTTCCGTACGAAGAGTACCTTAGCACCGCCCTGTGCCGAGAAGTTTGAACCAATCCGCGATTCGGGGAATATCTGGTAACACCGTACAAAGAACCGCGATCGGACTCAATCTGAACCGCTTCCCCTCACCGGTCAATTTCCCTACTCTGGCTATTTTACGGTTGACGGGGCGTGAAGGGCATGACCGAATTTGTTGACCTCCTAAAACAGATCAGCGGCCTGCTGTGGGGCTGGCCGGCGCTGATCCTGATCGCCGGCACCGGCCTCTACCTGACCATCCGCCTGACGTTCCTGCCGATCCGCCGGCTGGGCTTCGGCTTCCGTCAGATCGTGGCGCCGGCCACCGGGGTGGGCACCATCGGCGCCGGCGCGGCGCTGGCCACCTCGCTGTCCGCCACCATCGGCACCGGCAACATCGTCGGCGTGGCCACCGCGATCCACTCCGGCGGCCCCGGCGCGCTGGTGTGGATGTGGCTGATCGCCCTGGTGGGCATGGCCACCAAATACGCCGAGGCGGTGCTCGCCGTGCACTACCGGGAAAAAGACAGCCTCGGCCAGTACGTGGGCGGCCCGATGTACTACATCCGCAAGGGGCTGGGCGAGAACTGGGCCTGGCTGGCGCTGCTGTTCGCGGTGTTCGGCATGTTCGCCGGCTTCGGCATCGGCAACACCGTGCAGGCCAACTCCGTGGCCCACGGCCTCAACGACAGCTTCGGCGTGCCCACCTGGGCCACCGGCCTGACCCTGGCGGTGCTGGTGGGCCTGGTGGTGCTGGGCGGCATGAAGCGCATCGCCAAAGTGGCCACCTTCATCGTGCCGTTCATGGCGCTGACCTACCTGCTGGCCGGCCTGTTCGTGCTCGCAGACCACGCCAGCGCCCTGCCCGCCGCCATCGCTCTGTGCTTCAACGACGCCTTCACCGGCACCGCCGCCGCCGGGGGCTTCGCCGGCGCCGCCGTGAAAGAGGCGATCCGCTTCGGCATGGCGCGCGGCATCTTCTCCAACGAAGCGGGCCTGGGCAGCGCGCCCATCGCCCACGCTTCCGCGCACACCGACCACCCCGCCCGCCAGGGCAGCATCGCCATGCTCGGCACCTTTATCGACACCATCGTGGTATGCTCCGTCACCGGTTTGGCCATCGTCGCCACCGGTGCCTGGACCAGCGGCGAGGAAGGCGCGCCGCTCTCCGCGCTGGCGTTTTCCAGCACCTTCGGCACCCTCGGCAACGCGGTGGTGGCCTGCGGCCTGGCGGTGTTCGCCTTCACCACCCTGCTGGGCTGGAGCCTCTACAGCGAGCGCTGCACCCAGTACCTGTTCGGCGACAAAGCCCTGCTGCCCTTCCGGATAGTCTGGGTGCTGGTGGTGCCGGTGGGCGCCATCGTCGGGCTGGACCTGGTGTGGGCCCTGGCGGACATCATGAATATTCTAATGGCGGTGCCCAACCTGATCGCGCTGCTGCTGCTGGCGCCGGTGGTGGTCCGTCTGAGCAACGAGTTCTTCAAAACGAATGGATAAAGACAACACCCTGCCCGACTACGTCGGCGACCACCTGACCCGCGCGGTCGCCTTCGCCCTGGAAGAAGACCTGGGCGACGGCGACCTCACCGCCGGGCTGATCGCCGCGGACGACACCGCCACCGCCACCATCCTCACCCGCGAGGACGCGGTGCTGTGCGGCACCCCCTGGGCCGAGGAAGTGTTCCGCCAGCTCGGCGGCGTGAGCCTGGAATGGCACGCCAAGGACGGCGACCGGCTGGCCGCCGGCGACGTGTTCTGCACGCTCACCGGCAACACCCGGCGCATCCTCACCGGCGAACGCACCGCCCTGAACTTCCTGCAGACCATGATGGCCACCGCCACCACCGCGCGCCGCTACGCCGACGCCGTAGCCGGCACCCGCGTGACCGTGCTCGACACCCGCAAAACCCTGCCCGGCCTGCGCGCCGCGCAGAAATACGCGGTGCTGTGCGGCGGCTGCCAGAACCACCGGGTGGGCCTCTACGACGCCTTCCTGATCAAGGAAAACCACATCACCGCCTGCGGCTCCATCACCGCCGCCATCCGCGCCGCCCGCGAACAGGGCCCCGGCAAGAAGATCATCATCGAGGTGGAAAACCTGGACGAGCTGCGCGAAGCCGCCGCCCTCGCCCCGGACCAGATCATGCTGGATAACTTCACCCCGGAAATGCTGGAAACCGCCCTCGACCTGGCCGGCCAGAGCGCCCTGGAAGTCTCCGGCAACCGCACCCTGGACGACGTCAAAAACCTGCCCGGCGCCCGCGACCTGTTCCTCTCCGCCGGCGCGCTCACCAAGCACGTGCAGGCCATCGACCTGTCGCTGCGGCTCGGCTGAGGGCAGGCCTAGCTTTGAGCGGACCGCGATGGCCTGAAATCACTGACGTCTTTTTCAGAGGCGGCTGACAGCCAATTCAATCCTCTTAATGACACCCTGCCTCCTCAACGCATGGAGGCAGCCTGTGACAACAAC
>MDSW01068004.1_pt1 | contig 11718 bp, 7 predicted proteins | sample 811171 | NCBI WGS metagenome assembly MDSW01 (sample SAMN05326641, study PRJNA326480) | marine metagenome | isolation source: seawater | place: Atlantic Ocean: North West | collected 2012
CTTGTGGGCATGAACGACTCGATGATAGATGATTATCTTAGAAATGCTCCACGGGGAGCCAACCTGATATCACGTTTAATCGAACTGATACCGTCTGATGAACAGAAGGCTTTGTTCCGCCAGTGGGAAAATTATTCTCGTAGCGGACGGATTCTTGAGGCATTAGAATGGACTGCGGATTATAGTGACCTTCTAGTCGCCCATCCTACTGCTAATGATCGTGCAGATGTCGCATCATTCATTGCAATGGTGAATGATGCTAGATTGGAGGTAGGGGGCGATTCTGTAATGTTGGCAGATCGTCTGATGAGGGTGAAGGCTCAGGGCGATGGTGCAGAAGCGCGAACACTTACTGCCTCTGGCTCAGTTCGACTCATGACAATTCACAAGTCAAAAGGCCTTCAATCGAAGGTAGTGATACTCGCAGATGCATTTGGCGAATCTTTGACTAAGGCAACTCATGAGAATCTAGATCGCCTCATTGTTTCCCCCAACATATTCGGTGTTCATCCCAAGCCATGGCCAGATGCATCCCAAGATCCGCTCTCACCAGTGTGGGATTTATCCACCTTGCTAAATCAGTCACAACGCCATGCAGAAGCAAGACGCCTCCTGTATGTGGCTGCGACTCGAGCAGAAGAGCGCCTCATCATTTCAGGTTCTCCTAGAGGTACGAGTTGGATTGATGGTGAGGGAATTAATCTAGATATTGTCCAAGGTGCGACCCCGAGTTTTGGCCCCATGCTCATCGAATCAATGCGCCAATCTGCCCATCGAGAGGGGGTTGATTCACCATGGCTAAGTGGTCAAGAAAAGGCGAGTATTCCAGCGACAACTCCGAAGAAGTATACCTTGACAATAGATCCACTTTCTGTTCAGTATGATCTTCAAATTGGCGAGAAAGAAGGCATTGGAATGCGAATTTACCATTCACCCGACTGTTTTCTCGACCGTTCACAACCGAAGACAATCATTCAGACAATCACTGAAATTGAAGAAATCCTTTCAACTCTTGATGAGAATAAATCAATTTCACAACCTGAACCCAAAGTGCGTGAGATTCTTACTTCAGATTTGACCCCTGCAGGTTTGGATATCGCTCAGTCCTGTATGCGTCGTCATTGGTTCCAGCGTCATATTGGATTACAGGGAGAGGTTGTACGTTTATCCAAGAATCCTGATTTAGAGGGAGGATTGCCCCCACCCAACGTTTTCGGAAGCATTGTCCATCGACTTATCGAAATCGGTGCACCGAGCCCTCCTAGAAATTCGTCCTCGATTCCTTTACCGGCAGATTGGACATCAAATTCTCCTTCAAGATGGGCTGGAGATGAACTTGAAGCCATCCTTCCTGAGATTTTTGATGAACTCTTAACGAGTTCAGCCAATCGAGATTTGACAGCGGATTCTGTCAGACAAATGGTACAGGTTCTTAGCGATTCAGAATTAGGCCATTTCCTCACAGAAGAGAAGGGTGAATGGGGTAGTTTGGATGGAGTTAGAACCGAACTTCCTTTTGGTTTTGAGATGACAGTTCAAGGCCCTTCAATAGAGATTGAGAGTAATTCTCCTTGGGGCTCAAGAACGCATATCACCTCTGATTATGCACAAGGACGATTTAGTGGACTAATAGATCTCGTTGTAGCCTATTCTGATGAAGAATCATCTCGTATCCTTCCTATTGATCTAAAGACAGAGGATGCCCATATGCTATGGGATCCCCCTGAATCAATCGAAGGAACTCTGTTGGAGATATCTGATGATGGGACTTTGACAGATGCAGAGAAAGCAATTCTTTCGAAACATCGTCATCAACTTGTACTATACCACCTGGCTCTTGTAAGGTTGGAAGGCGAACGAAAAAAGGCGGGCCTACTTCCAAGAATCGTCGAGAGACCCGCGGTTTGGGTTGGTGTTAGTGGTCGCCTTGTGCAGATGGATGCGGTCCTATTCAAGCAGACATTTTTGGATCTTAAACACCTGATTCACGAGTTAGTTCGTATCGATCATGGCGGTTATACAGACCCGAATGCCTTCCCCCCTCTTCCATTGAAGCACGCAGATACGTGCAGGTCTTGCCCCTTCTCAAGAGGTTCATTGCCCATTTGTGGTCCAGAGGACCCCTGAGCGAAGAGTCAATGTGCTGACTATTGTCAGGTTACATCATGTCAGGTATCGACATCGTCAGAATGCGAGAGTACATCGAATTGATGTGGGAGGAATCTGTTTTACCTTCTCTCGAAGATTTTGTTCGGATTCCGGCACAATCCCCAGCATTTGATTCCGATTGGGCATCAAGGGGAGAATTAGATGACGTGATTGAACTTTTCAGTTCTTGGTTGGATTCAATTGGTCTTGATGGTATGTCATACAAGGTTCATCAGATTGACGGAAGAAGCCCTATCCTCATCATTGACATTGCTGGATCTGCTCCTGGTGATGTTTTGTTTTACAGTCACCTGGATAAGCAACCACCTGTAACTGAACTTTGGTCTGAAGGAAAACATCCGTTTGAGCCTGTTAGGGAAGATCCATACTTGTTTGGTAGAGGTAGTGTTGACGATGGTTACGGAGGATATCTCTGTGCTCTGGCTGTCAAAAGTTTGCAAGAGATGGGGTTACCCCATCCAAGATGTCGCTTCCTAATCGAGACTTGTGAGGAATCGGGCTCTTACGACCTCCCTGCTTACCTAGATAAGTATCAGAATGAAATTGGAAGCCCCAATCTTATCGTTGTATTAGATTCAGGTGCTGGTGATTATGAGAATATCTGGGTTACGGAATCTCTTCGAGGACTCGTTGGGGGAATGCTTCGCGTAGAAGTATCGAGAGAAGGTGTCCATTCGGGTCTTTCAGGAGGAATCATCCCTGAGACATTCCGTATTGCCCGCAATCTAATTTCTCGAATTGAGGACTCCAGCACTGGCGAGATTCTCCTCCCTGAACTCAATACAGAAATCGGTTCACATCTGAGAAATAGAGCAGAGCGAATCGTTAGTGTCTTGGGAGACACCGTCTGGTCAGCTTATCCGTTCCTCGAAGGTGTTGAACCACAAGTTCTCGACCCAGTAGAGGTCGTGTTAAATGGAAATTGGCGTCCATCACTTGCAGTGACTGGAGCGGATGGATTCCCTCCAATTGCTGAAGCAGGTAATGTGCTAAGGCCATATTCTGAATTCAAACTCTCTATGCGAATTCCACCAAATGTCAATGCAGAGGTAGCCTCACAAGCCATGAAACAGGTATTGGAACAAAATCCACCGCATGGTGCTAAAGTAACTTACATTCCTGATGCAGTAGCTGACGGTTTCCACGCTTCTACGCTCCCAAAATCGATTGATTCCGCGTTGAACCAAGCTGCGCAACATCTGTATGCAGCAGATTGGATGCCGTTGTTTGAAGGCGGTACAATCCCCTTTCTTTCGATGATGCAAAATCGATTTCCTGATGCTGGATTTCTAGTAACTGGATCAATGGGTCCCGATGCAAATGCCCATGGTCCTGATGAGAAATTACACATTCCAGCAGCTAAGAATCTGACACTCGCCGTTGCTATGTCTTTGGCTGCCGCAGCAGATGAATGGCTTGTCGAACATAGTAATCACAACCAGTAGTATGCACCTGTTTGCAGAATGCGCCGCCGGGGTTAAAGCGGAAGGTGCTCTGGACGTGTCGATGGACCCCCTTAGCGATGATGAGGTAGATGACCAAGATTCGCCTGAGATGACTATTCGTCGACTTGAATCCCGTCTTGCAGAAGAGACTCAGAGATTGGAGCGATTGTATGAAGCCTATCGAAAGGCAGAGGATGAAATTGCGGACAAGCAGGCTCTCATCGAAGTCCTCGAGAAGGAAGCTCTGAACCGTGAAATTGAGCGTGAAGGTTTGGAACATCTTCTTTCTGAGAAGGATAATCGGATTCGTGAGCTTGAACTAGATTCAGCAAAGTCCAACAAACGTGTCGAACATTTAGAACCTGAACTAGAGAAGATGGAGGAGAAATATTCCAAGGAACGAGCCATGCTCGGGCGTGTGTACGAAATCACTGAAGAACTCGATGAGCAACTTCAGACAGCACAATCCGAACTTGGAGCTAGAGATGATTGGTATGTCCAGAACATGAAGGTGTTTGAGGATCTCAATCAAGCAATCAAGGAGCGTTACGAGATGATTGAATCTGCAGTCCAGAAGGCGGCTGAATTCCAGAAAGCACAAGAGAGTTTCAAACAACGAATGGAAGAAGCAATTCTCACAGCTCAGAAAACAGGTGAGCCCGTACCTGTAGGAGAGAATGTCGAGGTTACTGTTGATCCAGGAGAAGATGGTGTACTCGGAACAGATGATGATGAAATCAACATCCAGGCTCGAACGCAAGATTCTGATTCTGAAGAGTGAGAACCGTGGCTGGCATTGCGCCGCCAGGAGTAGGTCCGACGTTGTTGCTAGGCGTTATGTCTCTGAGCACTTTCATGGTCGTTGTGTTTGTTTCAGATCCGTCAGGAATAGTATCTCTTGTTGGTGTATTATTAGCATGTAGCAGTGCGTTTATCGGATTCTTTCATCGAGACCCAGATCGGCCAATACCTCGTGAGAATGGTATACTCGTAAGCCCCGCAGATGGCCGCGTAATGTTTGTTGTCCGTGAGCGATCTACAGGCAGACGTCCAACTCAACAAGAAATTGAATCCGGAGGAATTGAGGTAGATCACTACATGGGTGATTGGTTTCCTGAATCTTGTCCAGAGCCATTGAGATATTCCACAGAACAGCGTTGGGAGAAGGTTTCAGAAGGCGAGGAGTCTGCTTCAGACTCAATTAGAATCGCGATTTACATGTCTCCCCTTGATGTGCATGTCCAGCGTAGTCCATTAGCTGGAAATATTGTGCATATGGAGCATAGGACTGGCAAGGGTAGGAAACGTGGCCCTCATCTTCGAGCATCCAGGAAAGAGAGTGAAGGGAATGAACGCATCCGAACAGTTGTTGAAGGCGATAATGGAAATCGAGTGGAGATTACACAAATCTCTGGGGCTGCAGCTAGAACCATCATTCCATTCGTAGGTCCGGGTGAATCACTAAGACGGGGCCAGAGAATTGGGATGATTCGCTTTGGATCACGTGTAGATATACGATTTCCTGCTGATGATTCTGAAGTTCTGGTAGCAAGAAACTCGATTCTTTTTGCTGGTCAGGACAAGATAGCCAGTATATTGGCCAACGAATCTGAATAATCACGGGTGGAATAGGAATCCTATTCCTATGATTACGTAGGTAGCGAGCAGCATTGTGCCTTCAAGCCAGTTTGATTCACCATCACGACAGATGCTGTTTGCAATTAGGACAGAGAGCATACAGACAGCGGTTTCTAACAAACCAAACTCAAAGCTAAGATCGACGCCTAGTCCCCAGGCTAGCAGGATGACTAGTGGCGCAACAAAGGCTGCAATTTGTACTGATGAACCGATTGCGATTCCTAAAGATAGATCCATTCTATCCTTGCCAGCGACTACTACAGCCGTGAAATGTTCAGCAGCATTACCGAATAGAGGGAGCAGAATTACACCGATGAATACTGCCGGTAATCCAATAGTTTCGCCAGCAGCTTCTACGGAGTGAACCATAATTTCAGCCATCCAAGAAACAAAGATAGTCGCGATAGTCAGGAGGATTGCAGCATCTTTCAATGTCATAGTCGCTTCTTCATGCCCATGTCCACCTCCACTACTCATCAAATCTGAGTGCGTCTTCAATTGGAAGAAGAGTAGCAAACCATACGAGATCATCAAAATGATAGCTGCCAATCTTGATACCATCAATACACCATCAACAATCTCTGATTCTACCCAGTCCCCTCCAGAAGATAGAGCGATGTGATACACTGTGGGTAGAATCAGACAAATGGCAGAAAGGAGAAGAAGTGTTGAATTTCCACTTACCGCCTGAGTATTGAATGTTTGACGCCGATATCGAATTCCGCCCCAGAGCATGGACAAACCCATGACGAGTAGAAGATTCCCGAGGATGCTACCAATCAAACTAGCTTGTACGAGGTGAATGTATACATCAGCGGTTCCATTCTCTCCAACTTTCAGTGCTTCAGCTGCGGCGAGAATCGCAACTATAGCGATGATGATTTCTGCAGCGTTCCCAAAAGTTGCATTCAACAACCCTCCAATCGATTCTGAGGTTTTGGTAGCGATTTCTTCTGTGGCTTTACCCATTAAGAATGCAAGTGGCATAATAGCGATTAGAGATGCTATGAACTGAATACCCGGGTCGAGATGAGCAAGTGAAGTATAAGCTGCGAAAGGAACCGCAAGAAGAAGCCAGTTTAATGGCGAAGTCCTTGGATTACAGGCGTTTAAGATTGCAGTTACCCCACTTTCGATTTCATGATCTACATGAGATTCTGATGCTTCTTCGGTGTGTTCCTCATCGGACATGATGTCACCACGGAAGATTCGGAGCGTGAAGGTTCCGGGGGGCGGAGCGTTCATGCCCACGGTTCTCAAGCGCACCTTGTGGAGCCACCATTCTCAGTTGCCCTCACTGGTAGCCCGGGAACCGGGAAGACGACTATTGCTGCATTAGCAATGGAAGCGGGTTGGAGAGTTACTACAGTTACCGCCCTCGCTGAAATGTATGATATGATATTGGAACAGGACGAAGACGGAGTTCATCCGATCGATATTGACGGTCTTGCATCAGCGATAGAATTCAATGATCCGGTGTTGATTGATGGACATCTTAGCCATCTTCTACCTGTTGAAGCCAGTGCGATAATTCGTTGTGATCCCTCTGTCTTATCTGACCGCCTAAAGTCTCGAGATTACCCTATCTGGAAAATAGAATCGAATGTTGAATGGGAGATGGTCGGTGGGCCGTGGGGAGATAAGCCGAACGGACGTGTTGCAGAATTTGATGCTACGAATATCTCACCAAATGCTCTTTGGATGAATATTGAGGCATGGCTCTTGAGCGGAGCCCCGAATAGTCTTCCTCAAATTGATTGGCTTTCTGGTTCTTGATTCAATGCATTTCGCAGCCGAACCACATATTCAATTCCGGAAGCAACTGTGAGTAAGGTTGCAAACATCATCATCCAGAAACAGATGTCAGCGTAAACCATGTCTGCCATAGACGCTCCATGAACAGCGAATCCACCAAAAATCATCAGGATAGTCACTGTTTGACTAGTTGTCTTACCTTTGCCCAGAGGGCTAGCAGAGAAATCGATGTCTTGGACCTCAGCATATCCTCTGAAACCAGTAATGAGTACCTCTCTTGCAAGTATCAGAACAACTGCCCAGGATGGAACTAAAGAGGAAGTCCATGGGGAAGCAGCCATTAGAATCAACATTGATTGAATGAGTATCTTATCGATTAGTGGATCGATCATACGGCCGAATACGGTGACACTATCGAGACGTCTAGCCAGATATCCGTCCAGTACATCCGTAGCCATACCTATCCCAAATACGGCGAGAACAGTCCACCAAACCCATGATTCAGGGAAATTTTCTCCATCGAACCAAAGTAGAAAAATCAAGAGGATAAGGGGGACTGCTCCTAATCGAGACATACTGACGATGTTAGGCCATGGGCTGATGACACGTTGCTCGTCCATGCACAACCGTCCCAACTGCCGTGAAAGGTTCTTCCGGCCAAAATGGACTCTTTCAGAACTAACTGATGGGCGACATAAGGGGCGTCAAGTTCATGTCGGGTCAGGTGCCAAGTTCCTATTGGGTCCAGTCATGGCGAGAATCAAGTCTCTCGGTCTCGTTATCATGTTCGTCCTCATGTCAATGACCGGATTCGCCTCTCTGGTCGCGGCTTCTGGCGCGACAGATTCTGATTTACAGGCTCAAAACATCACCGTTACATGGGACTCGACGTACGAGTACACTCGTATTCATTGGGATAACTTGGATACCAGCGATTTTCAAGTGATGAATGACCTTCAAGCTGCCACCTACCAAGTATATCGATCAAGTAGTCCAATCAATACCTCAGATATTGAGGACGGCAATCTAACTCATTTCGCTAGCATACCAGCTTGTGAACCTGAATGGAGTGTGGGTAATTGTCGAAATCAAGAGCGTTCAGTTATCTATCTAACACCACATAGTAGCGAAGGCAGCTATCATTATGCTGTAACGACAATACTCGGAGATGGTTCAGAAAAAGCATTTGTTGAGATGAATGTCTCTCAAAATTATGAGGCTGTCAATGAGACATCTCATGCAATTACATCCGTGTTCAATCTCAATGCGACCTATGATGGTGTAAATCAACAAACTATTCTTGAATGGGAGAATACAGTGCCAGTTTTCTTCCCTGGTCAATTAATTGAAACTGGACAGAATGCTTACACAATCAGAATTTATGAGCATCCAATCCCAGCGAATAGAACCAATTGGGGGCAGGTCAATCCCACTCTAATTGCTCAAGATATTCCAGCAGGAACCAATTCATACAGCATTAGTGTCCCTAGCGGTGTAGACCGGAATGTGTACTACACAGCGACTATTGTTGATCAGGGATTCGAGGATTTTCGTTTGCTAACACAGAATAGTCTTTTGAATTCAGTCCGAGAAGATTCACGTGCCCCAGCACCTGCAATAGAGGTCGCTGCCTCCTTTTCAGCAATACCCGAAACCGGATTTGGAACAACCACCATTGTATGGAACGATGATCCGATTGAGGACGGAAATGAGCACTATCGAATCTGGCGTAGTCCGACCCCATTCGGACAGAACGTTTCAGGGGCACAACTCATCGGAGAGGTCGCTGCAGGCGAAGAGAAGTTTGACTATACTATTCAGCAGGGTGTTCTTGCTGAGTCATATTATGCTGTTAGCGTGGTTGATTGGATTGGTAATCATGACGGACTTCTTTCTTCAGGTTCTACTTCTACGTTAATTTTCGAGGATACTTTCAATCCATGGATTGCAGAACCAACTAATGTCACTGCAGTATATGACAATGGTATGACAACGATTACCTGGAGTGACCAGATGGGTGCTGAAGGCGAGAATTATCATGTTTATCGTTCAGTAGGATCCCGTCTAACTTCGGCATCAGACCTTGTGAATGATTCGAATGTTGATCTCGTAGCGACAGTTCCTGATGGTGTACAAATAGCTCAAGCATCGGTTCCAGATGGTGTTTACCAGAATACATACTACTGTGTGACAAGTGAAGCCCGTTATGGATATGTGAATGGCACTTACGAAGATACACGCTTCATTCAGAATTGTTCAGATGCTATTCTTGAAGATACACAAGACCCACGTGCTCCTCAAATGTCATCTCCGATGTTAGAAGTAATGGCAGAACCGAAGTACGTTCTCGTAACTTGGCTCAATGATTTCGAAGAGGTAGACGAAAGTTACGGCCTTTGGGTTCATCCAGGTAATCCATGGGGTATCGAAGATTGGGAAGATGAACCTGTTCTAACAACTAATGCTACAGTTGAGGATGGCTGGACTCTTCTTGAGACCATCACTGAACCATCAGCAAGCACCACTCAGATGTATCGTAGTATTGATGTCGATGATGAAATAGATCGTTATCGTTGGTATGCGGTAACTCAGACTGATCAATGGGGCAATGAAAACACAGTTGTGTCAAACGAATTTAATGCATGGCTAGTTCATGAAGACACTACAGCTCCTACTGCCATCATCACCGTAGAGGGAGAAGATGACAATGATGAGGATTTCATCGCTGAGGCTCTAACGCAAGGAGACTACGAACTTCTTTTCAAGGTGAATGAGGAACTTGGTGAGGACCCAATAATCAATGTCACAACCACAGGTGGTCATGCGTTTACTGAGGAAGGTGGACTCGTTCGTGCTGAGAAAGTACCCGGCAAGGCGGATACTTACCGTCTTCGGATGACTGTACCGTCGGGGTTAGTTAACAGTAATCTCCATGTCGAATATACCTTAGTTGATGTTGCCGGAAATACCCGGACTGAGGTTGAGATTGGATGGCCTATTGATGTTGAAGATCCAGATATTCAGATGTATTCTCCTGGGCCTGAAAGTACCTACCTCTATGGCGAATACGTCCGTGTTCATGGAAGTGTAACAGATGATGTGGGAGTTGAATTTGTACGGATTAAGTTCGAAAAGGGACTTGATCAAACGTCAATTATTCGTACAGAATGGTTCAACGTCACGGATATCACAGCGATTGATGACGGAGGCAAGACCTTTGTTTTCGAATATCTTGATCCAGCTGCTTCGTGGCCGGAGAAGGGTCGTCAACGTTTGATTATTGAAGCAGGTGATTCTGCTGGAAATGTCGAAGAGGTCCGCATTACTTTCATCGTGGATCTTTGTCAGAGATCTACTTCAGGATACACAGTTTGTGCAACTGAAGTTGCCGATATGCAGGTGCCTGATGATGACAATGACGGAGTTCCTAACGATGAGGACAGTTGTCCGTTGACAGTGCCCAACACTGAGGTAGATCCTGCAACAGGATGTATATCTCCAGGGATGTTTTCTGGAACGTTCCTCCTAGTCTATGTAATGGGTGGTCTGAATCTGATTCTCCTTATTGCGGCAATTCTTGCTGCTTCAATGGCAAATGCAAACCCTGCAAGAAAGCGTCGTGGTGATGAGGAAGATATGCTCGATGAAGATGATTGGATGGCCGATTTCATGGGAGGAGGCGATACTGGTTCAGCTGACGATGTACGTGCTGATCTCGGCGCTCTTAATGAGAAATCAGAAGAGAAAAAGGAGTCAGATACTAAACAGGTCGAAGAAGACGATGATTTGTTCCAAGAAAAGGTTGCACGTCCTAAGAGGCGCACTAAGCGCAAGGTCAAGGATGACGATGATGACGATGATGACGATGATGAGGGTGGTTCTCGTCCCCGAGTCCGCCGTCGTTCTGTACGCCGTCGCTCATCCTGAGACGTGGTCACATGTTCGGAATGGATGACCCCGCAAAGGTCGTCGTTCAAATTCGAAGTTACATCGAAGAGGGAAGATACGAAATTGCGGAGGTTATGGCCCAAGAGTTATCCACGCACCTTTTGCATTCGAAGAGAGATATCCATCTTGATACAGTTCTAGTTAGTGCACTTCGTGAATGGGTTCGAGTTCTACATCTTAGAGGACAATATTCTGAAGCAAACTCCGCAGCCAGACGTCTGGCAAAGGCTCGTAAAGTCCGTATCAAGCAGGTAGCTACGTCCGGTGATGAAGACTCATTGATTGCTGAGAAAACGCTTGAAGTCGAGGATCTAATCCTCCATGGTCGTATTGAGTCTGAGCGTAGCCGTTTGCGAAGTTCAATTAGTCTATTCAATCGAGCAATTCGTATTGATGGTGATCATCTTGAAGCTCGTCTTTCGAAGATTGGTTCCAGATGGCGAATTCGAGGGTCACTAAAAGGTGGAAAGAGGGATGCTTTGCAACTTCTCAATGCTCTTGATCGCAGCTCTGGTGTTGAGCGTATCAGTGGCATCATGGGTATGCGGAATGGTGCAGGCTCATTGGTAAGTCTGGATCGAATCAAGAGCATCTTGAATGGTATAGCTGATCCATCTTTGGGCTTGAACTCAGTAATCAATGAACGGGCTAAATCTTGTTTGGTGAGGATTGAAACCGAATCTACACAGATTGAAGCAGGTGAAAGAGAAGCAGATGCTCGTCTCGCTGCAGCAATTGATTCGTTGCAGCCTTCAATGGATTA
>MDSW01006563.1_pt1 | contig 11717 bp, 11 predicted proteins | sample 811171 | NCBI WGS metagenome assembly MDSW01 (sample SAMN05326641, study PRJNA326480) | marine metagenome | isolation source: seawater | place: Atlantic Ocean: North West | collected 2012
CTTTCCTTCGTCATCATTCATAATGATTTCAAATTCTTGACGAATGTTCTTGAGTTTCTTAGATTTAACCTCCATGTTAGTGATCTGAGGCATACCATTATGTAGTATTTTCATCTGTTCTTCTGTATAACCATCAACAACTCTTGATGCGGTAGGATCACTTTGAGGTTTGAGTGTAACATTTACACCTCGTTCATAAAAATATAACAAGTCTTTAAATATTTCATCAAACTTTTCAGGTACCATTACAGAGTTAATCGTCACTCTAACACCATTGCGTTGGCAAAAATCTAACTTGTCGGCAAACTCTTCAAGTTTATCATGTGTCACAAACTCACGATGAAATGATGCAGTAATAGATGCTCTAGAAAATTTCTTTGCCGATTCAACATAACGCTCAAACCATTTCATAGGACGAGAACAATTTGAGGTCATATGTACTGAAGTATAATTTGTGTTCTCTACATCATCAGCAAGATATTCAAGAATATCCAGATATCCTGGGTGAAAAGTAGGCTCACCTCCAGATAGACTAAAATGAAAAGAATTAAAATTCCGTTGTCTTGCTTGTCGCTTAATTTCGTCAATCGTCTTGAGACATAAATTAGTAGGACGATGATCTTTCGTATTACTTCTCGCATATGGCCAACAATATGAACATCTGTAATTACAAAATCTTCCTAGTAACCATGAGACTGTGAACAGGTCAGACCACAACATTTTATGAGTGCCAACTCGTTCAATCTTATTCCATGGTATTTTTGTAAAATCATATTCACTTTGTTTCATTTCACTCTTATCAATTCATTATTTTCAATTTGATAATTTACAAAATAATCATTAAAATTTTGTTTCCATATTTCATCAGATTTTTTTCGATAAACTAGAAATCTTTTAAAATTATTATACGGTAATTTTGTTTTTGAAACATAATCGAAAATATATTTCAACCAATATCCGGCACTCCTTTTACCATATGCAAATTTAGATTTTGATTCGTCAATCAAATCAAATGTTTTTTCAAAATCTTTTAAAACAAAATCTTTAAAATCGTGCATCAATAAAGAAGGATTTATATAATGAGGAGTTTGAACTATTGAACTATCTAAATTAGTATCTAATTCTAGCATCGAATCAAAGACATCATATAAATCTAAAATTTGATAAATTGATGCTGTAATACTCACATCAATCCATGTAAAATTGTTTATTTTTCTGAAATCTTTTATATTCTGTTTTAATTTATCCCATTTACCTCCATGTCTAAAATAAGAGTAAGTATTTCTACCGGAATCAACAGAAATTATGATACATGATTCTCTAAAGGGCTCTAACACCTCTGATAATTTAGCAACATCAAAATTTGCATTAAAATTTGTATGAAATGATATAAGCATATTTTTTGCATTAGGATGTTCTGCTAATTTTTTTAATGTAGGAAAAAATTGTTTTTGATATAAAAGTTCACCGCCAGCAAAATCAACATTTTGCAGATAAGGAAAATTTTCATTCAAATCTTCAACAATTTCTAATGCTTGTTCAGTTGTTAAAGACATTTCAGTTTCATCATTTGGACCATGACGATGTTCAGTGCCAAGAAGTTGTCTCAAATCGTTTTCTATCACCTCATCATCAGGTGTAAATTTTTTTAATTTTGATTGCCATCCTGATGAATAAACTTTGGAACAATGTAAACAAGCAAAATTACATGCCGTGCTAAATCTGAATTCTACATGTCGTAAACCATTATTATTTACTCGATGTGTATCTTCACTATAACAGTCTTTCAATTTTAAAGGCTCAACAAATAAATCAGAATCACTTTTACGAAAATAATTGTTAGAATCTAAAATATAATCTTGTCTCATTGATAACAAATTAACTTTTTCCATATCTTCACATGTATCACATCCCGAAGGCCATTTATTATTAAATAATTGTTCTCTTAATTTTATGAAATTTTCATGATTATAAATTTTAGAAGGAATTATCGTTTCATTAGCAAAAACTAATTGATCAGCCTGTCTAGGACAACATGTTATCACACCATTTTTGTAATTAATACCTCCTAAAGCATAATAGCAATTAATCATGTAGACCTTACAATTTCGTTATCTTTAAATTTAAATTGTTTAAAGTAATTATTAAAATTTTGATTACAAAGATTGTCTGATTTTTTTATGTAAGTCAAAAATGCATTGTAATCGATATATCTTGAATTTTTTTTGTTGAAAATATAATTTTTTATGTTGTGCAAATACCATAATGCTGAATCCAAATCGGAAAAAATGAATTCATCATTTAAATATTGTTTCCTAAATTTATACTTATGATCCTTAATCAATTTTTTTGATACATGATTTTCAAATTTTTCTATTTTTATATTCTTGTTTTCGAGTTTGAATTTTTCAATATTTTTAATTCTATCGTCATAAACTTCATATATCATTTTAATAGTTTTATCAAAATCTTCGTTAAGTTCTTTTTCATGATCAAATAAAAGCACACACGGATTTAAATATCTTGGAGATTGAACCAAAGATGTTTTAAGATGGGTTAATTTTAACGATAATATGGAATCATAAATGTTAAACATATCCATAAATTGATATGCTGAAAAAGTCACAACCGAACTCAATTCTGTAAATTTATTTATTTTTTGAAACTTGTTAATATTACTTTGTAATATGTTCCAATCACCATTTCTAAAATAAGAGTATATATTTTTTCCTGCATCGATGGATATTGTCACTACACTTTTTCCAAATTTTTTAAGTAAAGAAGTTAAATATTCAATATCAAAATCTGCATTGAAATTACTATAAAAAGATATTGTGATATTTTTTCTATTTGGATGTATTGATAACATTTCTAAACATTTGTAAAATTGTTGCTGAATTAACAATTCACCACCAGAAAATTCTATACGATTTATGTTAGGAAAATTTGTATTCAAATCATTACATATTTTTCCTAAATCTTTTAAATTTATACCCAATCTTTTCTTATCATCTTTACTATCAACATGTAACGTGTTCAACAATTGCTCTAAATTATGATTTTTATCTTCTTCATCAACGGTATATTTTTCCAACTTTTTTTGCCATCCAGTAGAATACACACTTGAACAATGAAGACAACTCATGTTACATACATTACTAAATCTCATTTCAATATGTCTACATCCTTTAGGATCCATGTAACCAGTCGTTGGATTAAAATGATCAAAAACAAAATTATTTTCTTCATGTTCAAATTTGCCATCATCAAAAATATAATCTTGTCTCATTGAAAAAGAATTTGCGTTTTTTTCAACTTGCTCACATAAATGACATCCTTTGGGCCAATTACCGGTATATAAATCCTTTCTAATTTTTTTGAATTTGTCTGAATTATAAATTTTTGAAGGCAGAATAGATTCATTAAATTTAATCAATCTATCAGAATTGATTGCACAAGTAGTTGTAAACTGATTTTTATAATTTATTCCAGATAAAGAATAATAGCAAATATTAGACATATTTTCCAAACGCCCAATATCTTTCTTCACACCACCAACATTTTTCACAATGATATGTGTAATTACCGGTTTCGTAATCAGAACCCTCACAACTTCTAGTGATTGGAAACAATGAGTCAGTCAATTTTAATTGATCATAAATCATTTTTAAATGTTTTTTGTTTATATCAAAAAAGGGATTCATGTAATAGCGAATGCCATTATAAGTTTTAAGCGGTCTTTCAGATTCTTCATCTCTTGTACGTTCTTTATTTTTTGATATGGTTTCATCATCAGATGGAGGATTACATGTTATTCCAGAGTACAAAATTTGAAAATTATCATTTAAAAAGTTTTCATTATCTTTTTCTCTAAAAACTTGTATTTCTCTGTAATGCTCATCGTCCATTGGAGGGTAATATACAATGTGACTTTTCATTTTAATATTTAAATTTTGCTCTATAAAATCTATCACATGACCCGCATAAATTGGATTCCACCCCCTACCTCTTCTGACAGATAATGGTTGAATATTAATTTTTAAATTTTCATCTTTAATTTTTTTAGCAAGAACATATGTAAGTAAAGAACTGTCTGCCCCACCTGACATCCAAATTCCAATAGTTTCAACTTTTTTTTGATAATGATCATTTTTAGAAACATGTTTTAATTGTTGTAACATTTCGTCAGTATCATATTTCTCTACAAATTTTTTTAGTATGTCAGGTTTTAATTTTGGAACAAATTCTGGAATTATTACTTCAACTTTTTTATTATCTAAATTAAAAATCATTTTAAATCCTCATCAATAAAAATATCTCTTTTTTCTTTTTTACAAGTTTGCCAGCATTTTTCAACTGGAACAGAATACCATGATTTTTTAACATAATCAAACAATTGCCCTTCTAATACTTCAGATATAGAATTATATTTTAAATTATTTGATAAAATTTCCCCAAATTCAATATATTTTTGACCAAATGAACTTTTAACATTTTCTGAGGAATGTAACTCTAATGATTCTGAATTTAAAAAACAACATGGAATCAAGGCTCCGGTGTGATTGAGAAAAATTCTTTTTTGATTACCATATTTGCAATTTATATATTTTTCTTCTTTTCTTTGTTTTGTTTTAGATTCATTATTCCCTACTCGATGTGAATAAATTGTTCTAAAATTTTTGAAACCTTCTTCTTTAGATATTCGTTTAGCCTCTTCTAAGTATTTTTCATTATGATCAAAAACTATGAATTGCCAAGTTGCTTGTCCACCCGCCTTTATAAATGATTTGAAATTTTTTTCTATCTTTTTATAGTTAGAACCTATACGATATCTTTCTAGTGATTGTTGATCAATACCATCAATACCGAAAAAAACTGAAATACCTAAAGATCCTAATTCTTCCCAAAATTTTGTATTTTTAGTCGATCCATTTGATGCAATATTTATTTCACAAATTTGATTGAAGTGATTTACTATTTTTAATATCTCTGGATGCAATGTAGGTTCATCGATTGATCCGCAAAAATTCAGAAGTTTTAAATTAGGCAATTCATCAAGAGTAATCCATTTTTTCAAATCTTCAAATTTTAAAATATCTTTATTCAATATATTAGAAACTTTATCTTGTTTTACTTGTCTTAGACAACCAGGACATTTTATATTGCAAAATGAAGTTAGTTCAACGTCAACCCATTCAACAGTTTTATTATCCCACATATTCTTCCTTTATAACTGCTCTTTTGCCATTATCACCACAAGCAAGAAAACATCTAGGTAAATGTAAAGGATGTTTTTTATTCCAACTTTTTTCTAGTAAATCTTTAAACCAAATACTATCAATTATTTCATTTATGCTTCTTTTTTCTAAATTATTAAAATCACGACCATTAAAATTCAAAATTTTATTCATGTTATCAGTTTTTTGAGCAACAAATTCATCATGAAGATGACAACATGGCCATAATTTTCTATTAGCAGATATAAAATATTCATTTTTTATTTTGTGTCTACAACTTATACTATCAGAAGAATAATTTTTTTCATTAAATATTTGTTTTTCTAATTGTTCAAAAGTTCTTGAGTCAATATTTTTTGATGCCTGAGATTTATATTTTGCTTGCTCTGCATTATTTCTCCAACTTTTTCTAATGAACAATTTTACGCCCATGTCTTCTGCTTTTTTCTTGGCTAAAGGTATTTCGTCTTTATTATAATCAAACTCAATATATTGCCATATTACACGACCACCGTTCTCTTTGTAAGTTTTAAAATTATCCCATGTTTTATTCAAATTCACATTTTCTCTATAATCATTTCGTGTAACACCATCAATGGCCCAATGTATTTCCATTCTATCACCAGAATATTTTGAAAGTTGGGCCATGTTAATCCAAAATTTTTTAGTTCTTATTCCACCATTGGTAGATATCTCAATATTTTTTATTCTTTTTTGATACAATAAATAATCTAAAATATCTTCTAATTCGGGATTTACTATTGGGTCACCTAAAACACCACAAAGTTTTATTTTTGTCTCTGATAAATCTAATGGATTAAACCACTTGACGATTTCATCATATGAAATGTTTCCTTTGTAATAATCAACACCTTTATTATCAAGCATTGTTCTCATACAACCGCTACATTTGGCGTTACATAAACTCGATAATTCTATTTCAAAAATTCTATCAAAATTCATGACTTACGATTTAATAAAAGAAGGATTTGTTGTTTTAGATTACGATGAAAATATTTCTGAATATCTTCAAAAAATTGACAAAGAACAATTTGAAGACCTTTACCTAAAAGATTCAAATTGGAGATGCAAAATACACAAAATGAAAGATGGTAAATTATTTGATTTATTATTAAAGTATGAGAAAATGGCATTTGAAATTTACGAGAACATTTTAAATATAGATTTAATTCAACATTACAACTCAGAAGAAAGTCTTTCAAGTATTATATATTATGATAAAAACTCAGGTTATCATGGAGAACATACTGACTATGGTTTATTCAATATAGTGCTAAATGATAATAGTGACAACTGCATGTATTATAAAAATGATGAATGGAAACTATTTGAGACAAAAAATAAAATGATTATTATGAATGGAGATGAAATAGAAAAAATTTCAAAAGGAAAGTTAAAAGCAGTTAAACATAAAGTGATAAAACCTTATGGGTTTGAAAGATACATCGTAACAAAAATATGTTATCCTAAAAATAAAAGAGATGAATTGTTAAAAAAAGTAAATTGGTACAACTTATGAAACCAGATTTTAAAAATTTTTGCTATGCACCATTTCATGGCATTTTTCAACATTACGATGGTACTACTTCCGTATGTTGTCAAAGACCAATCGAAATAAACTCCAGCAAGATTAAAGAGTTTTCAACAAATAAAAAATTGTTAGATTTTCAAAAATCATGGTCAAAAGATGCTATACCGTCTGTTTGTAAAGACTGTCCTGATCAGATGAGAAATATGATAAATGAAAAAATTCATGAAATCTTACAGGATACAGACATAGAAAAATATATAAAAACAAATCATGACTCAAAGTATAATCCAATTATTTTAGATTATTTTTGGTCAAACAAATGCAATTTTGCATGTTTGGGGTGTGATGCTCACAAAAGTTCTACAATCGAAAACAAATTTGCTGATATATTTTCACCATGGGATGAGCATTTACCTGTAGTTAAAAAAAATAATTATACTGTTGAGGATAGATTTAAATTTGTTCTCAATAACAGGGAAAGTATTAAAATAATTCATTTATCTAGTGCAGGCGAACCTTGGATACAAGATCAAATTTATGAGTTTATAAATCTATTAATTGAGCATAAGTTTCATAAAAAAACAGAAATAGCCACACATACTAACGGCAGTATTTTAAAATACAAAAATAATAACATGATTGAATTATTAAAAAATTGGGAAGATAGGGCCACCATAATTATGAGCAATGATGGAACGGAAGAAAGAGGAGAGTATGTTAGATATGGATATAAAGATAAAATGTGGTTAAAAACCTATAATGAAATTAAAAAAGCGAATATAAATGTATATGTTCATTATTGCCTAAATATATTTAATGCTTTGTACATAAATGAAGATATATCTTGGTTCAGTAAAAATTGTAATGACACAAACATTTTGATTCGATATTGGGAAAAACCACACATGCTTAGTTTAACCATGTTAAAACATTGGAAACAGTTGTTCAACGAGGCCGAAAATATTTTTTTAAATAACAATTATAAACGCATAATACATAAAAATGAGGTAATTGAATTTTTTAAATCTATTAAAAAACCTGATGATTTTAAAAGCGATTATTCTATGCTTTTAACTTTTATTAAAAATATCGATCAAAGAAGAAATACAAATTTTTTAAAAACATTTCCAAAATTAGATTCTATTTTTTTATAAATTAAGGAAGTCATGACCCAAGCAATTAGTTTAGAAGGTGTTAAATACACTGAAAAAGATTTAACTCCAAAATTAAATAACACATCTATTAAGCATATTATAGATTCAGTAAAAACAACAACACACTGTCAAAGAAATTGGGATTATACTCAACCAGTAACAGATAAAGATTTGAATACAATTATTGAAGCGTGTACAAATATGCCAACAAAACAAAATGCAGTAACCTATGAATTATTTATTGTAAAAGATAAAGAAAAAATAAAAAAAATATATGAATATTCCGCTCCTGGTTTTGACATGAACGATGACACGGAAGTTCATTGGAACGAGTTGCCTAATTTTTCAAAACCGAAAAATATTTCAGAATATTATGACAAAATAGGAAGATATCAAAATGGCCAAGTCAATGCTCCCACAGTCTTATTATGGACTTATACTTCATATTCAAATTTTAATGATTATAATGTCGATTCGCCAATTGATATGGGTATAAGTGCAGGAGTTGCAGGATTAATGGCAAATATTCTAGGTTACAGGACAGGATTTTGTGCTTGTATCGATGGAGAAAAATTGGTAGATTTATTAGGCGAAAATAGTTCCACAATTACAGAATTTGGTGTTGCAATGGGAATTGGAAAACCGAGAATAGGAGTTGAACATAATAAAACATTTTTGAATGAAACTTTTTTGTCTAATCTGCCAACTTATAAAAAACATGTTCTAGGACAAGAAAAAGAAAAATCTATTCCAGTACATTATGTATGAAAATAACAATATTTACAAGCGGTAGTACAGGGAAATCAAAAGCAGTAACACACAATGAAACTGATTTTTATAAACCTGCACAATTTTTATGTAATAAGTGGAAATTAGATAGAAAAGACATCATATTAAATCCTTTTCCTAATTGGACAATAGCATACTGGGCTTTTTGTTTTTTTCCTTCTCAATTAACCGGATGTGAACTTGTAAATATAAAAATGGAACCATTTCATTTTTGGGACGTTGTGAATGAAATAAAACCATCTACCATGACTTTAGCGATAGGAACACTACGCACATTATTGAAAAGAAAAAAACCAGATCTAAGTTTTGTAAGAAATTTTGCTACTGGCTCAGCCCCAGTCACTACCCATGATTTAAATCAAATGAAATTTACTGGTGCTAAAAATATTTGGAACATCTATGGTTCAACAGAATGCATACCGCCTGTTATGATATCTGATAATACAGACTTTAATTTTAAAGATACTCCGTATTATCTTGAATATGATGAATCTCTTATAGTAGATGGTTTTGATACCGAGGACGTTTTTGAAAACAATCGGTGTTTAGGTAGATCAAATTTAAATAAAACTTGGAAGTCTTAGTAATACAATTCTTCAAGTTCAGGAAAAGTTTCTAAAAAATCAGTTCCTCTTAACCTATCAAATTCTGATATACTTTCACTAAATCTCCAATGCATTTCGTTTAAATCATGTTCTAATGATTGTTTCATAAAATCAATAACATATTCAAACTTTCTAAATCGTTTGCCATGAGTTTCTAAAATCAACATGGCCTCTTCATATAGTTTTTTATTTTTCTTAATGTATTGGGCTGAATATGCAGGCGGCCAATTCCATATACTCAAATTTGGTTTTACATTTAAATTTTCTTCATACCAATCAGCCATTTTTTCTAATTGTAAACAATTAAAAACATTATAACATACTTGTACATCAACTTGTATATTTTCTGAAATAAAACGATTATAATTTTTCAACCAGACATCTTGTTTAAGACCAAATCTAACATACTCACCTTTATTCCCTATTCCATCGTGGCTCATGATTATTTTACATTTATCAAATTGTTTTAGTAATTGTAAAATATCTTTTTTCTTGTAAGTTGTAATACTTCCATTGGTGTGAGACCATATACCTATATTCGTGGCGTTATATTTTATCAATCGTTCAAGTAAATCATAAAATCCTTCTTGCATTAATGGCTCACCACCATTTAGATGAATAGATTTTATTGTATCTTTATGTTTTAATATAAAATCAATTCTGTTTTGTTGTTCTTCACTTGAATCCCAAGAATAATTTGCATCTAAATTATTGTAAGGATCAACTAAATCTACTGCACTTTTATATTTGAGCATCGATGAACTAATTCTAGGATTACAGCCCATACATGAAAAATTGCACTTATTAGACCATAACAAATCTAAAAAAACTGGCACATGTTCATCTACTTTAAAATTTTCATTATCAGATTCACATAATTTTGTCGTTTCATTTCTTACTCTTTTTGTACAACTTTTACATTCAACTGGTATTTCATTTTTTAAGAATTTTTTTCTAAGATTTTTTATCTTTTCATCTTGCAATACCTCCTCATAATTCTTATTGTCTATTAATACAGGAGTTTGACAACAAACAGAAATTTTGCCATCAAGACCTTGATAAAAACCTCTAAAAGGTGCGGAGCAAAAATTATTCATACAATATATTTCTATCAGTATTTCTTTTAATATCTAATGCAAGCAAATATGATTCCATCTGTTTATTTAAATTTTCATCATACTTATAATTATCGTTTACATATTGTGCAATATCGTTTAAATGATTAAATCGATATTTAAATTCTTCGTGTTTCTTATAGAACTTATCAATGATTTTTGGTTGTAATGAATTTATATTCAAAAGTCTTGGTTCTTCTACAAAATTAGCAACATAGACATAATTGTTTCTATCACACCAATCAAATAAATCAAAAACTTTTAATAAATTTAAACTACTTACTGTAATATTAAACGCAAAACTCTTATCGCAATTGAAAATTTCATCAATCGTCTTAGGTCTATCACTCATATCATAAAGTAATTTTACACCATCTAAAAACTCGTTCCAGTTAGAAGGATATCTAATGTATTCGTTTACTTTATCATAACCTTCAACTGAAACAGTAATTTCTATTTTATTAAATTTTCTTAAAATTTTTAAAATTTTATTATTACTATTAATAATTGCATTAGTGTTTATTCTAATTTTTGTATTTTCTAAATTGAATTGATTCATTGACATTTTTTTAAGACATGCATAAACTTCATTCATATAAAAAGGTTCACCTCCTGCAAAATAAATTTCTAAACAATCATCAAAATTTAAGTCTATCAATTTTTGATTAGGATTTTCAATTTTTGATTTAACATATTTTTTAAAAATATCAATGTCCTCATGCCATTTTGAAGAAAGATGAGGACCACACATAACACATTTTAAATTACATGTTGTACCTAATCTTAAATCAAAGGTTTTTATACCAGAGTTTAAATCATGTTTATCAAATCGTTTATTGAAATATTGTCTTTTGCTTAAAATATTATTTTCTTCTCTTCTCCAACATTCTGAACAACCTTCAGGTTTTTCATTATTTAAAAAACTTTCTCTGACTTTTGAAAGTGATTCTTTTCCTTGAAATATGCAACAAGGCTTTTCACTATTGTCTATGAAATTTACATACTTGTGTAAAAATGGCATTTTACATAAATTATTCATTGTAAAATACAAAAAATGTGTGTTCTAAGTGTGGATCAAGATGCTTAAAATTTAAATCATATTTCTTATATTTGAAATTTTTGTCAGTCATAAAATCAAATACTTGTTTTCTATTTTGATTATTTTTAATTAAATTTTTTTCAATCAATTGAGCAACAATCAACACCTTTTGAGTTAAATATGTTTTTTCGAATAATTTTAAGATATTAAAATCAGAAGACATGCA
>MDSW01005699.1_pt1 | contig 11716 bp, 9 predicted proteins | sample 811171 | NCBI WGS metagenome assembly MDSW01 (sample SAMN05326641, study PRJNA326480) | marine metagenome | isolation source: seawater | place: Atlantic Ocean: North West | collected 2012
TCAGAATACCTCCTCGTCGTCATTCCCGTGCAACTGGAGCCCGCGGTACTACCAGGTTATACTATACCCCCAAGGGTGATCGGGACAAAGGATTCCCTCTTATGATGCTCTCGGTCCGAGCTCTCCTCAGATTAGAGGCGAAAGAGGGCCTAAGATGATGCTGAAAAGAGTCCATGCCCCCATTATTCCCACAATTAGCCCCCATGCCCTAGGCCTGACCCCCAAGCTAATCATTCCGAGAATTCTGGAATAGCTTCCGAAGACCAAGGACACTGATCGCAGTATCAGAACCACGAAACCTGCTGAAATGACGAAGCTAAACAAGAATAGGGGGGATATGGCAAGTCCTAGCAACCCCGAACGTGCCAACGACCCCACTCCCTGAGCTATCAATGTGGGTTGAATTAACCATGATATCCATGCCAGCCACAGCCCGAGGTACACATCTTCAGAAAATCTACTTAGCGGCCTCCATTCCCTATATTTCTCCGACAGTCGCTTGTGCACAAATGATGTTGCTTTCTCTATCTCGATTATTCTCCCCCTCGAAAGCATTGATGCCCCGTGGTATGCAAGAATTATCGAAAGTATTAGTTGGACGAAGGTCCAATAAAGTCCCAAACCAATGGCTGAGAGTAGTGAAATAGGAGCCGCCCAAAGCATGAAGCCGAACGATGCTGCGAAGATTGTCATCACCGCTCCGACACCCGGAATTAGTGGCTCTTCTGGAGAGTCGTAGTTTCTCTCACTGGGCATCCCTAGAACTATGAGGGGGAGGAGGGCAGTCCCCACCAACATGGAAAATAGAGAAAATGGAGAGTTCCCCGAACCCAGGGATGCTGTTTCCGTAGCAGAGTGAATATTCGAAGGAGCCATTGATCCTGGTGACCATGAAACTATGAATCCGGCTGAGTCAATTACAAGAACTGCATCAGTAGGACCACTGGGGAGGGACCTTCCAACGGTGCCGTCATCCAATAGAAGGGGCCATGATCCATTCAATTCTCCAGCGAACTCATCCAAGTTGTATGCCTTCACGCCATCTCCGGTGGCAATCTGGACAAATGTGGCTGAATAACCATCCAATGCTAGAATTTTTTCCGCCGCCTCGAAGTCGTCCTTCTGATTTTCCGCATTGGGTGAGCCCGAGGTGAATAATCCCAAAACAATAACATCACTATTGCCCATCAGTTCTGATAGCGAAACCGCCGCAGAGCTAGGATCATGCGATAGAAGTATGAAATTTGGGGCGGCACCCCCTTCTCGATAATATTCATCGTCCAAGTCGGGAAGTTCAGACGTGGTTGCAATTGAAGATAGGGTGAGAAGAAGGATGACACCGTATGCGGGCAGAGGTAGAGAAGCCCCCCTTATGGACACCCCTAACCAAGAGATTATGCCCAATGAAATCAGTGCTACTGCGAAGCTGGAGCTCAAAATTGGCGATTTATCTTGGGGCACACTAAATCTCAATATTGCCCAAGAGGGGCACAAATCTCCAGGGTCCTGATCGGACAGCCTCATACATGCATCGAGCATGTAATTCCCAGGCTCTAGTGGCCTGTCAGTCATCCAGATTCGCACTGATCTGTTTGATTCTCCCTTGGATATTCCGTCGGGCAACTCGAAGTGATCAGCCCAGTTGTATTCATCATAGTATCCATGCTGCATTTCGTCCCATGGCACCGGCCCTACGAGTTCAATGGACTGGGACGGGAAATCAGAAAGGCCCCATGGAGAAATGGGAGTATACTCTATTCTTGCAATCCTATTCTGATCTACCACCACATTCAAATCAGCGTCAATCAAATCTCCCTCCAGAGAAATGCCGGTCCTAGAATCGTAAGTCCCCCACCAAAGTGTTCCGGATAATGCGCACTCGTGTCTGACTTGGATAGATAGATGTACTCTATCCCCGGAGTTCATCGAAATATTCACTTCTTTGGCTGAAACCTCGAATATATGGGGATCAGTCCTATCCTTGCTCATCACTATCGGCTCGGTTTCCAATTGGGAGATTGGCTCAAAACTACCCATTCCTAGAGTAATTGAGAATTGGGTTTCTGACCCCAAGGGTCCACCGAGAGGAGTATTGGATAGAGAGCAGGCATTGGATGTACTCTCCAAAGAAGCAAAGAGTCGAACAGTAATATTTCCTTCAAAGCTAAACGGCTCTATGGTGGGAGATGAATAGGAGTCAACAATCGTAGGAAGCGTGAATGAGCTAGTCTTAGAGAAACTTGCACTTCCGGTTGGCAGACCGGTGACCGTGGTCCAGTTTCTATCTAGGAATTGTGTATCCTCATCGCCCTTTAGGAAAAGCATGTGTTCCCCGGGGAAAGAGTAGTCGAAGCCCGGACCTTCGTATGGGACTTGGTTCTGAGCATTGGTTGGAATACTTGAGGAAACCAATGTAATTGAGATAACGGCTAAGATCAGACCCTTATTTTTTGACAAATGCCCCCTCAACATAAGAAACACGCCCCGGTAGTGGTAGAAATTCTTTCTATTCATATTAAAAGAACCTCGTAGCAATGAACAAAGCAAACAAAGAGCCTGAGAGTGTCGAAAGGAAATTCACAGAATGTTTCCCAAGGAAACCTCGATTTTCCAATAATGCTCCAAGAATTGAGTCTACTTGACAACCGAGCCACCCAATCAAAATTACGAATGAGAAGAAGAGTACAGGAGGATTCATGTCGCCATTAATTGCACCAAGTACCGTTGAAACTACGGAAATCAGTAGGGCACCGTAAAATGCTGCCAGAGTGCCTGTGGGGGACATGCCCCCGTTTGTTCCTGCGGGTACAGCCTCCAATGTAGTGATTATCCGAGTCCGAGGATCGAGGCTGCCGATCTCAGATGCGAGAGTATCAGAAGCGGCTACAGATACTGCAGAGCAAAGAAGGAAATAGGCCCACTCATGGCCTCCCAAAATATAGTTCCCAATGGCCACAATACTGGCCATCCCACCATTAGCCATAACATTCCTCCACCCTCTGACCCCATCGTTTGCCTCCTCTGCAGAAATCTTTGATTTCTCCTCGAAGCGCCATTTTGTGGCAAATGAGCCAACAATCAGGAAGGTCATCAAAACGATTAGCCAAGTCCAATGGCCGAGAAGGGAAATCGTCAGCCCCACTAACAGGGCGGCGATAATCCCCCCTGAATCGAGAAGATCTTTCGCCATGGAAACAATGAGTAAGACCGTGACTAGAACGATGGAGATCGCAAGATCATCACCTAAAGTGGACATGTTGACGGGCTGTCGTTGTATGGGAAGGTGAAGAAAGATTCGGGCTTTATGGGCGGATTCTTTTGAAAAGGCAGTTGGAAGTGATTATTCGAGAGAGTTAACGCCTCTAATTAATCCACGAGCAACAAGCAATACCGAAGAGATAAGGAACAGAGTCCATAGAAGCATTACCCCCAAACCCTCTCCGGGACTTAGGCCTAACCACTCCGTTGGAGCGATGAACGATATGTAGGATGATCCGTTCCAGAATGAATGCCCGAGAATAGACACCAAGAGGGCTGGGAGTAAGCCTCTGGGTGGCAGAAATCCTACTGGTTTTTTTCCGGAATACTCATCGCCATACGATAAAATGAAATCGGAGGAGGAAAATTTCGATTTCAAGTCATTGTCCACCATATCATCCTCCTCGGAGCCGATTATCATCCATGAATTAGATCCCCCCTCATGGCCAGATACCTGAATGGGCTGTGGGGCTTCTTCCGGATTTTCCCTATCTCCATCGAATCCGGAAAGATCGCCATCGCCATCGACATCTATCCCCACCCCCTCTGCTAGGTCAATTGCCGAGATTGCAATAGAGCGAGCCTTCGAAGAGACTCGCTGTCTTAGTTGCTTGTCGCTTGCAAGCCAACCTATCGCGGTTCCTGAAATGGCAGTCCAGATGGCATGACCAGGGATGGAGCCAATGCCCCTGACTAAGATAGTAAAAGATGCCGAGGCGGGCCCTCCGAAAACAGAAAGGCCGATATATTGAAAGTTCTCAATAAGAGCAAAACCCAAGCCGACAGTGAATCCGACCTGAAAACCATGCTTAGGGCCCATGATGAACGGGAAGAAAATTGCTACGGCCATGGCCTTGAATATCTCCTCACAAATTGGAGCCCAGAAGGCTAGTAGAATAAATTCGAAACCTTGACTCTGTTGTTCGAATGGTACGATTTCTGGAGCAACCAAGGAATTGAAAATAAAAGCAGGAAATGCGGAAGCCATTCCTGCCATCAACCATGCCTCGGCATCCCTTCTCCTAGTCGGAAGCCCCAGTAATTTATTGGAAGTCCCCCACCATGCAAGTACCGGTAAAGAGAATCCAATCAGCCAAAGCGGGATGGCTAGAAAAAGGAAAATTATGATGCCGATAGTCTCTGAGACTGCCAACAACATGTAGGAGGTTGCTACCCCTATGGAGATCATTGCTGCGAAAAGAGACCAAAGTTGGCGACTTGGGGGTACATCAAGAATTGAGTCGTCATTTACGAGAAATCGGCTCATAGATGTCTTCATTGGCGTTCTAAGAGATCCCCCCTCAGGTAGAGCATGTGCCTCGGAACCAGAAGGGTCCGGTACTGCTAGCCTAACGTGCACCAATCTAGGTCTGTGAAGTCTGAGAATTAAGAAAACCAATGGCGCACTACAAATACTCGATGCTAGGACAATAACTGGCTCAAGAGAAACCAATCCGAGAATGATGAATAGAAGGGTGTACATAAGGAAGAAGGCTGGCAAAACCGTTCCAAGCATTCTCGAATAAATCGACCATGGTTGACTTCTCCTAGCTATTCGGAGGTTTTTGGGGGGTTCCTCTAGTGGCTGGGGCGACTTGATCCGGTACATCTGGCCCGAATGATCGATGAATACCCTGTCCTCTTGCATAATTACACCATGTGCCACTCAGGTCGCCCATCACTCGCGATGCCAGATGCATGCGGTGCGGTTCCTCATCACTGTGGCGTCTGAGGCAGGGGGAGGGTCGATATTGGGTTTTGGTATCAAGCGATAACGCCACATGATGAACAATAATTCTCACCCCTTAGTTCGTCCTTCTTTACACTGAACTGGCCACAAGAAGAGCATCTGCGAGAACGACGTGATTTGGAAGGGGCGGTTCGTATGGGCCTAGGCCTCCTCTTCTTAGGTGCTGCCCACCCATTTTTGGGTCGCTTGACCTTAGGCATAGATAATTCAAGTGGGAAACTGTTCAAAAAATTGTTCGATGCATATCAGTAGACTGGAAAACGACCCCATCATAAATGGGTTGTATATGTGAGGGTATGCGATGCGTAGTTGTAGGGGCGGGGGTGTCTGGCCTTTCCTGTGCAATCAGGTTGCTAGAATCGGGCCACGATGTGGAAGTTATCTCTGATAAATTCAGTCCAGAAACCGTTTCAGATGTAGCAGCGGCGATTTGGTACCCATTCCTCACTGCACCTGCACACAAAGCGGACAAGTGGGGAATAGTAACCTACGATGAGCTTGAGAGGATGAGCGAAAAAATCCCCCAAGCTGGCGTCAGGATGAGGGACGGCAGGGAATATCTGCGAGAAGAAGTGCCACTCCCCACATGGAAAGACGACATAGCTGCGTTTAGAGTTCTAGAAAAATCCGAGATTCCCGAGGATTATGTTTTCGGGTGGGAATTCAGGGCCCCAGTAATAGAGATGCCACTGTATATGCCTTGGCTAAAGAGGAGAGTGGAGGAATTGGGAGGGTTATTCAAACAGAGATTCATAGATTCTCTTTCTGAAATAGACAGCGAGATTGTAGTCAATTGTGTTGGGCTCGGTGCCAGAGATCTGTGTGATGATGAATTGGTCAAACCTGCTAGGGGGCAAATAATTTTCATAGACCAAGATCCCGGATTTGGACACTTTGATCAACAGCCTGAGACTCTTACTTACACCATCCCAAGGAGTGACGTCACAGTACTGGGAGGTACTGCTCAAGTGGATGATTGGGACCTAAACATCAGGGACGAGGATAATGACCTGATTCTCAGGAAGGTCGAGGCGATATGGCCGGAGATCGATAAGAGCAAAATCATTGGCGGCACGGTTGGCCTAAGGCCATCTAGGTCAGAAGTCAGGTTGGAAGAGGAGTCTATTGATGGGACTATTGTGGTCCACAACTATGGACATGGCGGAGCAGGGGTTACCCTATCTTGGGGATGTGCAGAAGAGGTTGTCTCTATCGTGGAGGGTTGTTAGTGGCAGAAGAAATCGAGATTTTCGATGTGGTCAATGAGTTCGACGTAGTAATTGGGACTGCTAGTCGTGAGGAAGTACATAGGCAGAAAATGATGCATAGGTCTGTACATCTTCTAGTTTTCAATGGAAAGGACGAGGTTCTTTTGCAAAAAAGATCCCCTGGAAAGGACACCTATCCGGGAACATGGGATTCCACGGTTTCGGGGCATCTAGACTCTGGTGAGGAGTATGACCAATGCATGATAAGGGAGTCTTATGAAGAAATGGGAATTGAATTTGAAAAGGTTCCCGAGAGGATGTTCAAGATTGAGGCGTGTGAGGAAACTGGTCAAGAGTTCTCTCACATCTACAGGCATTACTCCGAAGGTCCCTTTTTTCCCAATGAGAACGAGATCTCCGAGATAAAATGGTTCTCTGAGAGAGAGCTAGAGGGATCTCAGCTCGACGATTCGAAGGTCTTCTCACCCGCTTTCTCCCTGATCTGGAGTATACTGACTAGCGATTCTGAATGACGGACTAGTAAGCGGCCTTAGTGGTGCTAATCACAGCAGCACCAATCTTGTAGGGGTCGCCATTGGATGATGGCCTCCTATCCTCCAGCCTACCACACCAGCCATCCTCCACCGTCCCTATAGGTATCCTAATCGAAGCACCCCTGTCGGAGACTCCGTATGAGAACTCGTGAATCGATTGAGTTTCATGGAGGCCAGTAAGTCTCTGTTCGTTGTGTGCACCATACACATCTATGTGCTTCTTAATGTTCTTACCGAATTCCTCACAAACCTTGTTGAAGATCTCCTCATCCCCACATGTCCTAAGGGTAGTATCAGAGAAATTGACATGCATTCCTGAGCCATTCCAATCGGTTGGCCCTAGGGGTTTGGGGTGCCACTCAACGGATAGCCCATATTTCTCGGCGTTTCTCTCGGCAAGGTATCTTGCTACCCAAACCTCGTCGCCCGCATTCTTGGCGCCTTTGGCGAAAATCTGGAACTCCCATTGGCCTACTGCCACCTCGGCGTTTATTCCTTCGACGTTTATGCCGGCTTCAAGGCACATATCCAAGTGAGTTTCGATTACCTCACGGCCGAAGGCATTCTTTGCTCCGACGGAACAGTAGAACTGCCCCTGTCCAGTCTGATCGCGTGGGAAACCCAGCGGAAGATCTGTTTCGGGGTCCCACAGGAAGTATTCTTGCTCGTAACCGAACCAGAAATCGTCATCATCTTCATCGATCGTAGCCCTACCGTTGGTAGGATGTGGAGTTCCATCAGCATTGTATACTTCACACATAATCAGATAACCATTCAATCTGTCTGGATCTGGATAGATAGCGACCGGTTTCAAAAGGCAATCAGAGGAACCCCCCTCAGCCTGCAGTGTGGAGCTTCCATCGAATGACCACATTTTGCAATCCTCCAATTTTCCAGAAAAGTCCGTTTCTATCATTGTCTTACTTCGCATGCTCTGTGTTGGTTCAAACCCATCGAGCCAGATGTACTCTAATTTTGACTTAGTTGCCATAGTCAAAACCGCGATTATTGGAGGTTTATAGTTTGAACGTATGAACATAATGATCGTAACATATTGGACTAAATTATACTAAAATTTATAAAATATGTCAAATTGAATGATATTATTGTAAATAAGTAATCAAAATTTCAATTATTTTGTATTAATAGTCGAGATAATTATGCAATCGAGCAACAAAAACTCTTGGAGTTTATTGGATTTAGACTAATAATGGTGGACGTGCCGAGATTTGAACTCGGGGCCTCTTCCATGCCAAGGAAGCGCGCTTCCAAGCTGCGCCACACGCCCTGAAACATTGCGAGCTATGACGGCCATTTAAGTGGGAGGGGGGCAAGGGGAGTTTCATGTCAGTTAAGGGAAATGGCGACGAGCCCAGAATGCCCGAAGGCCTGTTGGATAGGTTGTTGGAGGAATTAGAAAACCATGATGCTCCATTTTCAAAGTATCTTGAAAGGGACATGAAATTAGTCTGGCTTCCTGCAGACGATAATAGACTGGGATTTACACGGTTCGAGTGCGACCATAATGAAATCTATCGAAGAAGAAGACTTAGTGCCCCCCCGGGACCGGTAACCATAGCCCTGAACAGGATTTTAGCCAAGGACAAAGATTTGTTTGCGCACACCTTGGCACACGAAATGCTACACGCTGCGGGACTTTTAGATCACGATGGAGTTCACTCGGAGCTAGTCAGTAGGGTAGCACCCGCACCCAAACTAAGAGATTCTCCTGTCCTTCAAGGGCTCAGGGAAAGGGTTCTAGAGGGATTACCGGAAGAGCATTGGATATGTGGGAAGTGCGGCCATACTTGGGAGAGAAGAAGAGTTACTAGGCCGATACGATGCCCCAAGTGTGCAAGCAGATTCGAGTCATGAATAAGCACCCATTATTCATTAACGGGCCCTATCTTGTAAGCATTATTCCGGGCGAATACTATTTCACCGGGAGCAATTAGGGAGTTAGATGAGTGCCGGTCCGAGGTTCTAAGAACAATTTCCTTCAAAGGTAATCTCTTTTCTGAATTCCCGAAATTCATGCAAGCATCTACACATAAATCATCCGAGATTTTTGTGAAGAACAAAACATTATCCTGACAGATCAAATCAACTATTTTGGTCGATCTCATCCAACTATTTTCCTTTCTTTGGTTCAATATTTTCTTATAGAAATTCAACATCGACTGAGGTTCAACTTCTTGTTTGGATACGGAGAGCTCCGGCCAATAATCTGGCATTGGCAACCAAGGAGGGTTGTTGCTGAAACCAGCATAATCTCTCTTATGATCCCATGGAAGGGGCACCCTGCAACCATCCCGTCCTAGGTAATCTGAATCCGAGGGTTGGCGAAAAAATGCAGGGTCCTGTCTGTTTTCTATGGGCACTGTAGCCTGTGGGAGGCCAAGTTCCTCCCCATTGTAAAGGAAAATCCTCCCTGGCATAGCTGAAATTAAGGCAAGGAGTGATTTGTACCGGAGTTCACCGGACTCAATATCCGGAGTTCCATCTTCCAAGAGGGGCATGTAACGTGTCAAGTGGCGCGGCTCATCATGATTTGACAAAGTCCATACCGGTAGCCTTCCCGTTTCCTCCCACAATGTCAAGTTTCCTAGGATCTTATCTCGAAAACCACTAGCAGACCATTTCTGATGTAGAAAGGAGAAATCAAATGCTGCATCTAGTTGATCGTCGCCAAGGTATTGCATTAGCCTCTTCCTACTAGAAGTGTGAATCTCTCCAATAAGGAACTTCCCCGTTTCGTACTCATCGCATATAAGCCTCCATTCGCGATAAATGTCGTGTACCTCTGGTTGATCCCAGCAGGCGGACCAATTGTCCCCAAACGAATCCAAATTAGGCAACCCTGGTGCTTTGAAAAGTCCATGAGCTACGTCAATCCTAAAGCCATCGATACCAAGGTTGAACCAGAACCTCAGGATTCTTTCGAAGGATTTCTTTACATCTGAATTTTGCCAGTTCAAATCTGGTTGACACGGATCAAACATATGTAGATACCATCTTTGTTTCTTTTGCCGGGGCGTAGGGAAATGTGACCATGCGGGTCCGCCAAATACACTTTTCCAGTCATTGGGCGGTTCTAAACCTCCCTTTCCCGTGCCTTCTCTGATAATAAATAACGACTCATAGGGATTTTGAAACCCTGCATTTGACGCTGATTTGAACCATTTGTGTTGGGAGGATACATGGTTTGGAACTATATCGAGCAGCACCATTAAGCCTGATTTTTGGATTTCTAATACCATCTCTTCAAATTCTGCTAATGTGCCAAATGTAGGTTCAACACCGAAGTAGTCAGATACGTCATAACCATGATCCCCCTGAGGTGAAGGGTAAGTTGGATTTAGCCAAACGGCGTCCACCCCTAGATTTTTGATGTACTGAATCTTAGTCTTCAATCCAACAATATCGCCAATTCCATCATCATTGCCATCCTTAAACGACTTCCAATATATCTGATAGACTACAGCAGAATCCCATTTTTCATCTGCCATCGATCTTCATCATCCCGAGTTGACCGCATTTCCTTCGGAATCGAATAGCCTGATGTCCTTATCTTCGATATTTACACTTATGCCTCCCGAACTTTCCATAATTTTTCTGTTTTCTTCGGGCCCGGGCCTATGCCATACAGCAGAGATTCTGATGGGCCCACTTTCCAAATGTACTATTGTCTCGGAACCAAGGGATTCAAAGCCAGCAGATTTGAAAACACCCATTTTATTGACGATGTCCAATCCGGTGTTTTCCGGTCGGAAGCCCAATGTGCATTCGCCCTCATAAGACGCATAGTGAGTAGGCAATTTAACCTCAAATACCACTTGATTAGAATCCTCATCGAGCGAACGAAAATTCCCCCCATCTGAGGAACCCTTGATTAGGTTCATAGGAGGCGTGCCTAGGAACGAAGCAACGAATGTATTTGCAGGGTGATGGTATGCTTCCAAAGGACTAGAGAACTGTTGCATTCTCCCTTCATTCATGATTACTATACGATCAGCTAAGGTCATGGCCTCTACTTGGTCATGTGTGACGTAAATTGTGGTAGTCCCGAGCTCCTCGTGTATCCTTCGGAGTTCAATTCTCATTTGGTTTCTGAGCTTGGCGTCCAGGTTTGAAAGTGGCTCATCCATCAGGAGTACATTTGGCCTTCTTACTAATGCCCTGCCCAATGCAACCCTTTGCCTCTGGCCCCCGGAGAGATTCTTTGGCAATCTATCGAGGTATTCAGTTAATCCCAGAAGGTCCGCTGCCATGGAAACTCTGCTATCAATCTCGTCTTTGGTTATTCGGTCTGGCCCTTTCTGCATTCTAAGACCGAAGGAGAGGTTTCTCTCTACGTCCATATGGGGGTAAAGGGCGTAGGATTGGAAGACCATCCCCACACCTCTGGCTTTTGGAGGGAGATCGTTTACCTTCACCCCATCAATAGAAATCTCCCCTTCGGTAATTTCTTCTAGCCCTGCAAGCATTCTCAGAGATGTGGTCTTGCCACAACCAGAGGGGCCGACCAGGACTACAAACTCCCCACTATCCACATGGATCGTTAGGTCTTTTACTGCAATGCTATCGCTATCGTACTCTTTCCAAACATCGTTGAACGCTACATCTGCCAATTAATTTCACCCCTTTACTGCTCCAGCCACCATACCGTCGACAAGATATCGCTGGAATGTCACAAATAACAATACAACTGGTATGCTGATTAATATGGATGCTGCGGCGAAATCCCCCCAATATGAATCACCGGCTTGGGACGAAGTCACCATAGATGCCAATCCTACTGGTAGTGTATAATTCTCAGTGTCGGATAAGAAAGTCAGAGCGAGCAGATACTCATTCCATGCAGCAAGGAATGAGAAAAGAGACGTCACGGCAACCGCGGGAAGGGACAGAGGCAGAATAATTCTGTAAAATATCTGTAATTGCGA